>Ga0255761_10004820_pt1 | contig 11894 bp, 8 predicted proteins | sample 071ome_29_FD_179961 | JGI IMG/M metagenome (GOLD analysis project Ga0255761, IMG submission 179961) | Coastal salt marsh microbial communities from the Groves Creek Marsh, Skidaway Island, Georgia - 071407BT metaG (version 2) | ecosystem: Environmental > Aquatic > Marine > Intertidal zone > Salt... | reverse complement strand
TTCTGTCGCCTTCAAAATACTTTTTCACACCTTCAACGGAAATACCACATTCCATACCTGAATCAACAGATGCTACATCGTCTTTAAAGCGCTTTAATGAGGTAATTGAACCTTTTGAAACAAGCTCTTCTTCCTCGCGAATAAGCCTAACAAAACAATCGCGAGTAATTTTACCAGATTCTACTTGAGATCCAGCGATAAAACCAATTTTTGGGATTTTAAATGACTCTTTAACAACTGCAACACCAATAACTTCTTCAACCATATCTGGCTTTAACAATCCTTCAACAGCCATCTTAACGTCTTCAACAATTTGATAAATAATACTATAAGCTCTAATTTCTACATTATTTTGACTAGCCAACAACTTGGTATTTGATGGAATTTGAACTCCAAAACCAATTATGATAGCTTTTGAAGCTTGTGCTAACAAAACATCAGATTCGGTAACATTACCAACCCCTTTATGAACAATATCTACACCAACTTCATCGTTATTGATTTTTTCTATGCTTTGTATTAAAGCTTCAATTGAACCATCAGAATCAGCTTTAATAATGATATTTAAATTATTTATATCACCTTCCTTAATCTGAGCTGATATACTGTCTAATGATGTTTTTTGAACCATCTGAAGATCAATTTCACGTTTAATTCTCTGGCGTTCATTAGCTATTTTCTTTAAATCTGATTCATTTTCAACTTCTGCAAAAATATCTCCAGCCTGAGGAACTTGATCAAAACCTAGAATTTGGACTGGATCTGATGGTCTAGCTTGAGTGATTCTTTCATTATTTTCATTCATAATTGCTCGAACCTTACCGGGGTGATTATTACAAATGAATGGTGTTCCAATGGTTAAAGTACCTTTTTGAATTAAGACAGTTGCAACAGGACCTAATCCTTTATCTAATCTTGAATCTATTACAATACCTTTACAGTCAATATCTTGATTTGCTTTCAAATCTAATACTTCGGCCTCAAGTAAAATTGCTTCCATTAAGTCATCTATACCTTCACCTGTTTGAGCAGACGTATGAACACATTGAATTTTACCTCCCCAGTCTTCCACCAAGACATTTTTTTCAGATAATTCTCTTTTAACGACATCAGGATTAGCACCTTGCTTATCAATCTTGTTAATAGCTACAACAATTGGTACTTCCGCAGCTTTTGCATGATTAATAGCTTCAATTGTTTGGGGCATAACACTATCATCAGCAGCAACTACTAAAATAACAATATCTGTTGATTGAGCACCTCGTGCTCTCATAGCAGTAAAAGCTTCGTGCCCAGGAGTATCTAAAAAAGTGATTTTATTATCATTATGTAAAACCTGATAAGCTCCAACTCTTTGTGTAATTCCTCCTGATTCACCTGCTGCTACTTTTGTTTTTCTAATATAATCTAAAATAGATGTTTTACCATGGTCTACGTGTCCCATAATTGTTACAACCGGCGCTCTTTCTATCGCATTTGATAATTCTTCCTTTGAATGAGATGTTGTAAACAAGTCATCAATAACTTCTTCATATTTACTCAATTCAACATCATATTCTCCAGCAATTAATTCTATGACATCCCATTCAAGTCTTTGATTTACAGTTGCTAAAATACCCATTTGTAAGCATTTACCAATTACTTCACTGGTTGATACGTCTAAAACTTTAGCTATTTCATCAATACTAGCATATTCAGCAAGCTCAATTGTTCTTTTTTGATCTCCATCTTCTAGCCTAACATCTTTTTTCGATTTCTTATATGATTTCTTCTTAGGACTTGCATCCATAGAAGCAAGGGTCTTCTTTAATCTTTTAACAGCAGAACTATCTTTTTTCAGTTCGTCTTTCTGTTTTTTTATCTGCTTTTTATCCTCTTCCTTTTCTGGTTCACGTAAAGAGATTTTTCTTAATTTTTTCTTTGGTTTTGTCTCAAAAGTAGCCTCTATTTTTTCTTCAGTTTTTTTATTGTCTTTTTCATCATTAATCGGACCTTCAGCTTTTTTCTTGTCCGATTTACGTTGATCTTCAACAGACATAATTTTAAACTTTTTGACAGATTTAGTTTTCATCACAACTTTTGAGTCATGAATCTCTTTTCTAACCTGCTCTTTTCTGTCTCTTTCTGCTGATTGACGATCCTTTGCAAACTCTGTATAAACTATTTGTTGTGTTTTACCGTCAATTGGTGACATATGACTAGATACAGCTATATCTTTTGACTTTAAAAAGTCTAAGATATCAGTATGAGAGATATTTAGCTCTTTCGCTAACTGGAATATTCTTATTGAATCAGACATTAACTACTCTTCTTTTTCCTTCATATTTGAGTCAGAATCTTCTTCAGAATCAACAACTTCTTTATCCGGCAATTCTACTTCTTCAACTGATTCTTCATCAGTTGATTCAACTTCTTCGCTATCATCTTTAACTGCTTCAATATTTTGTTCTGCATCAGTTAAATCTAACTCAACACCCTCTTCAGTGCTTTCAACTACTTCTTCTACTTCTTCTTCTTTGTGATGCGTAATTTCTATAAATGAATTTACTGTATCACTTATTGAAGTTATCTCTTTATCATTAAGCGCTAGCTCTTCAGTGAGAACATATTTCTTTACGTTTAAATAATCTGCAACTGAAACAATATCTACTTTTGCAAGCTTATTACTCAACGTTTTTGTAATTCCATCTAATGATTCAAGAGTTGTTTTCTGATTTATAAGCACTTCATCATATTCAGATTTAGTGTAAGCATCAATTGTATATCCTGTTAGCTTTGAAGCAAGATTAATATTAACACCGCTTCTTCCAACAGCATTTTCAAGACCACCTTCATCAAATATTGCAACACAATATTTTCTTTCATCATCTATGTATAAATCAACTGGTTTTGCTGGGGAAAGAGCTCTGGTAACAAATACTTCAGATTTTTCTGAATAATTAACAATATCAATCTTTTCGTTGTTTAGCTCTCTAACAACAGATTGAATTCTACTTCCTCTCATACCAACACAAGCACCAACCGCATCAATTCGTTTATCAACAGAATGAACAATAATCTTACTTCTCTCTCCTGGTTTTCTTGCAATTCCCTTAATTTCAATAATCCCATCTTCAATTTCAGGAACTTCCATTTCAAAAAGCTTGTATAGGAAAAGATCGTCACTTCTAGAGATTAAAATATCTGGACCTTTTGGTGTGACTTCCACTGATTTAACTAAAGCTCTGATTGTATCGCCTCTTCGAAATCTTTCAGAAAAAATTTGCTCATTCCTAGGCATTCTTAATTCTGTTTGCTCAATATTTACAAAAGTATTTTCTCGATGCACTTGATGAACAGTCCCGATAATAACTTCTCCTATCCTTTGAACATAATCCTCGTAAATATATTGTTGCTGAACTTCTCTCGTTCTTTTATTTAGAAATTGTCTAGCATTTGCAACCAACCTTCTACCGAATCGTGCAGGATCAATCACCTCAACAAAAGTATCTCCTAACTTTAATTCGCCAGCTAAATCTGGCTCTAGCTCTACAGCTCTTTCTAAGGTAATATCGAAGTGATCATCATCAACCTCTTCTACAATTGTTTTTTCAACATATATCTCAATTTCACCTTTATCAAGATTAACAATGACACTACAATTATCAGATTCACCAGTTTCTTTCTCTATAATGAATAAGAATAATTGTTCAATTATTGTACCAAGCTCTGAACGCTCGATATTCTTTTCTCTTGCTAATTCAATAAAAATTTCAATTAAATCTCTATTAATCATAATAACCCTTCAATTTTTTCATTATAACAAAAATGGGCCGTAGCCCATTTAATTCGTTCGAATATATTTAATTAATATCGTATTAACAAGTAACTTAGTTAATACTTAATACGTATCCATAAACTTCTTCAAAAAGTTGATTATATGCCGGATTATCGGAATCTAATGACTCAAGAAGCATTATTGATTGATCAGACTGACCATTTTGAGCTAGTTTTTTAGCTTTAAGAATACTGATATATTTAATTTCATTTTCAGAATCAGTAAACTTCATTGCCTTGTCAAACATTTTTGTGTCGTTTTCTAACTCTGCAAGCATGATATATCCTTCTTTTTTAAGATTATCATACTTTATTTTAGAAACGCTTTCAGATAAATAAACAAGGGCTTTATCATTATTTCCATTAATAAATGCGGTTCTTCCAAGATAAAACTTAGCTTGATGGGCAGCTATAGTACCAGAAAAGCTATCAACAACAGCCTCTAGTTGTAAAACAGCATTATCAAAATCTCCTTTTTCAAAGTAAATCATCGCATTGCTAAGCGCTGCATCTGAAGCAGATGTTTTCGGATCATCATTTAGAGAAAAAGCTTGAAAAGTGACTAGAAATACAATTAAAGCTAAAATAATAGGATTTAATATGAAATTTTCTATCGGTGTATAATTCGATCTGTCCTTATAGCTCACCTTAATTGGTGTTAAAATAAAATTTTGAAATTTATCTATCATTGTATTATTTCCAGTAATTAAACAGTTTGTAAAGTTTAGGTCTAAATTTATTTGATAATTTAGCACTTGAAACCTTTTTATTTTCATCTTTTCTTAATTTTTTTTGTGTCTCTATATCCAATTGTAAAAATTCATTACAGGCGTTTGAACAACAATCATTATATTTTTCAGCACATTTATCACATTGAATGAACAATAAATGACATGCATCATTTTTACAATTCTTGTGATCATCCGATGGTGTCTTACATTGATGACATTTACCAATAATGTCATTAGTTACACGTTCTCCCATTCTATCATCAAACACAAAATTCTTACCAATAAATTCAGATTTTAAATTATTTCGCTTCATATCGTGAGCATATTGAATGATTCCACCTTCAAGTTGATAAACTTCTTTAAAACCTTTTTTAATGAGATACGAGCTAGCTTTTTCGCAGCGAATACCTCCTGTGCAGTATAGATGTACTTTTTTATCTTCTTTTCCTTCTAAAACTTTAGCAACCGTGGGTAATAATTCTTTTGAATAATGCGCATCAGGAATAACAGCATTTTTAAATCTACCCACTTCGCTTTCATAGTAATTTCTCATATCAACAACAATTGAATCCTTTTCTTTAATAGAACGATTAAAATCAACTGGTTTTAAATGCACTCCTGTCTTATTCATATCATAGGATTCTTTGGGTACTTTATAGGCAACAATCTCATCACGAACTAAAATTTTTAATTTTAAGAAAGAGATGCCCTCTTCAACAGCATGTTTAAATTTGATATCATTAAAAACATCAAATGAATGTATATAAAATTTAAAATCTTCTATGTTATGCTCTGGAATGCTTATTTGCGCATTGATTCCTTCTTTTGAAACATAAATTCTGCCAAGAATATTTAGATTCTTAAGGTCAAAATATAATTTATCACGAAAATATTCAGGATTATCTATTGTAACGTATTTGTAAAAAGAACAAGTAATTCTTTCAAATTGTTCTCTTTCTAAGCTTTTTTTAAGCTCTACTTTAGACTTTTTATTGTACATAATAGAATGTTAATAGAAAAAGAGCCTATTAACAATAAATAATAGGCTCTTTATAAATTTAGAAAAAAGCAATATTAATCAACAGTTGTACTTAATTCAGGTCTAAATCTCCAAGTTTCACTCCAAATCCAATTCCAACCTCCTCTTACTTTTGAGTCTAAATCTGGATCTTCCTCATACATTTTTTGAAGTGTTTCTTGAAATTCTAATTGATGTGGCCCTAACATTTCTGACATTGTCATGTGAGGTGTTGAATATGAATACACTGAAACGTTTCCACCCAAAGTTTTTGTCATTGCGATCCAAGGTCTAGTGCTATCGCTTTGCTTCGCTAACTCATTAAATTTTCCAAAGACACTCTCTGTGTTAGCAGTTCCACCTTGTTGAACGCCATAATAATAAACAGTAATAAAATTAGGAGGTCCTTGATTATTGACATTTGCTCCATCAACAGTCGGCATGTTTCTACTTAAATCAGGACGTAGTGTCCAGAACTCTGTACCACCAACTTGCTCAATCATTGATCCCCATTTATCGTAAGGTACTGGATCATGATTTGACATAGCGTCAAAAACATCATCTACCATATCCAAAGGAGTAGGCCATTGTGCAGCAGCTACCCTAACGTATTTACCAGCATTTGGACCGTTGACAATTGAAAATGTGTTTACTGCTCCTAGTCCAGTATGAGCTTTATTGTGTTGAATCATAGCTTTTTCAAAATCAGCTACTCTTACTCCATCTTTAGCTCCGACATAACTTTGAATATGTAATACTTGACCAAAAGCAAAGGAAATAAAGATAAGTGATAGTAATAATTTTTTCATAATTACCTCATATTTGTTAATAATATATAATGTTAATTATTTTTTATCAAAGATGTAATAGTTAACAAAAGATTTAACTTGTTTCAAGGCTGCATGCGGAGCACCCCCGTCTTGTGCAATTCCTAAAATAACGACATATGGCTGCTCTTTTACATTAGTAAAACTATAAAACATCGATGAAATCGATAAAACTAATAATAACCTAACCACCAAGTTGAAGTTCATCATCGGATGACGTTACAGGTATATTTGGCGAATTGTACATTGCGTCAATTTCGGCTTTATGTTTTTCAATGACCACTTTTCTCTTAATAGACATCTTTGGAGTTAATTCTCCTCTGTCAACGGTCCATTCATCTGCAATTAAAGTGAATTTTCTTACTGATTCATATCTTGAAAAGTTGGTCATCGTATCCTTAACGATGGCATCAAATAAGTCATATGCAAGTTCATGCGAACATAAAGCGTTATAATCTAAGCCTGATAATCCTTTTTCTTTAGCCCACGCTAAAAGATTTTCTTTATTTGGAACTATTAATGCTGAAATGAAATTTCTATCATCTCCAACAATATTACATTGTTCTATATATTTATTTGAGGTAAGCGAAACCTCCATTGGTTGAGGAGCGACATTTTTTCCTCCTGAAGTTACAATCAAGCTCTTTTTTCTATCAGTGATGCGTAATAACCCATCTTCATCAAATTCACCGATATCACCTGAGTGAAACCACCCATCAATAATTGATTCATTGGTTGCTTCTTCATTTTTGTAATATCCTTGCATTACATTATGACCTCTACAAACAATTTCTCCATCTGATTGAATTTTAACCTCAACTCCTGGTATTGCTTTTCCAACAGTTCCAAATTTAAAGAAATCTGGACGACCTATTGTCATTACAGGACTAGTTTCTGTTAGTCCATAACCTTCAATTATAGAGATACCAATTCCACAAAAGAATGAGCCAACTTCTTTAGACAATGCAGATCCACCAGAAGAACATGATCTAACCTTGCCGCCTAATGCAGCTCTAAACTTATTGAGAACTAGCTTATCAGCTATTTTATATTTTTGAGCAAGAAAAAATGGTAAGTCTTGATTTTTTGTACGATAAGGTACAGTTTGCAAACCTACAGATATAGACCAATCAGCAAGCTTCTTTTTAACACCAGACATTGAAGCAACTTTATCTAAAATTTTAGCATGAATTTTTTCAAAAATTCTTGGAACTGCAGTTAAAAATGTTGGTCGAACTTCTCTAATATTTTCAAAAAGAATTTCAGGAGTAAAATTCATTTCAGCGTAGTAAATAGATATTCCTTGACTAAATATTGAATAATGTCCACCAACTCTTTCAAAACTATGACTTATTGGAAGAAATGATACAAATCGCTCTATACCATCCTTAGGTTTTAGTTCAGGATTAAGCTCCATAGCGTCTTTAATTATCGGATCTATAGAAAGTAAATTATTACAAATATTTGCATGGCTAAGCATAACACCTTTAGGATGACCTGTTGTTCCGCTTGTATAAATAAGAGTTAATAAATCATTTTCCTGAACAGTTGCAGAAAGTGAACGAATATCATGTACTTGATCTTTCATATTAAATACATCACCAAAATTGATAACATTCTCTTTGTTGCCACTATATTCGTCATCCATAATAATAATGGTATTTAAATTTGAATTAGCATCATCTATTAAGGAATAGACTTTATCTAATTGGACCTCATCTTGTACAATTGCTATTTTACTTTCTGAATGTTCAACAACATATTGAGATTGCGTTGGAATAAGCGTTGGGTAAACTGGAACAGATACAGCTCTAATATGAGCAATTGCGTAGTCAGATATTGCCCATTTACGGGAATTTGCACCAATGATAGCAACTTTATCATTATCATTGATTCCTAAATTTTTTAATCCATTTGCAAAATCCTCAACCATTACTTGAAGATCAGCTAACTCTACTCCTTCCCAACCATTTTCAGTTTTTGTATAGAAAGTTTTTAAGGTTGGTCTTTCGCTTACTAAATATTGAAACATTTGTGGTACTGTTTTAAATGACACAATTTACTCCTTTTAATATTGGTTATTGACAAACTACATACTTTATCTGAAATTTGTCAACATCTTTGCCGGGGTGGCGGAATTGGTAGACGCGCTGGTCTCAAACACCAGTGAGGGCAATCTCATGTCGGTTCGAGCCCGACCCTCGGTACAAAAAAAAGGGCTTATAAAAGCCCTTTTTTTAAACTAATTAAACTTAATTCTCTTCTTCTGGGGGAAAGACTTCATCGTTAAGTGTTTTTAACTGCTTCTTGATATCTGATAAGTCTCTTCTAGTTCTACGCTTTTCTGAATCAAAGTTATCTTCTAACCCTTCAAGATCACGTTGAACATTTTGAATTCTTTTTGTTAAATCTCTATCAACTCGTTTAATCTCGTACGCTAGGTCATCAATTAAATTTCCTAGAGAGTCGGCCTTAGCATAAATTAATTTTGTATTTGCTAAAATCATATCTTGACCTCTTTTAATCTCTTTACCCTGGCCAATGTTTTCTAACTCAACAGCTTTAACTCTTTGTTTAAATTCTTTATTAACCATATCTACATGTTCTGCTTGCTCACCTCTTAATTGAGCCATTTCATCCATAGCTGATCCATATTGCATTAATGAAAAACCAACTGCTAAAGTTAGAGCAAGAACAACAACACTTAAAATCTTTTCAGTACTAGATAACATAATAAATACCTCACTTTTTTTTTAGTCCACAGAAACTAATGAATGAAAATTCAATATGAAAACATTTTTTTTATTTAGGAATATTTCCAATTCTGGAAAGTCTAGGTAAATAATTTTCTAAGTCTAATGAAAACCAAGTAATAACTGGTTGTCCAAGAATATGACTCTTGGGAACAAAGCCCCAAAATCTTGAATCTTCACTATTATCCCTATTATCTCCCATCATCCAATAATAATCTTGTTTTAAAGAATATGTATCAATCTCGCTGATATCTTTATCATTTATTTTTAAATATTTTAAATATTCTTTTTTCATTACTGACATCCATGGATTAATTAATGAAGCATTAGGTTGCGGAACATAATTATCAAATACTTTCCTATCACCCGTTCTTCTATATAGGTCATACGGATCTTCGTTGGTAAAGGTTAGCTTTTGATCGTTAAATACCAATTCAACTTTATTTCCTTCAAATAATAGTAAAGGGATAATTAGCTCCCAATTCATATCTTCGTTAATTTTATATGAATCACCTTTTTTAGGAATTCTAAGATCTTTCATATTATCTTTATTTCCAAGATTCATAAATATACTGTCATCAATATAGGATTCGGATGATGGTTCTTGCGATAAAAATTGACCACCTTCAGGCAATAGATACTCTATATCATTAACAAATACTTTTCGATTTTCAATTCTAACATTATCACCAGGCAAACCGATACATCTTTTTACATATTTATATACATTATCTCGGGGATATTCGAAAACTAATACATCTCCTCTTTCTACATCTTTGAATGCAGGAAATCTATAATCTGGAAGAAATGTAGGAATACTTACAGCTGTAAATGGAACCCAAATTTTTTGAGGAACTTTCATACCATAGATATATCTACTTCCAACAAGCATGTCTCCTCTTAATATATTCTTTTCCATACTTCCTGTTGGTACGATATAAAGCTCTACAACTGTTTCTTTCAAGAAAAGGATGGCCAAGATTAAAACAGAAAGGGATTTTATTTCTTTAATGAAGTTTTGCATTATTTAATATTAGATGATATTGGCTTAAAGGTTAGTCTGTGTATTGGTGTATATGAGTATTTGTCTAATGCTTCCAAGTGTTTTTTTGTTCCATATCCGCTATTTGATATAAAATCATATTGTGGATAAATATAATGAAATGATCGCATTATTTCATCTCTTGTTACTTTAGCTATAATTGAAGCAGCCATAATTTGCTCATATTTTTGATCGCCTTTTATGATACCCTCATTTTCAATTTGAATGTCTAATGAAAACCCATCAACTAAAACTTTATCTGGCCTAACGCTTAATGAGCTTATTGCATCTTTCATAGCATCTTCAGATGCAATCTTAATATTGTGTTTATCAATATAATCATTCCATTTAACTCCAACAGCAACTGAAGCGCAATTTTCTAAAATCTCGCTAAATAAAACTTCTCTTTTCTTTTTAGATAATTTTTTTGAATCGTTTAGAAAATCTATAGAATTATTTAGAATGACTGCCGAAGCTACCACTGGACCAGCTAAACAACCTCTACCCACTTCATCTACGCCTGCAATAATCATTTTTTAAATTAATAATAAAAAATCAATGTACATCTTTTAAAAAAAATAATTAATATGTGTCCATGTCAAAAAATCAGTATACGCTTTTAGTTTTTTCAATTATAGGAATTTTATTATTGATTCCAGGATACGGAGTTCACTTTTTTGAACAAATTTGGAGTTTTCCAGGAAATCTTTTTTCAGATGACTTCAAACAATCATTTCCCTTAGCTACCATACCTCTGATGGTTATTTCCCTATTGGGAACTGGTATGTACATGACTTTTAAGCTAGGATTTCCACAATTAACACGCATTATGCACGGCATTAGAGTTACCCGAGGTGACTACGATAGCACGGAAGATGAAGGAGATTTAAATCATTTTAAAGCGCTTTCAACCGCTTTGGCTGCTACTGTGGGTATAGGAAATATTGCTGGAGTAGCTATTGCAATTCAAATTGGTGGTCCTGGTGCATTATTTTGGATGTGGATTACAGCTTTTTTTGGAACTGCTTTAAAGTATGCTGAATGTACTCTCGCGGTTGAATACAGAGAAACAGATTCTCAAGGAAATACTGCTGGAGGACCAATGTATACTATAGAAAATGGTTTAGGCCCTAATTGGAGATGGCTAGCAGTAGTATTTGCATGCTTTACAATCATTTGCTCTTTCTTTACAGGAAATGCTATTCAATCAAATACCCTTACACAGCAGCTATACAGTCAATTAGCTTCTATTTTTGGAACAGATAATTTTATAATGTCTACTAAAGAAGTTGCTTTATTAGGTGATGTTTCAAATATATCTATTATGCATGTTGCCATTGGTCTAATTTGTGCTGTAATTGTTGGTTCAGTTATTTTAGGCGGGATTAAAAGAATAGGTAATTTTACAAGTTTTCTTGTACCTATTATGGCTGCTATTTATGTGTTTTGTGCTTTATTTATTGTAGTAACAAACTTTGATCAAGTTGGTAATTCTTTCAATACTATATTTACCATGGCTTTTAATCCACCGTCCTTGCTTGTTCCTGCTACTGGTGTTGCTTCGGGAGCATTTATAGCATTTTTGAATACAATGCTGATGGGTGTTAAAAGAGGTTTATTTTCAAGTGAATCAGGTCAAGGTTCAGCTGCCATTGCTCATTCAACAGCAAAAACACCATACTCAACTAGAGAAGGTGTTGTTGCTTT
>Ga0255761_10004818_pt1 | contig 11897 bp, 9 predicted proteins | sample 071ome_29_FD_179961 | JGI IMG/M metagenome (GOLD analysis project Ga0255761, IMG submission 179961) | Coastal salt marsh microbial communities from the Groves Creek Marsh, Skidaway Island, Georgia - 071407BT metaG (version 2) | ecosystem: Environmental > Aquatic > Marine > Intertidal zone > Salt... | reverse complement strand
TTGATAAAACAAAATCCAAAAATAAGGAATCGAAAATACTGGACCATCAAGGATGGGGTCAAAAAATGTCTGAATCAAAATTAAAATCATAAACCATTTATAATTTTTTAAATTTCTTAAATTATATAAAAAAGTAAAAAAGACCAAGAATATTGGAATTAAACCAATTCTATAAAATAATGTAAGAAAGCTATTATGAAGATTTCTTAATCCATTCTCGATGTTTTGGTAGTACATATATTGTGGAATTATACGCTTATTATATAACTTTTGGACTATGTTTTCGCCAAATGTATTTCTAAACAAATAATTACCATTATCAAAAATATGATAAAAACCTGCTTTCCATAATGTAAGTCTCCACTCTATATTTGTCCAGTCGCAAACTTCTTCTTTGCTATAATCTAATTCTGGTTTTGGATTGTTTTCGTAATATTCACTACAATTCGAGGGAGGTGAAAAAATTTCAACAACGTCTTCTGTGGCTTTTTTAATTTCTAAAATATTAAGATAATTTGAAATTGATGTCAAAGAAAAAATAATCAAAATGGATAATAAAATTTTAATTAGGTCATGTTTTGATATTTTGCCCTTTAAATAAAGAAATGTAAATAATATTACAACCGTCAAAATTGAGGATCTGTGTTGCAAAACAGATATAAAAAAGAAAATATAAAAAATATACTTTTGATAATTTTTAAATTTAGAAGTGTCTTCTTGAAAGTAGAATACTAATGAAAAAACAACAATTTCGGTAAACCGCAAGTTATCAAACAGCACTTTATTTATAAGATAAATTAATGGTAAATAAGGAATAATTAAAAATAATCTGTCAAATAATTCCTTTGTTATATCTAATAATTTATTATCAAAGCCTATTGTTAAATAAATAATAATTGGATAGTAAATTAGAGCATAATCTCTTAAGACATCAACAAAGTAATAATCTTTTATCAATATTTGATAAAAAGGAATAGTTAACAAAATTATGATCTTAAACAAATAACTGATATTTTTTTTATAAAATAATAGATAAAGAACTGCTAACAAAAATTCATTAACATATAAAAATTCTAATCTTAGTGAAGCAAAAGGTTTTCCTACAACCATATTCCCAATAATCAATAAAAATACAACAAATTTTGCAAGTTTAATTTTCAAGTCAAAAGAATAGATCATATAATTTATTGTTATTAATTTCATTTTTACTTAATTTCACAACTATGCAACCTCTTGATAAGTAATAAAGAATTGTCAAATTGAGATTTTTGTAATATTTTATTGGTAATAAAGTTAATGAAAATTGCCTTTGAATCTTATTAAAGTTTTCTGATGTAGTTTGAAAATATAAAGCAAGTAGCTTATTAATTTTAAAATAATAGAATAAAGTGTTTTTAAAAAATGTTTTATTTTTTGAATGTATGTCGATTACAATTTCTTCTTTATTACTAAAATTACAAAAGTAAAGAATTATATTTCCTTTTGAATTAGGTATGATTTTAGTAATAAAAGTATATTGTCTTTTTTCAACATAGTTTATTAGACTTTTAACCAACAAGTTGTTGCAAAGCAACTCATTTGAAAAAATATCTAAATCATTTTTTTCACTTATAATTTTATAAGAAATATTTTTCTCAATAAAAAAATCGTGTATAAATTTAAATTTATTTTTTTGATTCATATTTTACAAATTGGGAAATGACCCAAGATTAATATTACTATGGTAACTTAAGTTAGAATGATAAAAAATTTTGTAAAAAAATATATAAAGAATTCATTTTTTGGAATACTAGATCAAGTATTTAGCTCCTTTTTAATATTTGGTATTAATTTTTACTTTGCTTATAGATCACAACTTAATGAAGTAGGAATTTTTGCATTAATTTTTACTTCAATAGGTTTTGCACAAATATTACAGCAAGCAATTTTAGAAAGGCCTTTTTTAATTAAAAAAAATGTTTTTAGATACCAAATTGTAATAAAAAGATTCCTTCTTGTAGTTTTAGTATTAATAATTTCAATTCTATTTTCATTTTATGGAGATAACAATACAAGCAGTGTAGCCCTAAATGACAACTTTATAGTACCCTGGTTATTCCTTGGTATCGTACAATTACTGTTTAATTTAGGCAGAACTTATTTTTACGCAATAAAAAAGGAAGTATTAGCGTTTTATATTTCATTCTCCTCTACAACGATAATTTTCATATTTTTTTTGTTAATAGGTCCATTGATTGAAGATCGACTTTTTCCGTACGTTTTAACAATTTGTTTAACAAAAACAATTATTTTGATTTTATTTTTTAGAAAAGTAGAGTTGGTCGAAAATAAATTTATAAGTGAAGATAGTTCTTTCAAAGATTACATTTTGTTAATTTTTATTTCTTTATCAATTTATTTAAGAACAAGATATCCAATTTTTTACCTTGCAGAGTCTTCTTTCATACTTGCTGGAATTTTCGAAATATTAAGAACAATTACTGAATTAATAATTATGCCATTTAGACCAATAAGCCAAAGTTTACTTTCATATTTATCGGAAAAAAGTTTGGAAGATATTAAAAATATTTTTTTGAAATTGGTAACTTTTTTTGTTGCAATTTCTTTCACATTATCAACTGTGTTTTATTTGATATTAAATTATTTAATTTTTTACTTTAACATAAGTATTAAAGACACTGTAAATATTAAAGTGTACTTGGCTTCCTTTGTTTTTTTTAATATAATTAATGTTCCTTTTAATGCATTCTTATTATCAAGAAAAAAGTTTTTCTTTGAATTTCTAGTTAAATTTATTCCAGCTATTTTATTAATTTCAACTTTAATTATTCGTGAAATCAATAATGATATTGAAATTATTTTACTACTTCTCTCTATGGTTACTTTTATTGAATTTGTTTTTGCTTTAGTTTTTTCTATTAAAACTTTTAAAAACACTGATATAAAAATATCAATTTAATTTTTCAATAATAATATTTTAATCTATAACTCTATTTACAACTTTGTAAAATTGATCTGTAATTAGAATTTTTCCACCCACCTCACTAGTACAATACAAATTTATCCAGCAAATATCCGTACCTATTGGTGATATCCAAAAATCATTAAGTTTATTTTCATCATAATTCCATTCAAACCTAGGATCTGGTAAGGCGATATTTTGGTTTTCTATTGCACTTACATAAGAGTTTAATCTTGGCACTAATGCCAGTGCGAATAAGAATACAAAATAGTAGATATTTATATTTAATTCTTTCTTAAAACCTAAAACATTGAACCCAACAAGTGCTGCAGAAAGTGTTAAGATTCCTGAGGTGTATCTAGGTATTGGCCCAAACATTATAAGAAATAATAACGATGCGAAAACATAAGCTACAATTTCTTTAATACGATAATTTTCTTTTTTAGTGGTAAAAATTTTCTTGAATAAAAACAGGATACATAAAGACACAAAAAAATTTGAGTAATAGCTTCTGTAAAAACTGGAAAAAGGTTCATTTTGATAAAAGAAATAATTGAACCAAGTAAAGATATTTTCCTGTGGGTCAGCAAAATAACTTTGAAAAGCAAGGCTTGTTTGGGATGTGTATTCTTCTATAAATTTTGTTGATCCATCTCTATACCAACTGAAGTTGTTAATACATGTTGTATTTACTGGAAAAACAAAACATCCACTAATAAGATATGATTTTATAGTCCAAATAATCAAAAAGAAACCAGCAGGCAATGAAGAATAAAGAAAGTTTCTAATGTTTAATAAATTGTTTCTGAAAGAATAGATGAAGAAATAAATTAATAAAAAAGCTGGGGTTATTCCGCCTATTTTCAACTGAAAACTTAACAAAATAATATATGTTATTAGGACAACTTCAATTAAGTCGAATTGATTTTTAACAATCCAGTTACAAATAATTAAACTGGAGAGTACTACTAAAGTTGATACTTGTAAGTCTTGCTTGCCAAGCTCTTGTATGTAGAGAAACCCATTTCTTCCACCATCAAATCCAAAGTTATCTAAAATTGCAAATAACAAGATAAACACACTTGGAAATGTATATGGTGTATATTTAGTTTTTCTTACATGAAAAAAAAGGAAATTAAAAAAAACATTTAAAAATATAATTGATAAGTAATGTATGTTTACGAGTGATGTTTTACCCCAAAATATTGCAGAAACATACTCGTTAATTGATCCAATTCCATATGGCCAAAATATATTAACCATACCGATTACAATATTTGATTCTCTTAACCAGTTTTGGTGATTTAAGTGGTAAAAAGCAGCATCATAATGAAAATTTAAATCAAAGGTGCTTACTAAAAGAATTAATGGTATTAAAAAATGAAAAACAATTTTTTGCAAATCGAGCGACAGTTTTAAATTATTTAGATCAAAGCTTATTAAATTCAATATTATCAAGATTCCACAGCCAAGGATTACAATTGGTGAATTTAAAGGAACAAAAAAGTTAAAAATTACTAATAAATTGCCAACTATAAAATATCCAAATATTGGATAAAAAATAGAGCTTTTAGTATTAAAAATTTCATTTGGGATTTTGAACTGTTTTGTGAATAGATAAGAGGTTAAAAGTATTAAAGACCGTCCATTTAATGCAAAAAATATGAATAATGCAGTGTAGGTTGAAAAAATTAACGAATATTCAACAATTAAATTTATCACTTTAAAATACTATCAAATTTAATTTAAATAAAAACCGTATCCAAACTTTATTAGGTTCCATAAAATTGACTCCGTATCATAAAAATCAAAGCCAATACAACAGTGCTGTACCTTCCAAATAAAATTGAAGAAAATAGTAATTAAAATAACAGATACTTCAAAAAAACTATTATTTTTTATATTTTTTTTATTTGATGTTATATATATTAAATAAACAATAGAAAAATAAATTGAGAGAATCCTTCCCCAATCCATAGAGATTATAAGAAATGGAACAAAAAAGAAAAAATTTGATATATGAAAAATAGATTCTGTTTTATTGAGTTTAAAAATGGAAACTGGTATGGAAGCTATAAAAATAGCAAGACCATAGAAATAGAAGTAATCATTATTGTAATACGAGTTTGATACCGTAAAGTACTCACCTGCTGAGGAGTGTATAAACGAAATTGAACCTTCACAAATATTTTTATTGAAGTTTTTTGACAAAAGTTCATTGCAAATATTATTTTCAATTTCTTGATAATTATTTCTTGTAAATAAATACATTAGAACATATATAGAAGATGTTGCTGTAAGAATAATTTGATTTATACGAACTAGAGACTTTTCTTGAATATTTACAAAAAATATATACATTAAAGCCGGATAAAATAATAAATTCATTTCGGATGAAAATATTGCTATTAAATAAATTATTTGTATCAATAAAAATTTATTTTTTTCTTTACTTTTTAATTCAAGAACAAGAAGTAAAGCTGTAAATCCAAGAATTTCTTTTCTAAAAGAACCTCTAAAGTCATTTAATGAAAAGTAAATAAGAAAAATGGGATTTAATAAGATTGCAATAGATAATAGATTTTGATTAATTCTTAAAAAATAAATGTAAAGTTTATAAATTATGAAAAGATAGACACCTATTTGAAAAAACGAAAGAAGTAATAAACCTGTATAGGCATTGAAAATATCATTTACAAATAAGCTGCCTAAAATACCTCTTCGAACAAAGCCGTGATTAAAATTTATTAACCAATCTGCTGTAATAAATAAGTCACCATTATTGTCTGTATTTAATTTAATTAGGTCTTGAAATACCAATATATACCTAAATAGCAAAAATAAAAATATAGTATTTACAAATGTCTTACTACTAACGACTAAATTGACTTTTTTTAACACTTTATAAATCTAAAATAGCAATCCCAGATAAGTCTTCTAAGAACATAATTAACTTGTTATCAATTAGTATTAAGTCTCTTATTCTGTGCCCAATATCTATATACGGCAGCTCAAACACATTTCCATTTGCTTCTTTGTCTAAAATGTAAAGCCTTCCTGACTTCATTGAAGAAATAATAATCTTTTCGTTTGATAATTTCACATCACTAATTCCTATAGATGGAGTGAAGTAAAGCTTAGGTTCTATAAATCCATAGTCCTTATGACTCTTATGTAACGGCATTGCTTCATCATTAGTGCGTCCATCATAATGCTCGCCATAAGACGAAATTGGCCAGCCATAATTTAACGGGCTTTTTTCTTTTCTTTCATTTATTTTAATTATATTTAATTCATCACCGCCCCTTGGGCCGTGCTCAACAGAATATAAAAAACCATTTTCTAAAATCATTCCTTGTATATTTCTATGGCCCATAGAAATTTGATCAGATTTTTTTGTAGTTTTATTGATTCTTAATATTTTTCCAAATTTACTATTTATATCCTGCGAGTTAGTTGCACTTAAAAATTCACCTATAGCTAGATATAAATACTGTTCATCTGTACTCATTGCACCACTTGAGGAATGTAATTCACTATTACTAATATCTAAAATTTGATTGCATTGATCATACTGAAAAAATTTAGAAAAATATATTTCTTGTTGTTCAATTTCTCCTGATAAAACCTCTAAGTTATAGCAATCTTTTTTATTTTCATTAATAAATGAGATATACAAAGTATTTTTATCAATTAAAGTTCCTCGAATACTCAGTTTATTGACTTTATTAAATTTATCTATATCAATAAATTCATTAAAGTTTGTATTTAACTTTTTGGCTGAAGCAAAGTAATTACCAATTTGAGATAATTTAATTTTGTAAAAGAAACCTTTGCCATTTACAAAAAGAAGATCATTATTGTGTTGATTCATAAATGCACCTGGTTTCATTCCTGATTCCATGTAGTTCTCTGAAGAGCAGCAGTTAAGAGCAAAATAGTCTATTCCTGAATTATCTAAAGTACGAGTCCAGCCTGCAGTAAAAATTCTGTTGTCTTCAAATACTCTCTCAAATAATTCGCTATCAGATTTCCAATTAGCAAACATCATAAAAGTATTAGCAGTAATAAATAAAATTATTAGATAAATAGGACTTGAAAATATTTTTACATGAAAATAACCAATAAATAATATTATGAAAAATAATGTCACAAAGTAAAGAGCTATATACCTGTAAGAAAACCAGACTCCTTTGAAAATATATAAAACAACTAAAAAAGATACAAAACAAATTATAAGTTGTCTAAGAGAATCTAAAATATAACTCTTTTTATTAATATTTAAAAAGAGGGTATGAAAAATATTACACAATAAAAACAATAGAAGAAAAAATATTAATAGTGAATACTGTTCAGGAATGAAAGAAAAAAGCTCATCTATTCTAATAATTAATATGGTCAGAGAATCTTTATTGAAGTCTCTTGCCAAGTCGAAATACAGAGAGAATGTCAAGCAATAAATTAAATAAACATTTGTTGATTTGAAGGAAGCTTTTAAAAAACCTAACACTTAAATATTGTAACTTAATTAAGAAATTCCTGAATTGTTAAGAAAATAATTTATATAGAATTCTTAATAAATCTTTTTTCAATTATAAAAAATATAAACAATGATAATATTTGTGCCGATAGATACTTTAGGCCAAAATTTACATCAAGTAAATAAAAAAATATTAAAACCAAAATGATATTTAGGGATAAAAATAATACAGATAATTTAGTTTTATTGTTTCCAATTATTTCTGCAGATTTAAAAATAATAATATTAAATATTGAACTTGCAAAAATTGTGTAAGCAATCAAAGTAATCAATTCTTCGGAATAGAAATTGGTCAAAAATGGCTTGAGAAAACTAACTAATACATATCCCAAAAAACCGATTAGGAATAAGAAAAGCTTTTCAAATTTAAATTCATTTTTGTTGCTAACACCAACCTTAGAAACCAATATGGGATAAAAGCCTTGATGTAAATATCCTATTGCATCCCCAGCTAATCTAGCAGTGACATAATATCCAGCTAAAGTTTTGTTTGCAATGTTGTATACGATTAATATATCTATCCTAATGGCAAGTTGGTAAGCTAATCTATAGATGTATTTCTGTATAGACTCTTTATAAATATTCTTAGTATTGCTTCCATATTTTGGTAATTGTGGTCTTAATTTAACATACAGAATTATGCTCAACATTAAAATAAGAGATGAAAAAAGCATCCATCCATCAAACAAAGAAGCTTCGCCCTTATCTTGATTAATAAATAAAAAAATAGTTGTTAATGAAAAGCTGATTAAATTTATAAAAATTAAATAGTTAAATTTTTTATATCCTTTAAATAAATTTCCTATAATATTTAAACTTATAAAGCCTGAACTAGCAAAAATAAAATAGTATAAACTAAGATCAACAATATTTTCATAACGAAAAAATATTAAATAAGAAATAACACCTGAAATAAATGATCCCATACAAAGAAAAATAAGGATAATTAAGTCTATTTGATTCCGTCCAAGATAACCAAAATTGGTATTTTCATTTTTTGAATAAGTTATAAGGGTTGTGTCTAATCCAAATAAAAAAAAGGTAGAGACAATTGCTATTAGTGACCAGAAAGCACTGAATTGGCCATTGAGCTCATACCCAAAATAACTTATAACAGCTAAGGTAAAAATAATTCTGCCTACGGCAAACGTTAACCTCTCAAAAAAAGATAAAAGTGTTAATTTAGAATAAGTTTTCATGAATTATTTACTAATATAACAAATAATAACAAGTAGAAATTGTGTTTTTTATTTATTTAATAATCAAAAAAGATTTGTTAATAGGTGTCAAAAATACTCTGAAAAAAACTTGAGGAGCAAGACTAGTGATTGAAGGTAAAAAAATATTAGTTACTGGTGGAAGTGGATTATTTGGCGGTTGGATAGTAGAAAAACTTTTAGATTTAAATGCTTACGTTTTTTCCCTAAGTCACGAAAACCCAAATAAATCTAAACTGAGTCAAATAAAGAACACAAAAAATCTAACAATTTTGTCAGAAGATACTAGAAACGAGGAATCAATTGAAAAAATCGTTTCAAAAGAAAAATTTGATTTTATTATACATTTAGCTTCACAAACACAAGTTGTTGATGCAATTAATAATCCTATAAATACATTCACTTCAAATTTGAATGGTGCTTGGAATATTTTAGATTCTATTAGACGTAACGAACTTGATACAAAAGTAATTGTATCTACAAGTGATAAGGCTTATGGTATTCCAGAATCTATACCAACAAATGAAAATCACAAATTACATGGAGTCTTTCCTTATGAGTTTTCAAAAAGTGCTGAAGATTTATTGGCACAAACTTACTCAATAACCTACGGATTAGACATTGCCATACTTAGATGTGGAAATGTTTATGGTGGAGGGGATCTAAACTTTAATAGGCTTATTCCAAAAGTTATAAAAGCATTCATAGAAAATAAAACTCCTACTATTTCAAGAAGTGGTGGAGATTATTCAAGAGATTTTATCTATGTTGAGGACGTTGTTGGAGCTTTTGTAAAAACTTTAGAGCATTTTGAAATGAACAACGAATTAAAGATATTCAATATTAGCAACCCACCAAATATTTCAATATTAGAGATATATAAAAATATCTCAAATGTGATAATGGGTAAATATATAGAACCAAATATACTTGGAAAGCAAGGGGCGCCTTATGAAATACCGCATCAATCATTAGATATTAACAAAGCAAAAATAAATTTAGGTTGGGAACCAAAGTGGAGTCATGAAGAAGGACTTTTAAAAACATATAAATGGTACGTTGAATACTTTAATAACTAAATTATTCTGGTTTATTCTTTTTTCACCACTATTAATAATTGGTGTTTTAATTTTTATAGTTAATGTCTTTACAGTAGGTTTTCCAATTCTTCATGTATCTTATAGGACAGGAAAAAATGAAATACCATTTAAATTTTATAAATTTAGAACTTTGAAAATAGAATCTCAACAATATTTTATTGATCCTTTGGGAGAAGAAATTTATGTCAACAGATTCACTAAAATAATTAGAAAGTTTAAGCTTGATGAAATTCCACAACTTATAAACTTTATAAAAAGTGATATGAACATTTTCGGCCACAGGCCTTTATTGCATAACCAAATTGATTTTTTACCTTTGTCAATTAGAAAAAGCAGATCATTAGTTAAGCCTGGATTGTTTGGTGATTCAATCTTATCTTCTGAGAGCCAACTCGAAAGAATACAACTTGATTTCGTGAAGAAAACTTTTTTTAACAAGGTTAATATTTTTTACAAAACAATAAGAAATCTAACAAAACTTGAAAAGAATAAAGACACCTTAAAGTGGGATGATTTTTATTTAATGAATAAATTAAAGTTATTTAAAAACAACTATTCATTAATTTATTCTGATGGGTTTATAGAACTTTTTTCAATTGAAAAGGGTGTTTCAGAATATGTTGAGAAATTAAATGAAGAAATTGAGAGTGAAATAAACAACTCATCGGGGATTTTCTCAAAAACAATTCCGTTTCTTCTTACAGTTGATAAAAACTTTAACTCAAAAATAATTGATAGTCGATTTAAAATAAGAACTTTCTATTTTGATAAAGACAATTTTTGCTTATATTATTTTATTTCAAAAACTGAAGTTTATCTTGCAAAAAAACTTGCAATGGATTTAGATACTGAAAAAATAAGTTTAGAGATTATGGATTTAATTGTTAAAAAAGAAATTTCTGTAAATTTTCCATTAAAAATTATCGAATCTTAAATTTAGAAAAATTTTAAATTTTAGTTAATATCACCCAATTAAGATTTGGATGAAAGCCTCTGTTTTCTGCGACAATTTTGTAATTGTTCTTTAGAAAACTTTCAATAAAAACAGGATTGTTATAAATGAAATAACTTTTATCATTAACAATATTTAATAGATTATCTAAAATTTTTTCACTAAATGGATTGTATAAATAGTAAATAGCTTTTAGTTCTGAGTATTTCATATTAACTTCAAATAAATCGCCTGACATTAGAGTAATTTTATGAGAGTTGTCAAGATTTTTTCTTGAAATATCTAAGAGAAATTTATTGTGCTCAATTCCAATAATATTATTTTGTAAATTATTTTTTTCTAAAAAAGATTTCCATAAAATTAGAACTTTTCCTTTACCCGAACCTATATCGATTAATGTAAAATCTTTAAAATTATCCTTTTCAAGTTGATAAATTTTAGAAATTGTTTTTTTTATTACAGATTTAAATGAAGCCATGTATATTTGACTTTCCTCAAAGTTTGGTGGGGTTTCATAAAATTCATCCTTTAATAACCTTTTATGAGTATCAACTTTATTAATTATGTCAAAAAGGTGATTTTCAAAAAAATAATATATCGGCAGTCTTACTCCATATTTTCGATACATATTTATGTAGTCTTTTCGTCCAAAGTTGTTTTTAAACATATTTGAATTATAAATTTATATTATTTTTTGGAGTTTCAAAGTAGAATCATCTTTATGAGCTATATCATTTATGGAACAGGTAAATTTTCTGAAGTTTTATTTGATGAAATAAATATTAACAACGAAAATGTATCAGCATTCACACTAGAAGATAATTTAATAAATTCAGAAAACCATTTAAATAAACCCTTGTTACCTTTTTCTGAAGTCGAAAAAATGTATAATCCTTTAGAGTTTGAATTAATAATTGCAATTCTCTATCAAGAAAAAAATCAATTAAGAGAAAAATATTTTCTAGAAGGTTTAAAAAAAGGGTATCCAATGAATGGGTTTGTTAGTAACCAAGCAAAAGTCTCCAAAACAGCAATAATAGGCAAGAATAATATCGTATTAGGTGGCAATTTAATTCAAACAGGTGTACAAATAGGTAACAACAATATATTTTGGAACTCAAACCAT
>Ga0255761_10004809_pt1 | contig 11908 bp, 10 predicted proteins | sample 071ome_29_FD_179961 | JGI IMG/M metagenome (GOLD analysis project Ga0255761, IMG submission 179961) | Coastal salt marsh microbial communities from the Groves Creek Marsh, Skidaway Island, Georgia - 071407BT metaG (version 2) | ecosystem: Environmental > Aquatic > Marine > Intertidal zone >... | reverse complement strand
ATGTGATGGACGGACGCTATGGGGCCTATGTCAAATTCGGCAAAATCAACGCAACTCTGCCCAAGGACGTCAAACCCGAGGACGTAACGATGGACATGGCCGTTCAGCTAATCGCCGAAAAGGCCGCCAAGGGTGGTGCCAAAAAAGGCAAACGCAAAAAGTAATTTTGGCGGATATGCGCACAGGCTTTCTACATCCAATGAATTGACACTGGCGCGGCAACGCGCCACATATTGCCCAATTATCTAAAAACGGAGCTTTTCCATGAAGAAAGTCTATGGATCCGCAGCCGAAGCGTTAGATGGATTGTTGTTTGACGGCATGTTCATCGCATCGGGCGGTTTTGGCCTTAGCGGTATTCCCGAACTCTTGTTGGCCGCGATCCGCGATGCGGGCACCAAGGATATGACATTTGCATCCAATAACGCAGGTGTTGATGATTTCGGCATCGGCATTTTGTTACAAACCCGTCAGGTGAAAAAGATGATTTCATCCTATGTCGGTGAAAACGCGGAATTCATGCGCCAATACCTGTCAGGGGAATTGGAATTGGAATTCAACCCACAGGGCACATTGGCCGAACGCATGCGTGCAGGTGGTGCGGGCATCCCCGGGTTCTATACAAAAACAGGTGTCGGCACCGTTGTGGCCGAAGGGAAAGAGCACAAGGATTTCGATGGCGAAACCTATATCCTTGAACGTGGGATTTTTGCGGACCTTGCAATCGTAAAAGCGTGGAAAGCGGATGAGACAGGCAATCTGGTCTTCCGCAAAACGGCCCGCAACTTCAATCCACCTGCTGCGATGTGCGGTAAGGTATGTGTTGTGGAAGTCGAAGAAATTGTTCCAACAGGATCATTGGACCCTGATCATATTCACCTACCCGGGATTTATGTGCATCGCATTATCCAAGGTGAACATGAAAAACGCATCGAACAGCGCACAACGCGCCCACGGACGGAGGGTTGATCAATGGCATGGGATCGCAATCAAATGGCCGCGCGCGCGGCACAAGAGCTTCAGGATGGCATGTATGTGAACCTTGGGATCGGTATTCCAACGCTGGTGTCCAACTATATCCCCGATGGGATCACAGTGACGCTTCAGTCTGAAAACGGCATGTTGGGCATGGGTCCGTTTCCCTATGAAGGGGAAGAGGACCCTGATTTGATCAATGCAGGGAAACAAACCATCACCGAATTGCCCCAAACGGCCTATTTCGATAGTGCGACATCGTTCGGCATGATCCGTGGTGGCAAAATCGCCATGGCCATCCTAGGCGCGATGGAAGTTGCCGAAAACGGTGATCTGGCAAACTGGATGATTCCAGGCAAGCTGGTCAAGGGTATGGGCGGCGCGATGGACCTTGTCGCTGGTGTGGGTCGTGTGATCGTTGTAATGGATCACACAAACAAACATGGCGACAGTAAAGTGTTGCAGGCGTGTACCCTGCCCCTAACAGGAACCGCCGTCGTGGACCGCATCATTACAAACCTTGGCGTTCTAGACGTGGTTGAGGGTGGATTGCGCATCGTGGAATGTGCAGAGGGCGTCAGCGAAGCTGACCTACGCGCCGCAACTGAGGCAACAATTGTTGATTAAGCTTTTAGCGTGCGGCCTGCTCGGGAATATTACCGCGACAGGCCGCAATAAAATTTCGAAAAAGAAAATGGGTTTGCAAAAGTAATATTGCCTCAAACGTTCACCTTTGCATTATGCTGTAAAATAATTTAGCGTTCACGGAAACCGCACCATTAAAATCAAGCCTAACGCCATGATATCGCAGCATTTTAAAAATGTGGCAGCAACTGCATTAATCGTTGTGACTGCCTTTTCAATTTTAGGCACTACGGTTTGGGGCGACATTGTTAGTGTAATCCAGAAGTCTAAAGAGCAGACAATTGGCGTACCAATCGATCGCGCCGTTGTCATTGAAAGTGCGGTTCCATTCGCAGAGCTTTCGATAGCAAATCCCGCAATAGCTGACTTTTCGACACTATCAGATCGAACAGTCTATATTTTAGGAAAGCTGGCTGGAACGACCACACTTACCTTAATCGACAAAAAGGGAAATTTAATCTCTAATGTACAGATTAGGGTTACGACTGACCTGAGTGAGTTGCGAAAAAGGCTCAAAGAAATTTTACCATATGAAAAAATAAAAGTACGCAGCGCAAATGATGGTATTGTGTTACACGGAAAGGTGAGTACCGCCGAAGCTAGCGAAAAAGCAGTTTTACTCGCAAATAGATATGCACCCAACTTAGTATCAAATCTGATAGATATAGAAAGCTTAATCAGTAAGGCACTTATTACTCAAACCTACACAATCGAAACAAATCATAAATTTTTCAGGTATTTATTCACTGGAACAGAAAAGAGCGCCGTAAAAATTCTGTCACCTGCTGACACGCAATTCAGCAGTATTTTATCAAAGTTGAAACCATTTCAAACCAAAACCAAAAGCTATACTGTACGACCATCTAAACAAATTGAATTTTTTGTTGGTGGGTATGTTAGTTACCCTCACCGCGATGGTGATACAATATCAATCAAGAATTTCAAAAACGGTGCTGATTTCTCCATTGGTGGAGAGATGATAAATAATAGCAATGGCGCGATTAGGATGAACATTGATGTCATCGAACAATCCGTATCACAGAATGAGGCCATACTCTCTGATGTTACAAATGTTTTTGAAACCCAACTAACAAGTTCACGACATACCGTGGATATGCAAAATGGTTCGTCTTTGATTTTGATAGTTGCACCAAACGCGCTGAACCTGAAGCCCTACCGTGGTGAGCAAGCGCCAAAGCGAATTCAATTCTTTAATAGAAAAAATACAAATGACGAGCGGCAAATATATGCTGTCCACATCACGCTGTCGGATATGAATTAGTATTCACACAAGACAACAAAGAATTAGGCGTATTTGCTATTTGTTCATTTGGCTGAAAAAAAAATCTTTCGAGCTACCTAATCAGAATGGAAATTTCATCAAAATTTGATCACTGGCTCACATCTAGGAATTGGACACTTCACCCGCATCAGCGTGAATTGCTGTCCTATGCAGCACGCCCTGCACAGTTGTTGATTGCACCTACAGGAGCGGGCAAAACACTTAGTGGTTTTTTGCCAACGCTGCTAGAATTAGAGGATGGTACGCATACGGGCCTACACACACTCTATGTGTCACCGCTCAAAGCGCTGGCCGCTGATATTAAGCGAAATTTGCAAACCCCAATTGATGAAATGGATCTGCCCATTCGGGTTGAGGATCGCACAGGCGATACGTCAAACACGCAGAAAAAACGCCAACGCGCCGAACCACCTCATATCCTTTTGACGACGCCCGAAAGCCTTGCGTTGTTAATTTCCTATCCAGACGCACCCAAAATTTTCAGTGGTCTAAAACGGATTGTCATTGACGAAATCCATGCCCTCGCCGAAAGCAAACGCGGTGATCAATTGATGCTGGCGCTGTCGCGTTTGCAATCATTGTGTCCTGATTTGCGGCGCGTGGGGCTATCCGCGACGGTGGATGATCCAGATGCGATTGCAAAAACCATGGCGGCCCATCCTGATCCCTGCCCCATATTATTTGCAGACCCCGGACCCGCCCCTGATATTCAGATGCTGATCGGCGAAACACCCCCGCCTTGGGCGGGCGCAGGGGCCGCCTATTCCGTGCCCATGGTGCTTGAGCAGATTGAGAAACATAAAACGACCCTGATTTTTCACAACACCCGCGCACAGGCCGAAATATTTTTTCATGCACTTTGGTTAGAAAACGAAGCACGCCTGCCCATTGCCATTCACCATGGATCACTGGACCGAGAACAACGCCAAAAGGTTGAAACCGCAATGACCCAAGGCGCCCTGCGCGCGGTAGTCTGCACAGGCAGTTTGGATTTGGGCATTGATTGGGGCGATGTTGATCTGGTGATACAAATTGGTGCGCCCAAAAATATAAAACGACTGGTCCAACGGATCGGACGCGCCAACCACCAATACAATGCTCCATCCAAGGCAATGATTGTTCCCGCCAACCGATTTGAAATCATTGAATGTCAGGCAGCGTTAGATGCCGTTTTGGCAGGTGAGTTAGATGGTGAAACGCTGCCCGTAGGACAGCTTGATGTTTTGTGTCAGCACATCTTGCTTTTATCCTGTGCGGGACCAATTGATCCAATTGCACTGTTCAACGAAGTGCGCCGCGCGGGTGCATATAGCGGGCTAAGCCGTGCTGAATTCGACGATTGCTTGGATTTCTGCGCAACAGGCGGCTATGCCCTGCGCCGCTATGAACAATGGCATCGGTTAAAGGACATGGGAGATGGCACCTATACCCTGCGCGATCCCAGAACCGCATCACGCATTCGCATGAACGCTGGCACCATTCAGGATACAGATACGCTTAAGGTGCGCATGCAACGCAGGCGCGGTGGTGCGCCATTGGGCGAAGTAGAAGAAGCCTTTGCCGCAACACTCACACCCGGTGATACATTCCTAATCGGGGGGCAAGTGGTGCGATTTGAAGGATTGCGCGAATTGGTTGTTGAGGTATCCAAACGCGCCAATAAAGAACCCAAAATCGCAGTGTTTGGTGGCACCAAATTCGCCACATCAACCCAGTTAAGCGAACGCATTTTGCACAAATTTGAAACGGGGGATTTTCGCGGTCTGCCGGATTACACGACCGACTGGTTGGAGTTGCAAAAAACCATGTCCGTGCTGCCACAACGTCAGACATTGTTAATTGAAACATTCCCCCGCCATGATCGCCATCATCTATGTGTTTTTGGATTTGCGGGCCGCAACGCACAACAAACATTGGGGTTGCTGCTGACCAAACGGATGGAGGAAGAGGGGTTGGCACCACTTGGGTTTGTCTCGACGGATTATGCGACACTCATCTGGGGGTTGGACCCTGTGCGCGATCCTGCGACGCTGCTCGACCACCAAAAACTAGAAGGTGGGTTTGAAAATTGGCTTGCGGGAAACGCTGTGATGAAACGTAGTTTTCGCGCCGTTGCAACCATTGCGGGACTGATCGAACGCAATTTGCCAGGGCAGCGCAAATCAGGGCGTCAGGCGACATTTTCATCGGACATCTTGTATGACACCTTACTGAAATATGACCCAGATCACCTGCTGATGCGGATTGCCCAGATCGAGGCGATGCGCGGTTTAGTGGATTTTGGACGGATCAGGAATATGTTGAATCGCGTCGAAGGCAAAATTGTGCACAAGGCGCTGCCACATCTCTCTCCCTTCTCTGCTCCGCTTTTCCTTGAGGCGGGCCGTATCCCAGTGAAGGGGCAGGCCATCGAACGCCTTGTTGCAAATGAAGCAGCCCAATTGATGGCCGAAGCAGGACTTAAAATCGACGCTTGATACCTCTGATACTTTCTGTGCAACTGAGGGTATGGAAGGGTATCAATTTTCACTTACTGGGGCGACGATGGTGGCACTGCCATCAGGGGCCTTATGGTGGGCGGCACAAAATTTATTGTGCGTCTCGGACCTGCATTTGGGAAAATCTGAACGAATGGCGCGACGCGGGGGCGCCATGTTACCTCCCTATGAAACCACCGACACCATTTTGAGGCTTGAGGCGGATTTACGCGCAACAGGCGCAACAACTGTTGTTTGTTTAGGGGATAGTTTTGATGATCTCGAGGCCGAACGCGGCCTACCTGAAAATGAAAAACTTTGGCTAACCCGACTACAGGCGGGCCGTAGTTGGATTTGGGTTGAGGGCAATCATGATCCGGGGCCTGTTGAAATCGCAGGCAGTCATTTGGCCGAATTGCCCCTGCCCCCAGTTGTTTTCCGACACGAGGCGAAAACAGGGGTCAGTGGCGAAATATCTGGCCACTACCACCCTAAAGCGCGCCTAAACCTGCGCGGCAGTAGTTATGTTCGACCCGCATTTCTAATCGATATCGACCGCGTGATTATGCCCGCCTATGGCACCTATACAGGCGGCCTGCACGCCCATACCGCACCGCTATGCGATCTGATGCGCCCTGATGCGATTGCTGTTATAACCGGTAGCAAAGCACTCGCTATCCCCATGCCACGAGATAAATGAATCCTCATTGTTTGTTCTCTAAGAGGCGAAGAAACTTGAGTAAGCGCAAAGACTTAACGACTGCTCATATGCGGTTTTACGGGGCTAAAGATTTGGTTTGCAAAGACCGCTTCATAATGTCGGATCTCCAGCGCAATGAGGGCTGCGCCTGCCTGGGTAGGAGCAGTGTTGTCGTGGTGCAAAATGCAATTGTGTAGAATAAAAGGCCAAAGTTCAAAGTATTGATAGGGTGAAAGCGCCTGCCAAGGGGGCAGGCAGGCGCTGCTCGACCATGTCTCCGGGGGCAACATAGCTCTTGGGATACCGCGTTATGTAGGAGTGTTTTAGTCCAGTAGGACCAATCAAAAAACAGGACCGCGAAGCGATCCTGTATTTCAGAAATACAAATTGCAAGTTTAATACGGCCTCAATCTTTCAAGCCCACCTCGCACTTTACGCCGTTAGGCCCTCTGGTTCGACCAGTCCGTGTATGCGGCAGCAGGCGGTGACGGTATTGGCAAGAAGGCAAGCAATTGTCATTGGACCAACGCCCCCTGGAACAGGTGTAATGGCACCCGCAACTTCGGCGCAGGATGCATAATCTACGTCGCCAACAAGGCGTGTTCCACCCTCTGGCTTATCAATGCGGTTGATGCCCACATCGATCACGGTTGCACCCGGTTTAATCCAATCGCCAGGCACCATTTCAGGGCGACCAACGGCCGCCACAACAATATCCGCGCCGCGCACGACCGCCGGCAAATCCTTGGTCCGTGAATGCGCGATTGTGACAGTGCAGCTATCGCCCAACAGCAATTGTGCCATGGGTTTGCCAACGATGTTTGAACGCCCGATTACAACCGCATTCATGCCAGATAGGGACCCATGATAGTCCCTCAACATCATCAAGCACCCAAGCGGCGTACACGGCACCATGGATTTTTGCCCCGTCCCCAAAAGCCCCACGTTTGAAATATGAAATCCATCTACATCCTTTTCAGGGGCGATTGAATTGATCACCAAATCTTCGTTCAGGTGTTTGGGCAAGGGCAGCTGAACCAAAATCCCATGCACATCCTTATCCGCGTTCAAATCCGCGATAAGTTTCAGCAAATCATCCTGCGATGTATCAGCGTCCAATTTGTGTTCATAGGAATTCATGCCCGCTTCGACGGTTTGTTTGCCCTTTGAACGCACGTAAACTTGGCTGGCAGGATCTTCGCCCACCAATACTACGGCCAATCCCGGTGTGATGCCGTTTTCTTCTTTGATACGGGTGACATGTTCTGCAACTTGGCCGCGGACTTTGGCCGCGAATGCCTTGCCATCGATTATCTGTGCGCTCATCGTTTCCTCGCAAATGGCGTTATATTCAGTTTTGAATAAACAAAGGGCGCGAAAACATCGCGCCCCAGTGGTGTCTTAGAAGAGACCCTCAATCAGGCCTTCGTTGTTTAAACAAATGCTTTCTGCTGCAGGTTTGCGTGGCAGACCAGGCATTGTCATAATCTCACCACAGACAACAACAATGAAGCCAGCACCCGCGCTTAGGCGGACTTCACGTACTGGAACACTGTGGTTATCAGGTGCGCCGCGCAGATTTGGATCGGTTGAGAAACTATACTGTGTTTTTGCCATACACACTGGCAAGTTTCCGTATCCCTGTTCTTCCCAAAGGTGCAGTTGATCGCGGATTTTCTTATCCATCAATGCCTCATCTGCGCGGTAGATACGTTTACAGATAGTTTGGATTTTATCCGCCAATGACATGTCATCCGCATAAAGTGGGGAAAAGTTTGCCATATCCGCATCCGCGATTTCCGCAACGCGTGTGGCAAGCTCTTTTGAGCCTTCGGACCCATCCGCCCAATGTTTGGAAACGATCGCCTCTGCACCTTGGCTAGCAACAAATTCTTTGACCGCTTCAACTTCTGAATCTGTGTCTTTGACAAAGTGGTTGATCGCAACAACCACAGGAACACCAAATGATTTTAGGTTTTCAATGTGGCGGCCCAGATTTGAACACCCTGCTTTAACCGCATCAACGTTTTCATCACCCAAATCGTTTTTCGCAACACCACCGTTCATTTTCATGGCGCGCACGGTTGCCACCAAAACAACCGCAGATGGGGCAAGTCCCGCCTTACGGCATTTGATGTTCATGAATTTTTCGGCGCCAAGGTCCGCACCAAATCCCGCCTCGGTCACAACATAATCAGCCAATTTCAACGCAGTCTGTGTCGCGATGACAGAGTTACAGCCATGTGCAATATTCGCAAATGGACCACCATGGACGAATGCAGGATTGTTTTCCAATGTCTGCACAAGGTTTGGTTGCATCGCATCCTTCAACAACACAGTCATCGCGCCATCTGCCTTGATATCGCGGCAGAAGACTGGGCTGCGATCACGGCGGTATGCAACAATCATATCACCCAAACGTTTCTGTAGATCGGCCAAATCTGTTGCCAAACAAAGGATCGCCATAACCTCAGAGGCCACGGTGATGTCAAACCCTGCCTCGCGTGGGAAACCGTTTGAAACACCACCCAAAGATGCTGTGATTTGACGCAATGCGCGGTCATTCATATCAACCACACGGCGCCATGTGACGCGGCGCAGGTCGATGTCCAATTCGTTGCCCCAATAAATATGGTTGTCGATCATGGCTGACAACAATGAGTGCGCCGATGTGATCGCATGGAAATCACCTGTGAAATGCAGGTTCATTTCTTCCATTGGAACGATCTGTGCGTAACCACCACCTGCAGCGCCGCCTTTCATCCCAAAGTTTGGACCCAAAGACGCCTCGCGGATACAGATCATCGCGTTTTTACCAATTGCATTTAGGCCATCACCCAAACCCACGGTTGTTGTGGTCTTACCCTCACCCGCTGGTGTCGGGTTAATCGCGGTGACAAGGATCAGCTTGCCATTTTCGCGCCCCTGCAAAGAGTTGATGAACTCTTGACCAACTTTTGCTTTGTCGTGGCCATAGGGCAGTAAATGTTCTGTTGGAATGCCCAGTTTTTCACCAATCTCTTGGATTGGTTTCTTGTTTGCCTCGCGGGCAATTTCAATATCAGATTTGTGGCTCATCGGTGACTCCCTACTCCACGGGTGTGGTTTCTCTCGCGTGGGTATACTGAGTCCTTTCTCGGATGCGACCTGCATTTCCGACATTTTCGAACCAAACTGCGGCGAGATGGCACAGTTTGGTTTCTGATGGGAAACGGATCGACCGCACAATCAACTTTGTGCCAACCAGGCCCGCTGATCAGGAATATGAAGTCGCAATTGATCACCGACACTCAATTGACCCTCTCGCTCGACCCAAGCCGTGACACCTCGCCGTCCCCATGCGGCTGCTTTGAACCCCTTTGCCTCATTGGGATGATCCACCTTGATTTCAGCTACTGGCAAATGGCAGGGTCGGTTTTGCATATCAATGGTCAGTGTCGTTCCCGCATCATTTTGCAAACGGCTGGATGGGGGAATATGCGAAAAATCTGGAATGCCGCGCAGGACAACACTGGCCCCAAACCATGACGGATCAAGGCGCGCGACACCCATTTCATCCGCGATTGCGGATAACTCTTCTTCACTGACGATAGAGAGTTGGCGCACATTGCGGATTTCTGTGCCACGTTCATATTGTGACGAAACGCGCGAACAGGACGGGCGTGTTAATCCCCCATGCGTTTCCCCAGCGGGTCCTGCAAAATCTAAGGATAGCGATTGTGTTGACTTTGATCGTAAACCTGCATCCCGATCACCCACCTGCCCCAGCCAAAAGATTTCGCCAAAATGGTCGGTTGTTTTTAGTGCTGGCATATCAATCGCTCCATAACGTGTTTTGGGATCTTTTGGCCTGATCGCTGTCATATTGGGGGCCACCCAAATCCCCATGGCTCGCCTCTTTCAGCAGATCACCTGCCGTCGGCAAATCCGCTGGTCGGGTTTGCGACCAAAGGCCCGAGCGCATCAAGGCACGCTAACATTGCGAATAAATTTCAACCACCTTGATCACAATGACGGTATTGGGGATGTGCCCGTCCTTTTCAAATAGCGCACGCAATTTATCATCGGCACTTAGGCGCGCAATACCATTAACCCGAACCGCGAAATTTTCCCCACCGATCAGAAACAACAGCGACACGCGCCCATCCTCAACAATATTGCGCAGACTATCCAAACGATTGTTGCCGCGCCAATCGGGCATTGCCAGTGTGTATTCATCAAGCGCGATGACAGGTGGACCATCATCACCCCGCGGACTGCCATCGGTTCCCGCAGAACCCACCGTAGTCAAAACACAAAAGCGGGAAGCTGATATCCACTGCCAATATTTCGGCGTGATCCGATCTACCACTTTTCTAAGCGAAGCAGGGGCCGCATCCACATAGAGGGCTTCTAGCCCCTCAACCGTTTGTAAATATTCAATCGAATTTAAATCCAGCATCGCGCATCAATTCCTTTGAACGCGTTTCAACCACGTCCTCTAGGTGCGACATGAACGCATTTTTTTCTAATCCCTGTTCAATCGGATCAAGGAATTCGATGACCGCTGTCCCCGGCTTTTTCAAAATACCATAGCGCGGCCAAAATACGCCTACATTGCAGGCCACAGGATAACACCGCTGCCCCAATTCCGTGTATAACACCGCACTGCCCACCTTATAGGGTTTATGATCACCCGGGGCAACGCGTGTTCCTTGGGGGTAAATAACCAACTGTCCCCCTGGGACCTTTCCGCTTTTGACGCCATCCATCATTTGTTTGATCGCTTCTGCACGTTTACCCCGTTCAACGGGGACCGACCCTGTCAATTTCCCAAACCACCCCAAAACAGGCACATGTATGAGCGAAGATTTCATGATATATTTGGGCTGAGGGATTTGTGACGCAATCATCAGAACATCCAGGAAACTTTGATGCTTGGCGGCGACCAAGGCCTCTTCTGTCGGGGGCTTGCCGCGAAATTCGGTTTTCAGGCCAACCATCCAACCTGCGGTCCACATCACCCAGCGGCAATAGGTATGCACGGTTAAATAAACATATTTCTGTTTCCACAGTGCTAAGGGCAGCATGCCAATCCCAATGACCGCCATCATCAGATACATCTGCACAGTAAAGATCAAAGATCGTAGCCATTGAAACATGTTATGTCAGTCCTTTTAAAACGCGGTTCGCCGCATATCGTGTCGCACTAAAAGCGATTGAGGATAAAGTGGGTGGGATCAGTACCAGCCACATCCATTCGACGCCGCTTAACCTCAGACCCGTTAAAATGGCAGCTTGCTCTTCTTCGCCGGGGAAGAGTGCGACAACTCCCGCCCCGATGATCGTGCCCAAAACGGCGCCAATAAATGTGCGAAACGCAAACCGTCGCACAAAGGCCGCCTCGATATAGGCATCTGTTGCCCCGATCAGGCGCAACACCGTGATCACCTGTGCATTGGCGGCCAATGCCGCGCGTGTGGCCAGAATGATCATCGCGCCACTGGTCATTCCAATCAAGCCAATGGCCACCACCCCAAGCACCGAAAGCCAGTTTGCCGCCTGAACCAACGGGCGACGCCAGCGCACATGGTCATCCAACACCGCACTTGGCAATTCCCCCGTTAGACGCAAACGCAGCCCTTGCGGATCGAAACCATCAGGGGTCTGAACAATTTCAATCAAACGCGGCAGGGGCAGTTTATCAAAGGGAACATCAACCCCCAGCCACGGTGTCAGTAAATCAGACTGTTCCTCACTGCTGAGCGCACGAGCAGAGGCAACACCGGGTGTGGTTTCCAAAATCTCAATCGCGCGGGCAACCTGTGC
>Ga0255761_10004759_pt1 | contig 11954 bp, 7 predicted proteins | sample 071ome_29_FD_179961 | JGI IMG/M metagenome (GOLD analysis project Ga0255761, IMG submission 179961) | Coastal salt marsh microbial communities from the Groves Creek Marsh, Skidaway Island, Georgia - 071407BT metaG (version 2) | ecosystem: Environmental > Aquatic > Marine > Intertidal zone > Salt... | reverse complement strand
CAAAGTCGCCACCTGCAGCAGTATTGCTTAAGAAAGCAGCTGGCATTGATAAAGCTAGTGGCGAGCCAAATAGAAATAAGGTTGCAATGATTCCTGTATCTAAAGTGCAAGAAATAGCAGAAATGAAAATGGAAGATCTAAATGCAAATGACATTGATGCAGCTATTAAGATTATTGCTGGCACAGCAAGAAGTATGGGTATTGAAATTAAAGGATAATGAAAGAATCAAAGTATAAAAAAGAATTAGTAGAGTTTGATGTAGAAAAAGCGTACAAGACTGAAGAAGTCATGGGTATGCTTAAGAGTCAGCCAAAAAGAAAGTTTACTGAATCAGTGGATGTTGCCGTTAAGCTAGGCATAGATCCAAAAAAATCAGATCAAAATGTCCGTGGCTCACTAACATTACCAAACTCACTAGGGAAAAGTATCGTAGTAGCAGCTTTTGTAGAAGGCGATAAAGTTGAAGAAGCAAAAAAAGCAGGGGCTGACATCATAGGAAGCGATGATCTAATTGAAAAATATAAAGATGGAAACATTGATTTCGATATTGCTGTAACCACTCCAGCACTTATGAAAACAGTAAGCAAGCTTGCAAAAGTACTTGGCCCAAAAGGCCTGATGCCTAACCCAAAATCTGGTACTGTTACAGAAAATATAGAAAAAGCCATTAAAGACTTAAAGCATGGTCAGGTTATATTTAAAGCTGAGCAGCAAGGTATCATTCAAGGCACAATTGCAAATTCAGAAATGGATGACACTCAAATTACAGAAAATTTAAATTCTTTTATAGCCGAGTTAAAAAGATTAAAGCCAGCTTCTTCAAAAGGAATTTATATAAAAGACATTTACCTCTCGACAAGTATGGGTCCAGGGTATAGAATTGACGTCTCTCAATTTTGAGACATCGAAGACTGAAGGTGCTAAAGCTTAATTTCCTTCATAGATAGTTTCACTAATCTTATTAGTCTTCGTATTTAATTAAAAAAATTTTGTTATGGCATTAAGCATAGAAGATAAAAAGCAAATTGTTACAGATGTTGCAGAGCTAGCTAAAGAATCATCATCTCTTGTAATCGCAGATGCAAGAGGCTTGAACGTTTCCGAAGCAAATGATCTTAGATCAGAGGGCTATAAAGCAAATGTAAAATTTAAGGTTGCAAAAAATAGCTTAGTAAAGCTTGGTCTTAAGGGATCAAATTATGAAGGTATGGATGACTTCTTAAATGGACCAACAATGTTAGCTTTTTCATACGAAGAGCCTGGTGCTGCGGCAAAAATTTTAAAATCTTTTGCAAAAAAGAATGAAAACCTCGATATAAAGGGACTTTCTATTGATGGAAAGCACTTTGATGCCTCTGAAATCAATAAATTAGCAAGTTTACCTACATTTATAGAAGCTATTTCAAAATTCGCTGGACTTTTGAAGGCTCCTTTGGGTAAAATTGCATCTCTTATGAATGAGGTTCCTTCAAAATTTGCAAGAACAGTTACCGCTGTAAAAGAGCAAAAGGGTTAAAAAGGAGTATTAAAAATGGCAACTAAAGAAGAAATATTAGAATCTATCTCAAATATGTCAGTAATGGATCTTGTTGATCTAATTTCAGATATTGAAGAAAAATTTGGTGTTACTGCAGCAGCAGTGGCAGCAGCACCTGTAGCAGCAGCTGGCGCAGCAGCTGATGGGGGTGAAGAGGCAGCTGAAGAAAAATCAGCATATGACGTAGTACTAACAGCATCTGGTGACAAGAAAGTTGCAGTGATTAAAGCCGTTAGAGCAGCTACAGATCTTGGCCTGAAAGAAGCCAAAGATTTAGTTGATGGAGCTCCTAAAACTGTAAAAGAGGGAGTTAAGAAAGAAGATGCAGAAGCACTTGTTGCCGCTCTCCAAGAGGCAGGCGCGCAAGCTGAGATGAAGTAATTTTTTTACCTCAACCTAAATTTTAATGACATACTCTTTTACTGAGAAAAAACGTATTCGAAGACAATTTGGCACCTTGCCAAATGTTATGTCTTTGCCGTATCTGTTAAAAACCCAAACAGATTCATACGCAGAATTCCTGCAAGAAGGTAAAGACCCTGCAAATAGAGACAATTCTGGCCTTGAAGAAGTTTTTAAATCAATTTTTCCTATTAATAGTGCATCAGGCAATGCTGCCCTTGATTATATTAATTATGAATTAGGTGAATGCCTTTACACCCCACAGGAATGTAAGACGAAAGGTATTTCATATGCAGTTCCATTATATGCAAACCTACAACTTAGGATGATGGATAAAGCAACCGGCTATAAAACTATTAAAGAAAATGGCATTAGAGAAGACAGAGTTTTCTTAGGTGAGATTCCTGTTATGACAAAAGATGGTAGTTTTGTTGTAAACGGTACGGAAAGAGTAGTGGTTTCACAACTTCACAGATCTCCAGGCGTGTTTTTTGACCATGATAAAGGGAAGACCCATGCTTCTGGAAAAGTTTTATATGCTGCCAGAATAATTCCTTACAGAGGTTCATGGCTTGATTATGAATTTGACGCTAAAGACCTAATTTATGCAAGAATAGACAGGAAGCGTAAATTCCCGGCAACAGCCATACTCAAATCTCTTGACATGTCAGATCAAGAAATTCTAGATACTTTTTATAAGAAAATAGATGTTGAGGTAAAAAATGGAAATATATTCCTATCACTTGAAGCAGATGATTTAAAAGGTAAAGCATTTGACTTTGATATTGAAGTAGCAGGAAAGAAAATTGCTTCAGGCAAAAGAGTAAATGCAAAAGTCGCTGCCGATCATTCAAAACAAAAAAACAAGTTAATCGCCGTAGATTATGACGCCTTTATGGGTCAAACCCTTGGTGAAGATATTATTAATAAAGAAACAGGTGAAATTGTTTTTGCTACAAATTCACTACTTGATAAGCCAACATTGAAAAAGCTTATTGAATCTGGAGTAACTGAATTTAAGATTCTTTACGTCAATACAATAGATAGTGGCTCATATATTGCAGATACATTAAGAAATGATGCAAGTACATCAAGACAAGAAGCTTTAGTGGACATATATAGAATGCTTAGACCAGGAGAGCCACCAACAAAAGAATCTACAGAAATATTATTCAATAACCTCTTCTTTTCTGAGGATAGATATGATCTTTCAGATGTTGGAAGAATGAAGCTTAACTGGAGACTAAAAATCGAGGATCGACCTGACATTTTCGTCTTAACAAAAGAAGACATTGTGGCAGTTCTACAGAAATTAGTTGATATAAGAAACGGTAAAGATACCGTTGATGACATTGATCATTTAGGCAATAGACGAATTAGATCTGTTGGAGAAATGACAGCTAACCAACTAAGAATTGCTTTAGTAAGAGTTGAGAGAGCTGTTAAAGATAGATTAGGAATGGCGGAAACAGAAGGCTATAAACCATCAGATCTTATAAACGCAAAACCAATTACAGCTGCATTTAAAGAATTTTTTGGTTCAAGCCAACTGTCACAGTTCATGGATCAAAATAATCCTCTTTCTGAAGTTACACATAAAAGACGTGTTTCAGCTTTAGGCCCTGGAGGCTTATCTAGAGAAAGAGCTGGGTTCGAGGTTAGGGACGTACACCCAACACACTACGGAAGAGTATGTCCAATTGAGACACCTGAAGGACCAAACATTGGTTTAATTAACTCTCTGTCTACATATGCACGAACAGATAAATATGGCTTTATTGAAACTCCTTATAGAGTGGTAAAAGATGGCAAGGTTACAGATGAAATAATCTACCTTTCACCAATTATGGAAAAACGTCATTACATCGCCCAAGCAAATGTAGAGATGGATAAAAAAGGTAAATTTAAAGAAGAATTTGTAACGGCAAGACATCAGGGAGAAACAAGCCTTGTCAGTGTTGGAATGATTACTTTGATGGATGTTTCGCCAAAGCAAGTCTTATCGGTTGCAGCTTCATTAATTCCATTCCTTGAAAATAATGACGCAAATAGAGCTTTGATGGGTTCAAATATGATGAGACAAGCTGTTCCAACTTTAATCCCACAAAAACCTCTTGTTGGTACTGGTTTAGAGAGACAGGTGGCGAGTGATTCAGGTGTCTGTATTGTTGCAAATAACTCTGGTGTTGTTGACTCAGTTGATGGCGGAAGAATTGTTATTAAAGTTTCTTCTGGTGATAACGTGAGTGTGGATATCTACAACCTAGTTAAATACACAAGATCAAATCAAAATACATGCATTAATCAAAGACCTCTTGTAAAGAAAGGTGACCATGTAAAAGCTGGAGACATCATTGCTGATGGCCCATCAATAGATCTTGGTGAACTTGCAATTGGTCAAAATATGAGAATTGCTTTTATGCCATGGAATGGTTTTAACTATGAGGATTCAATACTTGTTTCTGAACGTGTTGTCCAAGAAGATAGGCTTACAAGTATTCATATACAGGAACTCACTTGTATTACAAGGGATACAAAACTTGGCATGGAAGAAATAACATCTGACATTCCAGGTGTTAGTGAATCAGCCTTATCCAAGCTCGATGAAAACGGAATTGTTTATGCAGGTGCTAAAGTCGAAGCTGGCGACATTCTAGTTGGAAAGGTTACGCCAAAAGGAGAATCTCAACTATCTCCAGAAGAAAAGCTATTGAAAGCAATCTTTGGTGAAAAAGCTTCCGACATAAAAGATACATCTTTAAGAGTGCCTTCAAGCGTAAGCGGTACAGTAATTGATGTTCAAATCTTTACAAGAGATGGTGTTGATAAAAACCCTAGAGCTAAGAGTAATGAATCAACAATGGTTAGTGACTATAGCAAGGATTTAGATGATGAAATGAGAATTGTTACCAACTCACTGAAAAATACACTAGTAGCACTTATCAAGAAAGAGAATCTAATCACAACAAAAGGCAAGCTTACACAAGAATCAATCAATGAAATGGATCTTGATGCTTTGCTAAAAACCTCAATCAAAAACAAAAAAGTTAGCGATCTTCAAAAGAATATTGCTGATCAATTTAAGAAGTATCAAGCAGAAAACAAAGAAAAAATGGCTATCTTCAAGAAAAAGATTGAAGGTGGCAACGATTTAGCTCCAGGAGTTTTGTCTGTCATTAAAGTATATTTAGCTGTTAAGAGAAAGATTCAGGCTGGAGATAAGCTCGCTGGAAGACACGGTAATAAAGGTGTTATTTCAAGCATTATTCCAGTTGAAGATATGCCATACGATGAGAATGGCGAGCCGGTAGATGTTGTTTTGAATCCACTTGGCGTTCCATCACGTATGAATGTTGGTCAAATCCTTGAAACACATCTTGGTCTAGCTGCAAAAGGCTTGGGATCAAAAATCGATAAAATGATCAAATCCAAAGAAAAGTTAGATGGTGTTAAGAAAGTTCTAAATGACATTTATTCTTTCGGTCCAAGAGATAATGATGATATTTCAGGTCTTAAGGATTCTGAGGTCAAGGAATTAGCCGATAATCTAAGAGATGGGGTTCCATTTGCAACACCTGTTTTCGATGGTGCAAATGAATATCAAATCAAAGAACTACTAAAATATGCTGATTTACCAGAAAGTGGTCAATTTGATCTATATGATGGTAGAACAGGTGAAAAATTTGATAGGCCAGTCACAGTTGGCTACATGTATATGTTGAAACTAAATCACTTGATTGATGACAAGATGCATGCAAGATCAACAGGTTCATATAGTCTTGTAACACAGCAGCCACTTGGAGGTAAAGCTCAGTTTGGAGGCCAAAGATTTGGAGAAATGGAAGTATGGGCTCTTGAAGCGTACGGGGCATCTTACACTCTTCAAGAAATGTTAACAGTGAAGTCAGACGATATCGCTGGTAGATCAAAAGTTTACAAAAATATTGTAGATGGCAACTACGAAGTTGATTCTGGAGTTCCAGAATCATTTAACGTTCTAAGTAAAGAAATTAGAGCTTTAGGTATTAACCTTGAACTGGAGGACTCATCAGAGAATTAATATGCAGGACATTATTAAAAACATAAACAGAAGTTCAAAAAGAAATTTTGACTTGATTTCATGTGGGCTAGCATCTCCACAAATGATCAGATCTTGGTCATGGGGCGAAGTGAAGAAACCTGAAACTATTAATTACAGAACATTTAAACCTGAAAGAGATGGTCTTTTCTGTTCACGAATTTTTGGTCCAATCAAAGATTTTGAGTGTCTGTGTGGAAAATATAAGAGACGAAAGCATAGAGGTGTTATTTGTGAGAAATGTGGTGTTGAAGTAACAGCAACGAAAGTCAGAAGAGAGAGAATGGGCCATATTGAGCTCGCTTCACCGGTTGCTCATATATGGTTTTTAAAATCATTGCCTTCAAGAATAGGACTCTTCTTAGACATGACATTAAGAGAAATTGAAAGAGTTCTTTATTACGAAAGTTTTGTGGTTGTTGAAGCAGGAATTACTGACCTTGAAAAAGGCCAATTGCTTACCGAAGACGAATACTATGAAGCTCTTGATGAGTATGATGATGATTTTACTGCAATGATGGGTGCAGAAGCTGTTCAGATTCTTCTTTCAGATGTTGATTTAGAAAAAGAAATTCAAATAATCAAAGAGGAATTGAATACAAGCGGATCGGAAACAAAGATCAAAAAGCTTCAAAAAAGATTAAAGCTAATGGAAGCTTTCAAAGACAGTGGGCAAAAACCGGAATGGATGATCATGAATGTCTTGCCTGTTCTTCCTCCGGACCTAAGACCACTTGTACCATTAGATGGTGGAAGATTTGCAACATCAGATTTAAATGACCTTTATAGAAGAGTTATTAACAGAAACAATCGTCTTAAGAGGCTTTTAGAGCTCGGCGCTCCTGAAATCATTGTAAGAAATGAAAAGCGTATGCTACAGGAATCAGTTGACGCACTGCTTGATAACGGTAGAAGAGGTAGAGCGATCCTTGGAACAAACAAAAGACCTCTAAAATCTCTTGCTGACATGATTAAAGGTAAGCAAGGTAGATTTAGACAGAACCTTCTTGGTAAAAGGGTTGATTACTCCGGTAGATCTGTAGTCGTTTCAGGCCCAACACTTAAACTACATCAGTGTGGCCTTCCAAAGAAAATGGCATTGGAGTTATTCAAGCCATTTATCTTTAACAAGCTCGAGCAAAAAGGGATAACCATAACCATTAAAGCTGCTAAACAGCTTGTAGAAGAGGAAACACCAGAAGTATGGGATTGTTTAGATGAAGTCATCAGAGAACACCCAGTTCTTCTAAATAGAGCACCAACATTACATAGATTAGGTATCCAAGCCTTTGAGCCAGTACTGATTGAAGGAAAAGCTATTCAATTACACCCATTGGTTTGTGTTGCATTTAATGCTGACTTTGATGGTGACCAGATGGCTGTTCATGTTCCTCTTTCGCTAGAAGCTCAATTAGAGGCAAGAGCTCTAATGATGTCAACAAACAATATTCTTTCCCCAGCAAGTGGAGAGCCAATTATTCAGCCTAACCAAGATGTTGTTTTAGGTATTTATTATTTGACTAAAGAAGATTTTGATTTACCAGGTGAAGGTAGATCTTTTGTTGATGTTCACGAAGTGAAAAGAGCTTTTCTTGAGAAACAAGTAAATCTTCATACAAAAATTAAAGTGAGAGTTCAGGAAGGTGATACAAAATCACTTTATGAAACAACAGTTGGAAGATGTTTGTTATATGAAATCATGCCTAACGGACTTGATTTTAATAAAGTAAATAAAACACTTAAAAAGAAAGATATTCTTAATCTCATAGCACATGTTTACAAAGATTTTGGTCTTAAGGAATCAGTCCTTTTTGCAGATAAGCTAATGTACTTAGGGTTTGAATATTCAACTTCATCAGGCGCATCAATTGGTGTTAATGATTTTGAAATTCCAGACGAGAAAACTTCAATTATTACAGGTGCTCAATCAGAAGTTCAGAATATTGAACAACAATTTGAATCAGGTTTGTTAACTAAGGGTGAGAAATACAACAAAATCATCGATATTTGGTCCAGAACAAATGAAAAAGTTGCTGATTCAATGATGAAAGCACTTGGTGACAAAGTTGAAGTTGGTGCAGATGGTGAGGAGAAAGTTACTCCATCATTTAACAGTGTATTTATGTATGCTGATTCAGGCGCCAGAGGTTCTCCTGCTCAGATTAGACAATTAGCTGGAATGAGAGGTTTGATGTCAAAACCTGACGGAAGCATTATTGAAACTGCAATTACTTCTAATTTTAGAGAAGGTTTATCTATGCTTGAGTACTTTACATCTACTCACGGAGCTCGAAAGGGATTGGCTGATACAGCACTAAAAACAGCTAACTCAGGATATCTAACAAGAAGATTAGTTGATGTGTCTCAAGACGTGGTAATAACCTCAGAAGATTGTGGAACAGAGGAAGGTATCACTGTTGAAGCAATTATCGATGGTGCATCAGTTATTCAAACAATCTCTGAAAGAATTCTAGGAAGAGTTCTTCAAGAAGATATCAAAAAAGATGGAAAAGTCTTATTTAAGAAAGGTCATTTATTTGATGAAGAGTCTGCTCAAGAGTTACAGAATTCAGGAGTAAAGAAAGTTCTAATTAGGTCTCCAATAACATGTGAAGCAAGTCAAGGCTTGTGCGCTAAGTGTTATGGAAGAGATCTTGCTAGAGGTCATCAAGTGCACATTGGTGAGGCAGTTGGTGTTGTTGCTGCACAATCAATTGGTGAGCCAGGAACACAACTTACTATGCGTACCTTCCACATTGGTGGAGCAGCATCTGGAGCTTCTGAAGATGATTCAATAACTACCTTAAGAGGTGGAAATATAGTCTTTGACTCATCATTAAAAACGGTTGAGAAGAAAAATGGTGAATTCATTGTGGTTTCAAGAAATGCTCATTTGACTATTCAAGATGATGAGGAAAACCTTCTTGAGAAATATTCAGTCCCTTATGGTGCTGAAATTCTTTATTCTGATGGCTCTAAAGTTGAGCCTGGAACACTTATAGCTAAATGGGACCCACTAACTTTACCTATCATTGCTGAAGCAGAGGGAACAATTTCCTTTAATGACTTATCAGAGGATGTGACTATGAAAGTAGATGTTGACGACCTTACAGGATCAACAACAAGAGAAGTTATAGACCTTAATGATAGACCAGTAAAGGGCAAGGGTATGACACCATCATTGATAGTTCTTGATGGAAAGAAAAAAGTTATTGCTACATACTCGCTTCCTTCAAAATCTATTCTTATGAAAAATAATGGTAACAAAGTAACCAAAGGTGAATTTGTTGCTAGAGTACCAGTTGAAGGTACCAAAACTAAAGATATCACTGGTGGTTTGCCAAGAGTTGCCGACTTATTTGAAGCTAGAAAACCAAAAGATGGTGCAATCTATGCTGAAGCATCTGGCGTGCTTTCATATGGCAAAGAAACTAAAGGAAGAAAGAGGTTAGTTCTAACTCCTGAAAAAGGTGAGCCAGTTGAAATGATGATTCAAAAACATAGAGCTGTATCATTCCTAGAAGGTGACTACATTGAAAAAGGCGATATAGTCTGTCACGGACCAGTTGATACACATAGTCTTTTAGCGCTTCATGGTGTTGAAGAGTTGGCTAAGCATTTAATTTCAGAAGTTCAAGATGTTTACAGGCTTCAAGGTGTTGTTATCAATGATAAGCACATTGAGTGTATTTGCAGACAAATGATGAAGAAGGTAACAATTACTGAGCCTGGAGATAGTGATTACTTGGAAGGCGATGTTGTTGAACTCAATCAGGTAAGAGGAATTAATAAAAATTTAACCTCATCAGACAAAAAGCCTGCTGAGTTTGAGAGAATGTTATTAGGAATTACAAAGGCAGCGTTATCAACAGATTCATTCATTTCTGCTGCTTCATTCCAGGAAACAACGAGAGTTCTGACTGAAGCTGCTGTTACAAGCAAGAAAGATACACTTAAAGGATTAAAAGAAAACGTAGTGGTGGGTAGATTAATTCCAGCTGGAACAGGATTTGCGGCTAACCAAAAATCAAGCGTCCTATCTGAGGAGATACAAGATATTGAAGAGGCACTGAAGAAAGAACTAACGGAAAGCTTTCAGTAAAGATTGACCCATGAATAACCCTGCTTTATTATTCACCTTTTAAAATTATGGCTACTATTAACCAATTAGTTAGGAAACCACGTAGAACTAAAGCTACAAAAAGTGATGTTCCTGCATTAAAAAACTGCCCACAGAGAAGAGGTGTGTGTACTCGTGTTTACACGACTACGCCAAAAAAACCTAACTCTGCTTTGAGAAAAGTCTGCAGGGTTAAATTAACTTCAGGCTTTGAAGTTACTTCTTATATAGGTGGAGAAGGTCACAATCTACAAGAACACTCTGTAGTGCTAATTAGAGGTGGAAGAGTGAAAGACTTACCAGGTGTTCGATATCATACAGTTAGAGGTGCATTAGATACTTCAGGTGTTTCTGATAGAAAACAGGGCCGTTCTAAGTACGGAGCAAAAAGAGGTAAGTAATGAGAAGAAGAGCTGCACCTAAAAGAAAAATAATCCCTGATTCAAAGTATGAAAGTGAGCTTATAGCAAAGTTCATGAATCAATTAATGGTTGATGGTAAAAAGTCTATTGCAGAAAGTATTGTGTATGGTGCATTCGAACAGCTTGAAAAAGATAACAAAGATGAAGATCTGGTAGATGTATTTAGAAAAATATTAGACAAGGTAGCTCCTGTAGTGGAAGTAAGATCAAGAAGAATCGGTGGCGCTACATATCAAGTTCCCGTTGAAGTTAGGGCAAAGAGAAGAACCGCTCTAGCAATGAGATGGTTGGTTGAGGCTGCAAGAAAAAGAAAAGAAAAATCAATGCCAGCACGACTAGCTGCAGAACTTAAAGAAGCAAAAGAAGGAAGAGGCTCAGCGGTTAAGAAAAAAGAAGATATGCATAAAATGGCAGAAGCCAACAAAGCATTTTCACATTTTAGGTTTTAAATTATGGCTAGGAAAACACCTCTTAATAGGTACAGAAACATCGGTATATGCGCACACGTTGACGCAGGTAAAACAACAACAACAGAAAGAGTTCTCTTCTACACAGGTATCTCACATAAAATTGGTGAAGTTCATGATGGTGCAGCAACTATGGACTGGATGGAGCAAGAGCAAGAAAGAGGTATTACCATTACTTCAGCTGCAACAACTTGTTTCTGGAGTGGTATGGAGCAACAGTTCGATGAGCATAGAGTAAATATAATCGATACTCCTGGTCACGTTGATTTCACTATTGAGGTTGAAAGATCTCTCAGAGTTCTAGATGGTGCAGTAGTAGTATTCTGTGGATCCTCAGGGGTTCAACCGCAATCTGAGACAGTATGGAGACAAGCTAATAGATATGAAGTTCCAAGAATTGTTTTTGTTAACAAAATGGATAGAGCTGGAGCTGATTTTGAAAGAGTTGTTGGCCAAATAAGAGACAGATTAGGAGCAACAGTTGTCCCAATTCAATACAATATTGGAGCTGAAGATGACTTTAAAGGTGTTATTGATCTGATCAAGATGAAAACAATAACCTGGAATGAAGAGGACAAAGGTTCAACTTTTGAATACACAGATATTCCTGAAGACTTGAAAGATAAGTGTGAGACATTGAGAGAAGAACTTGTTGAAGCAGCAGCAGAAGCAAATGAAACCCTAATGGAGAAATATTTAGAGGATGGAGATCTTTCAGAAGATGAAATTAAAAAAGGTCTAAGAGAAAGAGTTCTAGCAAATGAAATTACATTAGCACTATGTGGTTCAGCTTTTAAAAATAAAGGTGTGCAAGCAGTTCTTGATGCAGTCATTGAATATCTTCCTGCGCCTGATGAAGTAAAAGCTATCGAAGGCATTAATCCAAAAACAGAAGAAGCAATATCAAGAAGTTCAAGTGATGAAGAG
>Ga0255761_10004754_pt1 | contig 11964 bp, 10 predicted proteins | sample 071ome_29_FD_179961 | JGI IMG/M metagenome (GOLD analysis project Ga0255761, IMG submission 179961) | Coastal salt marsh microbial communities from the Groves Creek Marsh, Skidaway Island, Georgia - 071407BT metaG (version 2) | ecosystem: Environmental > Aquatic > Marine > Intertidal zone >... | reverse complement strand
CCTTGGTCTTGGCTGCTGCCTTGGGCTTGGCCGCTGCCTTGGGCTTGGCCGCTGCCTTGGGCTTGGCCGCTGCCTTAGGCTTGGCTGCTGCCTTGGGCTTGGCCGCTGCCTTGGGCTTGGCCGCTGCCTTGGAAGCAGCTTTTTTTGTCTTTTTGACAGTCACAACAATCTAAATTGGAGATTGAACTTTAGGAGTCGCCACTCGTTTCATCGCAAAGAATGGGTCAGGAAGCGGCAAAATCTATCAAAGAGCTTTGGCTTTACCAGTCTTTTTTGGGACAAGGAAACGGAGAGCTGGAGCTTCTGGAATCCCTTGGATTTCCCATTCCTCGAATGGGTCAAGCTGATTTCCGCTTACGGAAATCCTTTTCCTTCACCAGCATGGCAGCCTTACCAATACGGCCACGCAGGTAGTTCAACTTGGCACGTCGCACATCGCCCTGACGTTCCACTACAACTTTGTCGACACGGGGAGAATGAACCGGAAAGACTCTCTCAACTCCTTCTCCGTAGCTGATACGACGAACCGTAAAGGACTCGTTGACACCACTGCCGCGGCGAGCGATGACAATACCAGCGAAAACCTGAATGCGCTCCTTGTCACCTTCGACCACCTTGACGTGCACCTTGACAGTGTCTCCGACGGAAAAATTGATCGGTTCCTTCCGCAAGCTACTCGCCTCGATTTTCTTCAAAAGATCCTGATTCATACTCCTTGATTCCTTTTCTGTTTAAAATCTGGTTGTTTTTCGTTCCAACGCGCCATCAAATCCGGCCGATGGGCTCGTGTTCGTTCAATGGACTGCTCATGCCTCCACTTGGCGATTTCGGCATGATGACCTGACATCAGCACCTCAGGCACTTCCATACCCCTGAAATCGGCTGGTCGGGTATAATGGGGATATTCAAGCAGCCCGTGACTGAAGGATTCATCCGTGGCACTTTCTTCATCCCCAAGCACTCCGGGTATCAGTCGACTTACACAGTCCACGACAACCATGGCAGCCAAGGCTCCGTTGGTGAGCACATAATCACCAATAGAGTAAGCCTCGTCTACCAAGGTAGAGCGAATGCGCTCGTCAAACCCTTCATAATTTCCACAAAGAACAATCAGGTGCGAAACAAGAGACAGCTTTCTCGCTTCGCCCTGGGTGAATGATTTCCCAGAGGGGGTCATCATCAACACACGGGAATCGTTTTCCCGCAATGTTTCCACCGCTTCAAAAACCGGTTCAGGTTTGATGACCATCCCTGGGCCACCCCCAAAAGGTCGGTCATCGACCATTTTATGCTTGTCCCGAGTAAAATCCCTCAGGCCATGCAAGCGGATCTCAACAAGACCCTTTTCACGCGCACGTTTGAGAATGCTTTCGTCCAAAGGGCCCGAAAGCATTTCGGGGAACAATGTTACGATGTCCACCTTCATGATCCGATCCCACTCAGAGAGCGAGCCTCAGGGACGCAGCCTCTGATTCAAAGAACAAGCCCGTTTCGAAGGCCTTTCGCAGGCTAAACCTCGAGTTCAGTCACCTCCAATGCGCAGCGTTCGTTCACCTTGGCGCTGCCTGCCTGCAACAGCCCTCGAATCGCATTGATGGTGTTCCCCTGCTTACCAATGACCTTCCCCATGTCATCGGGGTGGAGTTTGACTTTAAAAATCGTGAGGCCTTCCTTTTCCTCGGTTTCAATCTGCATGGCATCAGGGTTTTCCACCAAACCCTTAATGACAAATTCAACGTATTTTTGCATAACAAGACAGCTTGGCGAGCCCTGCTGGCACGCCCCTTTAGGCGTTTGCGGGTGCTTCTTCCTGAGCAGCCGCTTTTCGGGCCTCCTTGATGAAGCTGGCAACCGTCTCCGATGGCTGGGCTCCACAACTGATCCAGTGGTCGATGCGGTCCAGTTTCAATTCAACATTGTTGGTCGTACGTGAGGGATGGTAGGTTCCCAATTCCTCAATAAATTTGCCGTCTCTTGGGCTGCGACTGTCGGCGGCAACCACGCGGTAAACGGGGTGATTGCGGGCACCAATGCGCTTCAAACGAATCTTAACCATATATAAGTAACAACGAGTTGGACGTTTCGCCTTTTCAGGACAATCCGGTCATGCTTTATTTTGCCCCCCGATATTGGGGAACGAAGAAATTAGGCAGGGGGTTGATGATTGGCAAGTCCTCTTTTAAAAAAAAATCTAAAAGGTTCGGATTGACATTCCGGGCGGCTTTTACATAATTAACAAAGGTAATTTACTTATGATTAAAGAAAACGAGTCAAAACCGTTGTCTCATAACGAAGTGTTGAAGGAAGCTGATCCCCTTCTAGCGGGAGAACTGGCCTCTACGCTGCTCAACCCAGAAGCCGACCGCTTTTCCAACGACGACGGGCAGTTCCTCAAATTCCACGGTATCTACCAGCAAGACGACCGGGATCTGAGAAAGACAGGGAAAAAGTTCATGTTCATGATCCGAGGGCGCATTGCCAGCGGTATTCTTACGGCGGATCAATACAGAGTGTATGATGATTTGGCTACCCAGTATGCCAACAACACCCTTCGGCTGACTTCCAGGCAGAGCATCCAATTTCATGGTGTTGTTAAAAGTGGGCTGGGACCCTTGATGAAACGTATCAATGACGCGCTCATGACCACGCTGGCTGCATGTGGCGATGTCAATCGCAACGTCATGGCCCCTCCCACTCCAGTGACTGAATCATGGATGGAAGAGGTTCATGCCGACTCTCAATGTTTGTCGGATGCCCTTTTACCCACGACCCCATCCTACAATGCCATCTGGGTGGAGGGCGTGCAGCTCAACTTGGCTGATCACCAAAGCCACGATGACCCTCTCTATGGCAAAACCTATTTACCTCGCAAATTCAAGACAGCCTTTGCCGTTCCTCCTCTCAATGATGTGGATTTGTTCACCAACTGTCTCGGGTTCATCGCCATTGAAGAGGAAGGCAAACTGCTTGGATACAATTTGACCGCAGGAGGTGGACTCGGAATGAGTCACAACAATCCCAATACCTACCCCAGAAAAGCCGATGTCATCGGCTTTCTCAAGCGGGACCAGGTGGAAGCTGTTGCCAAGGCCGTTCTGACGGTTCATCGAGATTTCGGAGATCGTACCGACCGCAAACACGCACGCTTGAAATACGTTCTCGAAGAAAAGGGCGTCGCCTGGTTTCGCCAGGAGCTGGAAAGTCGACTCGGATTTGCATTGGAAGACCCGCGACCTTATCGATTCGAGCGTCAGGGAGATCGCTTTGGTTGGCACAAGCAGGCGGACGGTCGTTCCTTTCTGGGGCTTTTCGTGGAGACAGGACGCATCAAGGATACGGATGAGATACGTCTCAAGAGTGCTCTGCGTAAGGTAGTCGATACCTACGACACCCAAGTGCGCTTGACCCCATCCCAGAACGTGATCCTGGTCAACATCCTCCCCGAGCAAGTCGAAGGGATCGATCAGATCCTCAAGGAGCACGGAGTTCCCACGACCCATGAGAAATCTCCCATCCGCAGTGCCACCATGGCCTGCCCTGCGCTTCCTACCTGCGGCCTGGCTCTGGCCGAATCCGAACGCTATCTCCCCGGGCTCATCGACCGCGTCGAAGGTCTCCTGCAATCCAGAGGCATGGACCGCGAGGAAATCATTGTCCGCATGACAGGATGTCCCAATGGTTGCGCCCGCCCCTACATGGCTGAGCTTGGATTTGTGGGGAGGGCCCCACGAAAATACAACGTTTACGTGGGAGGTAACGAATCGGGGACTCGCCTGAATCGCGTCTACCTCGAGAGCGTCAAGGATGAGGAGATGGAGTCTGTCCTGGGTGGCATGCTCGATCGTTTCAAGGAAGGCCGCCAGGAGGGTGAGCGCTTTGGCGATTGGAGTGCCCGAGTGCTCTGGGAAGAAATCAAGGAAGGGTGAGCACCGAGGCAGCCCTTTGATCCGTATTGTTCCCTTTCCAACCTTGAGTCGTATGTCCAGTCCCGCCCAGTCTACCGTTGAAGGTGAGGCATCCCAGCCCAAGCAGGCCAGCCTGCATGGGCTGAACCTTGCAGAGGTCAACGCCCAACTGGAGAAGCAAAGTGCTACAGAGAGGGTTCAGTGGGCCCATGACCATTTTGGAAATCAAGTGGTTCTCTCATCAAGCTTTGGGGCTCAGGCGGCCGTGTGCCTCCACATGGCGACGACCATCATGCCCGATATTCCGGTCATTCTCGTCGATACGGGCTATTTGTTTCCGGAAACCTATCAATTCATTGACGACTTGACCGAGCGATTGAAGTTAAACCTCAGGACCTATCGCGCGCCGATGAGCCCGGCCTGGCAAGAAGCACGCTTTGGCAAGCTTTGGGAACAGGGAGTGGAGGGTATCACGACTTACAATCAGATGAACAAGGTGGAACCCATGCGCCGCGCTCTTGAGGAACTGCATCCAAAAGCCTGGCTGGCTGGCTTGCGTCGTCAGCAGAGTTCTACGCGAAAGCGTCTGAATGTCCTGGCAGTGGATCAACAGGTCCTCAAGATTCACCCCATCGTCGATTGGACCAGCAAGGATGTATATGGCTATCTCAAGGAACACGACCTGCCCTACCATCCTCTTTGGCACCAAGGTTACCTTTCCATCGGAGATACCCATACCACCCGCAAGGTGGACGCTGGCATGAGCGAGGAGGAGGCCCGCTTCTTCGGCTTGAAACGCGAGTGTGGATTACACGAAACGGCCAACAGCGACTTCAGCATTTGAGTCCAGCGGCCCACACCGACCTTCAGAAGATGTCCTCCTCAGATCACATCCATCCCATTTTTGATTCCACCCTCGGGCGGGAGAACAAAGAACGGCTGCTCAACCAGAAGGGCTGTGTGATCTGGCTCTATGGACTGTCGGGTGCTGGCAAGAGCACCTTGGCCACGGCAATGGAAAAAACCCTTCACCAAAAAGGCGTTTTCACCCAACTGCTGGATGGAGACAACATCCGCAGCGGGCTCAACAACAACCTCGGATTTTCGGACGAAGATCGGAAAGAAAACATCCGCCGTATTGCAGAAGTCGCGAAATTGTTTGCCCGTTGTGGCATCGTCACTCTGACCTCCTTCATCACCCCAACTCGATCGCTCAGGAGCCTGGCGCGGGAGATCATTGGCCAGGAGGACTTTCATGAAGTATTCGTCACTTGCTCCTATGCCACATGCGAAAAGCGCGACGTCAAAGGGCTCTATGCCAAGGCGCGTGCGGGTGAGATCAAACACTTCACGGGAAAGGATTCCACCTTTGAACCCCCGGCCGAGGCGGCACCGGCAGACTTGACCCTGGACACCGACCTCCTGAGCGAGCCCGAATGCCTTCAGGCGCTCGGCGACTTCATTGACAAACACATTGGCCTGGAAGCTCGTTGAGACTCCGACTCAGCCCACTTTATCTCATATCATGCATAAAAATTACCGACTCACCCATCTCAAATCATTGGAAGCTGAAGCGATCTTCATCATGCGTGAGGTCGCGGCTCAATTTGAAAAGCCCGTGCTGCTCTTTTCCGGTGGCAAGGACTCGATCGTGATGGTGCGACTGGCGCAGAAGGCTTTCCATCCAGCCCGACTCCCCTTTCCTCTCATGCACATTGACACCGGGCACAATTTCCCTGAAACCATCGAGTTCCGCGATCGATTGGTGGAGGAAGTGCGCGCCGATTTGATCGTGCGTACGGTGCAGGATTCCATCGACCGAGGACGTGCCACCGAAGAAAAGGGCCCCAATGCGAGTCGTAATGCCTTGCAGATTGTCACCTTGCTGGATGCCCTGGAAGAGTTTCAGTTCAGTGCAGCCATCGGCGGCGCTCGTCGAGATGAAGAAAAGGCCAGAGCCAAGGAGAGGTTTTTTTCACATCGGAACGAATTCGGCCAGTGGGATCCCAAAAACCAACGGCCGGAGTTGTGGAATCTCTTCAACGGTAAAATGCACATCGGCGAACATTTTCGCGTCTTTCCACTGAGCAACTGGACGGAGATGGACGTGTGGCAATACATCAAGCTCGAGGGGCTGGCCCTGCCATCCATCTATTTCAGTCATGAACGGGAAGTTGTCGAACGACAAGGACTCTACCTGGCTCACTCTCCGTACCTGACCTTGGCCGAAGATGAGCAAGTCGAACGCAAGGTGGTGAGATGCCGTACCGTCGGAGACATGACCTGTACGGGAGTCGTGGCCTCACCGGCAGAAAATGTGGATGACATTATTGCCGAGGTTGCAGCAGCTCGTGTCACGGAACGTGGAGGACGCGCCGATGACAAGCGCTCCGAAACGGCGATGGAAGATCGAAAGAAGGATGGGTATTTCTAAAGCATACGATCCGTCACTGAGCACTCACACTATCTACTTTTAAGGTTTTATTATTATGGAAACAGGTTATCTGGACATGGACCTCTTGCGCTTCACCACGGCAGGAAGCGTCGATGATGGCAAAAGCACACTCATTGGAAGACTCCTCTATGACTGCAAGTCCATCTTCGAAGATCAGCTCGAGGCAGTGGAGGCATCGAGCAAGAAACGAGGGGACGCCATCGTCAATCTCGCCCTGCTGACTGATGGACTGCGTGCCGAACGTGAACAGGGGATCACGATTGATGTCGCCTATCGCTACTTTGCCACTCCCAAGAGGAAGTTCATCATTTCCGACACCCCGGGACACATTCAATACACCCGAAACATGGTGACAGGGGCATCCACCGCCAGCCTGGCCATCATCCTGGTCGACGCACGCAAAGGTGTCATCGAACAAACCTGTCGCCATTCCTTCATCGCCTCCCTGCTGCAAATCCAGCATGTCATTCTGGCAGTGAACAAGATGGATCTGGTGGACTACCAGGAAGAGGTGTTTGAACAAATCGTGAAGGATTATGAGAATTTCTCCTCACGCCTGGACATCCCACACGTTGATTTCATTCCCATCAGCGCACTGAATGGAGACAATGTGGTGGACCCTTCTGCCAACATGCCTTGGTATAAAGGGGGCACCCTCCTTTATACTCTGGAAAATGTATTCATCGGTAATGAATTCAATCATGTCGATGCTCGCTTTCCCGTCCAATGGGTGATTCGCCCTCAAAGCAAGGAGCATCATGATTTTCGCGGATTCGCCGGCCGAGTGGCTGGCGGTGTTTTCAAGAAGGGGGATGAGGTAACGGTTCAACCCTCCGGTTTCCGCTCACGGGTCAAGGCCATCCATACCTTCGAAGGTGAAGTGGATGAAGCCTTTGCTCCAATGTCCGTGACCATGACCCTGGAAGATGAAATTGACATCAGCCGGGGAGACATGATCGTCAAGCAGAACAACCCTCCTCTGGTCTCTCAGGACCTCGATGCGATGATTTGTTGGTTTTCAGAATCCACCAAACTTCAGCTGGGCCGTAAGTACACCATTCGCCACACCACCCGAGAGGCAAAGTGCGTCATCAAGGAGGCGAAATACAAGGTGAACGTCAACACCCTTCACAAGGTGGAAGATGATCTGGAGGTAGGTTTGAATGATATCGCCCGTATTTCCTTGAGGACCTCAGCGCCGCTCCTGCACGACCCTTACAAGCGGAATCGACAGACCGGAAGCTTCATCATCGTGGACGATGCAACCAACGCCACAGTGGCCGCAGGGATGATTGTGTGATTCGATGGCACTTGAAGCAATGGGCGCTCTCCCCCGAAGGGAAACGCTCGGAAGCTTCAGGGAGTGACAAGCTTGAAAAAACGCTGCGGGGCATCAGGCGCATCCAGGACCACTGTCTTCTCCTGAGAAGTTGGGCTGACCTCCCAAGTTTGAATGATTTCCCAGGCATCGGAGGAAAGATCGCGTGTGGCCATCAGCTGATAAGATCGGCCTGCCTCCAATTGAAAATTCAGCTGTAGAGCTTCTCTGGAGGTTCGGGTGATGGACATGAGAATTTCTGCCGAAGTCGTGTGCCTGGCCGGATTGCCTCCCGACTCAACACTGGCCATCCACGCAGTCGGCTCAGCCCCATCCGATCGCATCCGTACCAGAGAGAACCCGTCACCATCAGCCGCGGCTGGCCAGGGTTCTTCATCTTCGTAGCTCACCTCATCCAGGACCCTCCCTGCTCCATCCAGAAGGGTAAGGGTTTCTCCATTGTTGGCCAGACGCCCCGCAAAAGGCCCCAGAATGGCATCAGCAATCTGCGGAAATGACTCCCTGAGTGCCTCCGGGTTGGAAGCCACCACCACTGCCTGGCCTGGAAGAAGCTCCCGCGATGGAAAGGTGAAGGTGACTCCCTGGGTCAAGGCCAGGCCATCCAGCTGTATGGAACGGTCTCCCTGATTGAAGATCTCCAGGTATTCCAAATCCTCTTCCCTCCAAGGCGTATTCACCCATGCGGCATCCGATGGATGGTACATGATTTCCGAGAGAATGAGCGAGGCCGGCTCTGGCAGGACAAAGTAACCCTCCAATAAACCGCTCCAGCGACCATTGTCGTAGGAGCGTGCCATCAAACGAAGCGGTTGGTCCACTTCAACGACAGCTCGACGGGAAGAAAGAGCTTGGGCCGATGGAGCCACGCCTCCACCCGGCAGGCGAGGATCGGTGCCATCCATGGTCACATAGAGATCGTTACCATCGGATTGAAAGCGGACAAATCCATCCTCAGGCACAGGGCCAGGTTGGGTATCCCAACGAGGCGGAGCGAGGTATTGGCCATCCATCCACTTGGCCCGATCTCGGACCCAGTTTTTGAGCTGACGAACCTCAGTGCGCCAGGCGGAGACACTCCTGAGCAAAGGCCACTTTTGAAAATTCCTCTCCGATGATTCACTCAACTCTTCAGCCATCCGATCAATAATGGCATGGAGGTTTTCGGTCGAGAAAACCCCTTCTCGAAGGAACTGCCACCGGTCAATGTAAGCTTGTTCAAAATTGGGATTGCGGAAAAGTTGGCTCCACCAACCATAGCGATGCACTCCGGACCATCCGGCCGGATTGGCGGCTCGGTTGTCATCATCGCACCCCATGGTTCGATCAAAATCCCACACAGGCCCAAAAGTCAGTCGCCCGTCACGCGGGAGGTACATGTAGGTAGAGAGTCGAAAACCGTCGGGGTTCTTGGTGAATTCGTTGAGAATGTGAAAATCAATCCAGGCCGCCTCATCCACGTACCTGTCATAGGCCGGTGTGGCCGCTGTGTAGTCACGATTTCTCAGGGACCGATTCATGTTGTTGAGGTAGTTGACCAGGAAAGATCTTTGAGCGGAGGTCACTTCCGACTCCTTGGGTTCGACAAACGCAAGCGCCTGCGACCCACCGGTGAATCCACTGTCTCCAGGGTCCAGTCGATCGATCTTGAGCATGTAGCCGCCACTGACTTCGGGCAATGCCGTGTGCCTTTGAAGCACCTTGTCCATATCCACCCGATCCTGCCCACGCTTGATCTTCTCCATCAGCACATACACCCCCACATAAGATGTCGCACTCAGGGGCCGACCGCGCTGATTGACATACACCTCACAAAATCGGGTGCGCACGGCATAACGACCGATACTCCGACTCAATTCATACACCAAAGGGTTGCGCATCAGTGCTCGATCAAAATTGTAGGGCGCGTAAAGAATCCAGTCCGACTCCTCGGGCATGCCCAGGAGCGACACATCGCGATCGTTGCCATGCACATCCTGAATTTCCACTGAAAAGGCCTTCTTGGGACGCCCCTCCGTACTGGAGCCTCTTACTTTGAGGGAGCTGAGACCTTGAAAAACAGGTGTTTGATCCAGACGGGCTCGACCATCCTCCTGCAAGTCGTAAACGTGCATCAAGGCTGGGGTCCTGCCTGAAGCGGAAATGCCTGCTCGAAGGGTATCCACCACAACGATGGGGAGATCCGAGCTGAAGGAAAGGGTCTCACTCATGGCTGCCAGGAAGAGGCGGGTTTCGATAGGGCTTGCAAGGGCACCATCGAGATACGCCCGAGCATGAATCTCCGCGCTGGAGCTGAGAACGATCGGCTCCTGGTAGAGCACTGATCGCTCGGTAGGAGGACTTCCGTCGAGCGTGTAGTAGATTCGAACTTGAGGATTGTCATGTCGCAAATGGACAATCTGGGACTGATCAAACATCCCAGCCTCCTCTTCGAAGATCGGAGGGGTCAGCACCCGATCGAAACTCCTGATGTTGGGAGCTCCTGGACTGGCTTGGGAGAGAAAACCAGGGGTTGGCGCCACGCCTTCCAGCGCACCCCACCAATCCAGACTCATGCGAAAAAGGAAATCACGATCCACATGGCGAAAATTGAGTGCGTGAACAGCGATGACATTCTTACCCGGTCTAACTCCATCCTCTGCATCCAACTGCATCCATGAAGGAAGCCACTCTTCCCCATCCTGGCGAGCACGATTGCCCCGTGAATTCCATACGGGAGTCGATGGAGCATGCACCGAAGTGATGCGTCTCCCGTTAAGGTACAGGATAAACCCATCATCAAAGTAGTATTTGAGTCGAATCGCCGGGTTTTCCGTATCGGCATCAAAGGTATACCGCAGGTATACCGAAGCATTTTTAGAACGCATCACATCCCCAATGTCGGTCAGCACCAACGATTGCAAGGGCGCCCCTCGGGAGCCATCAAAGCCCACTCCACCCTGTCCCACAGTCCAGGCTCCATCATCAAAACTGAGTCGCTTCCAAGAAGCATCCAGAGAATCGTCGGTTGGAACCCAATAGCGAAATTCAGGCTCCGCCTCATGATGGACCGCGCCGCGGTGAGCGAAGCCATAGGAGACTCCAGCCACTTGCTGGGGGTATGTGGGTTCAAACCCCGACTGGAGCACCCCAGCCGCATCAAAGAGCCCGAGAAACTCACCCGAAATATTCAACCTGAAGTTGGTGTGGAGCGCTTGATCTGGTTCACGAAAATCCTTTCCAGAAGCGAACACCGTCCTCAGGGCTCCCGGCCCCATGCTTAGTTTTGGAAACACCCACTTTTGGGGGACATCGGGATCATCGGAAAGAGACCACCCTTCGAGGGAGACTTGCTCCGAGAGTGGATTGTAAATCTCAATCCAGTCAGCAGCATCCTTGTCTTCATCCAGGAAACTGCGTTCGGCCTGTTGCACCATGATCTCGGTGATCATCTGTCCATGGAGTCCATCGGCCAGCCAAAACAGGTAGAGCATGCTTTGGAGGCAATAGCAGATCCAGGCGGGCAGAGTGGTCCGAGCTCTTCTCATACCGCTCAAATGGGAGTGCTGGATATCCATCCTGTCGTTAATCACTTTTAAGAGGTTGCCATGGAGCCACCTCAAGGAGTCCATGGTTCCCTCGCATCAGAACACCTTGGAGCACGGCATGGCGTTACCGAAGGCATCGAAATTGAGAAAGCTCCAGATAACCTTCTTGTCCCGATTGACCTCGATGATCTGGGGCTGCTGGGGCCCCGCATGACAGTTACCGATCATGAAGTGACCGTTGGGCAATTCCTCCACAGTGGTGACCCAGGCCAGCTCAATACCGGGCAGTTCCCGCTGTGAAAGGGACCACACGATTTCGCCAGCCGAGTTGACTTCCAGCACGTTGTGGCCGCTCCCATTGCCAATCAGGGTATGCCCATTGCGCAGGCGCGTGGCACCATAAACCTCGCCTCCGGTCACATATTCCCAGACGACCTTGCCATCCCTGTCATATTCCCTGACGGTATGATCCGCCTCGTGGCATACCAGATAGTGCCCATTGTCCAGCTTACGCGCCATGCGGGTGTCGCGATGTGGATCAGGATGATCCACCTTGAGGGCAATTTCCTTGTGGATCACCCCATGATGGTCCACTTCGATGATACGTCGAGGACCACTTTCAGCTACCATGGTCAGGCCATTTGCCAGCCGCTGAAACGCATGTACCTCAACTCTTTTTCCCTGATTGCCGTTCATCGTTGAGGCGTCATAGCTCCACACGATTTCACCATCGGGGCGCAT
>Ga0255761_10004747_pt1 | contig 11969 bp, 22 predicted proteins | sample 071ome_29_FD_179961 | JGI IMG/M metagenome (GOLD analysis project Ga0255761, IMG submission 179961) | Coastal salt marsh microbial communities from the Groves Creek Marsh, Skidaway Island, Georgia - 071407BT metaG (version 2) | ecosystem: Environmental > Aquatic > Marine > Intertidal zone >... | reverse complement strand
TGCTCTAACAATGGGGGTTCCAATTATCGCTCCAAATGTAGGCTGGTGCTGGGAATATCCTGTCATTAAATATAGCAACAATGAAGAGCTATGTAAAATAATTAATTCCCTATGTAGCTTTGTTAATGTAAATAAATTATGGATCGAAAGCTCTAATGAATTATTAAACATTTTTAAAAAAGTACATCATGAAAATAAACGCTAAAAACCCAATAGACGGCTCTGATCTTTTTTGGATCGATAACAGTTTTTCAAAAAACAATTTTCCGGGATTGGATTTTGAACCATTACAAAAAAAACATAGCTTAAAATATATTTTAGATAAAGGTCGTGGAGTTGTAGATGCAGGTGCACATATTGGTGACTATGGAATACCCCTAGCGCATGCATTAAGAAATTTAAATCGGGAAGATATCACGGTTTATTGCATAGATCCTTGTCAAGAAAAATGTCAATATATGCTTGATGTTATAAAATTGAATAAACTATCTAATATTAAGGTTTTAAATTACGGTCTAAGTAATGATACATCGCATTATTCAGTATGCGAGCAAGGCAGGGGTGGCCGAAAATCCCAAGGCATAAACACCGGAGCATGGCAATACAAACCAGACCCCAATGGCACAGAATTCACGACGTTAGACAATCTTTACGACCAAAACTTAATAGGTCCCATTGGTTTTTTCTGGCTAGATGCGCAATGGATGGAAATTAATGTCTTAAGGGGTGGCATTAAATATTTATCTAAATATAAACCATACATTTTAATGGAATATTGGCCTGTGTGGTCTTATTTGGAAGACGGTGTTTCAGTTGATAAGACGGGTCGTGGTACATTAGCTCAATTACGTAAAGACTCAATTTTTCAAGATTTTTTTAAAAAATGTAATCTTGAAATACACCAACATCAAGACCCTAACTTTCACGATATTTTATTAAGATTTAACAATAACAACTAAAATGCATTAGCGAAAAACTGCACCAATACAATGCTAAAAAATTTTACCATGATTTTTGGGACTTAAAAACAACAGTTATTAATCAATACTATGTACGACGTAAATAAGCAATAAACCTTGAAAATAGTATTCATTACATCTCTTTTTGGTGATCGAGGAAACAACCCCGCCAAGTTTAAACGTGTCGAAGGTTGTGATTATTTTTTATTTAGTGACAGGAGTCAAGAAAGTTTTAATACAAGTTGGGATGTGTATAACATCTCCAACAATTCTAATATATCTAATCTTAATTGCAATATACGAAAGTCTAGATACGCTAAATTTATGGGCTGGGAATTGTTAAATTCTATGAGCTTGAATTACGACTGCGTATATTATTGTGATGTTCACTGGAGTCCAGATTTTAATTTAGACTGGACTAAAATTAGCCAGTCATTTGTTAGTAAAGAATTTCCATTTGCACAAGATGTTCATACGGATATAAATGTTCAACGTTTAGGTATTAGAGAAGAATGCAATCTTATTATAAGGCACCGGAGGGATAGCTCTCATAATATTAACAAAACAATCAATTTTTTTGAAGCTAACTTTCCATCTGTAAATCTTAATGCTTCTCAATATTTTGAGAATACTATGTTTGGCTACAACCCGAATTCAAATAAAGTTAAATGCATAACCAGTGAATTTTGGGATATATACACGTCAAACGATATCACATTTAGAGATCAAGTTCTCTGGAACCTTTTGTTATTAAAAAATAATTTAATACCCATGCATCACCTTAACATCAGGAGTCTATTCAAAAAAACAGGAGTATACGGGGACCACATATACATTAAAAAATAAATCGTGAATATATTAGTCACAGGTGGCTTAGGCTTTATTGGCAGCAATTTTATAAAATATATTTTTGATAAATATGATGACTATCATATTCATAATGTAGATCTAAAAACATATGCAGCTAATTATAGCAATATTCATGAATCGATAATTGGCTCAGGAAGGTACACTTTATCCATTTGCGATATTAATGACGCCAAACGTCTTCAGAACTTAATTGTACGACAGAAAATCAACTGCATTGTCAATTTTGCAGCCGAAAGTCACGTTGATAATAGCATAAGTAATTCTAAGCCATTTATTCATACAAATATCAATGGCACTCATTCTTTATTAAGCTTGCTTACCGAATGCCCCAGCGTAGAACGATATGTGCAAGTATCTACAGATGAAGTTTACGGAAGCTTAACAGAGGAAGATCCTGCTTTCACAGAAGACACGCCAATACAAGCAAACAGCCCTTATTCAGCAAGTAAGGCTAGCGCTGATTTATTATGTCGTAGTTTTTATGAAACTTTTGGTTATCCTATTTTAATTACTCGCTGTTCAAATAATTATGGACCTAATCAACATGAGGAAAAACTAATACCACTAATGATCAAGAACGCTAAAGCAGGCAAAAAACTTCCCGTATATGGCGAAGGCAGAAATATTCGCGACTGGATTCATGTTTACGATCATTGTGCAGGGATCGATTCGGTTTTACATCATGGAAAAGTAGGGGAAGTATATAATATCGGAGGTAACAATGAAGTTCGTAATATTGATATTGTTAAAACCATTCTAAAACTGCTGGGCAAAAAAGAAGATCAAATAGAATTCGTAAAAGATAGACTGGGTCATGACTGGCGTTATGCTATTGATAATACTAAAATTCAGACTGAATTGAATTGGCATCCTGTTATAGATTTTGAAAAAGGATTAAAGGAATTAATGTAAAAAAGCAACTTTTATAAATTATATATATAATATGTACATTGTATTAGGTAAAAAAGGTTATATAGCAGAAGCTATTATAAAAGAAATTCAATCTAGAGGTTTGGATTATTTTGCCCTTAGCAGGTCTGATATTGATTATACAAATTTCAAAATTTTCACTGATTATGCTCGAATGCATTATAATGATTGGAAAAAACCGTTCAAAAATTCAATAATTATAAATTGCGCTGGCTATATCGGAAAGCCAAATGTTGATGCTTGCGAACTAAATAAAGCGGATACTATTATGGGCAACGTAATTTTTCCTACTAATTTAGCTAATTTTTGCACCAATACTTATTCTACTTTAGTTCAAATATCTTCTGGATGCATCTACAATGGCTATGAAAAGCATTTTTCCGAAGAAGATGATTCTAATTTTGATTTTCAAAATGGTAGTTTTTATAGTGGAACTAAAGCTCTATGCGAAAAGATGATACTAAAACATAATCCAAGATCTTATATTTTTAGGTTAAGAATACCTTTTGATGAGCATAAGTCTCCAAGGAATTATCTAACAAAACTGCTTTCTTATAATAAATTATTAAACGCCGAAAATTCCTTGTCTCATAGAGGTGATTTTGCAAAATACGTAATTGATTTACTTGAAAAAAAAGTTCCGCATGGAATTTATAATATCACAAATAAGGGGAGTGTAGATACTAAATTAGTTATAGATTTAATCAAAAAATACTCTTTGAGCAACAAAGATTTTGAGTTTTTTGATAGCCTTGAAAGTTTTTCTGAGATAATAAAAGCTCCTCGCTCAAATTGCGTTCTTGACACTAGCAAGCTTGAGAGTTATACAAAAGTCAGGCATGTAGAAGACGCGCTGGAAGAGTCGATATCTAATTATTCTTAAAATAAAGTGTATCTCTCTATGTGAGAGGAATTTTAGTATGCTTGGCGTTGTCAGGCTGTGTTGTTAAGCATGGCCCTCAACCAAGTGATACTAATTTAAACGAAAGCGAACGAGATTGGCTTAGAGTTTATGAACATGAACTAAAAGTTGCGATAGAAAATGATGATCTTGAAGCTTGGCGTTTCTTTTGGCCTTATTATTTAAAAGAATTTCACAGACAAAACTCTAAATGAAAACTGGCGTTACTTTTTCAACTTTTGATCTACTTCATGCAGGTCATATTTCCATGCTTAGAGAAGCTAAATCTCAATGCGATTATTTGATTTGCGGGCTTCATGTAGACCCAAAAATCGAGCGCCCAAATAAAAACAGCCCCATTCAAAGCCTCGTAGAAAGATATATTCAACTCTCCGCAGTTAAATATGTTGACGAAATCGTTCCTTATAATTTAGAGCAAGATCTATATGACATATTATTGACTTATCCTATTGACATCAGAATAATTGGCGCTGATTATAAAGATGTTGATTTCTCAGGAAAACAACTTTGCATTGACAACAGTATTGAAATATATTATAATAGTCGTAGACACGATTTTTCCAGCAGTGGATTAAGAAAAAGAATTACGAATATAGAAAATGCAAATAAATAAAGAATTCATTGATAAACTATTGGTTTTTGGCGCCGAACTTTCCAAAGAGGTTGTTGAAATACAAAGGCGAGGTTTTGAAACCTTGCAAAAAGAAGATAAAAGTCCATTAACAGAAGCTGATCTTCATTCAAACAAAAGAATTAGAGAATTTTTATTTGCGAATACTGATGTTTTAAATATCATTTCTGAAGAAGATAAAGAGATAGAATACGAAGAGCGCGCCAAGTGGGATTATTATTGGCTTATAGACCCCATAGACGGCACAAAAGAGTTCGTGAAGGGTGGAGATGACTTTTGTATCAATATCGCCTTATGCAAGGGTTCTGAGCCAATATTTGGCTATGTCGCTTGTCCCAAGAAAGAATATCAATATTATGCGATACAAGGTCGTGGAGCTTTTAAAAATGGCGAGCGCATTTATGCAATTTATTATTATAACCCTCAAGGTGGAACAATAAAAGTAGTTGCAAGTAAATCTCACCTAAATAAAGAAACTGAAGATTTCATTAATGATTTAAAGAAAACTAATGAAGTTGAGACTTTAAATATAGGAAGTTCTTTAAAGTTTTGTCTTGTTGCGGAAGGTAAGGCTCATATATATCCTAGATTCGGCCCAACTATGGAATGGGATACTTGTGCGCCTCAAATTATTGCCGAAGAAAGCGGGGCTAGTGTTAGCGTAGCTGATAGTGGAGAGCCTTTATCTTATAATAAAGAAAACCTTTTGAATCCATTTTTTATTGTTTCTTCAAAAGTATTGAAATAATTTCTTGACTTTCGCTTGATATCATGTTATGCTCAAAGCATGATTATAAGTAAAAAGCTTAAGAATGCAGAGTTTGAGTACGATGAAGAGACTAAAAAATTCTTGATCATAGATCCCGAAAATGGGAACGCAGTTGAGCTAAATAAAGTATATGCTTTTGCATTCATGCGCTTTGTCGTTCGCATGGCTCAAAGAAATTGGCTTCGACAACCCAAAAAAGCCGAGAAAGTTCTTGACAAAACCATAGAAGATATGGTAGACTTAGAAAATGTTGATCATCCCGATCAAATGAAACTTACAATTTAAACTAATGGATTCTCACCTATATCTATATAGTTATAGATTCTTACGATCATCCATTATAAAACAAATAAGAAATAAATTAATATGAACAGTGAATTAGTTATTGTAGATTGTGGAAAAAATAGTTCGACCATGCTTCGCAAGGGTAAAAAGATAGAAGTTTTTACTCACAAAGATTTGTTCGATCAAATAACAAAACTTCCATCAGGAACTAAGGTTGTGTGTGAAGAGGCGCATCTAGGAACTCCTCGTCGTGGACTTTCTAAGTCTCAACCATTTACCGAAGATGAATTGTTACCTTTCTATAGAAAATGCGAAGAGAAAGGGATTGATTTGTCCTTTTTTCCACAACAAAGCACATTTCGCGCTCAACAATACTATCGAACAAAGCATAATCTTACCGAAGAAAGCTTTCCAAAGTCAGATGAGAATGATCCTAAGGCTTTGTATGAATTGCTTCAAGATTTTCCTGAGATTTGTCTTAGCAAGCCAAAAGAAAGTTTTTCCAAAGATTTGGTTAGATCTGACGGAAATAAATTCAAAAAAGATTTGAATATCCACCTTAACTATGCGCGCGCTAGTGAACCAAAACCTTATTGCTACGAAGATGATGGTTGCAAAGCATGGATTGTTGACAATATTGATGAGATATCAAACAAGCTTTCTCCATTGACTCAAAAAATATTTGGCTTGGATGAAGAGTGTCGCTATAAAAAGACGGGTAAGATTAATCTTAATAAAATTAAGATGACTCAATTCTATTCTGTCATTGCTTCATTGGTTGATTACGAAGGTAATCCTAGATTGCGTGAAGCTACTTTGCAATCTCCTTCATGGAAGTTTGTAAAAAGGTACGTTTTTTCCATGACTCCCTTTCATAGAAAAGGTGGGGTTGCTAGGAGCAACATTTACCATCATGGAATAAAGAATTGGCATAAAAACCAATGCGCAGAGCAAGGTTTAGATGTTCCATCTAAAGGGGGCAGAGGCGTTTTCACTAAAGAGCAAGATGATTTCCTTGTTAAGTGCAGAAAAGAATACTGCGATGCTGTTCGTGAACTTTTTCAAGTTTGCAAAAAAATGATTTCTTCCTAAAATAAACTTTTCTTAAAATGGGTTCTGACACTCATCTTTTAATAATAAAGATTCTTCCTGTCACCCATTTAATTTAAACTCAATATTATATCAAAAATTATGCAAGTACTAAAACTCCACGCTGTCGATGGTTCTTTTATAGATTTAGATGAAAGCAATATTCTCTACGCAGGGAATGATAATGAATTCTTTTGGGAGCATAACGATGAAGCTGTACCTGAAGGTACTGCTGTCGGGATTGAAATCCCTATATACAAAAGTAATGGGTTTGACGACTTTCCTTATTTGAATTCTGATTTAGATGAGTTAAGCGCTCTTCAAGAATTGGCGGGATTCGATACTCAATGCGAAAAGTTCCATGAAGAACGAGATTTACTTTTAGAAGAATTCCTCGACAATAAAATAAAGCCCGACTCTATTCAATTGACTTTATTCAAAAATATTTACTTGAAAGACGATGAGTAATAGCGATGGAAGATTATACGAGTTTCGTATAGAATATTCTAGCGATAACTCTGTTGGTCACAGCTATCATTACTACCTTGCTTATAGCTCAAAGCAAGCGCTTCATTATCAATTAGAAATGATGGGCAACAAGAATTGGGAGATTAATTTAATTAAATTAGAAAGAAAATGCCCCTTTACAAATAAATGGGAAGATCAAAGCGAGATTCTTAATCAAGAGGTTTGATAATGTATGACCCCAAATGCTTGCTCAATATTCTTATTTCTTTCAAAGCTTTTAATTTTTTCTCTTGACTTTTAAGCTTTTTTGCTTTATCGTATAGACTATTAATATAATCAACAGTTATCTTTTGTTTTACTTCTCCTTTTTTCACATCAAATAATACACTAATATGGACAATAAAGAACGTTATCTTTGGATCGGGGTTTTAATCTTGGCTTGCTTGTTTTGCGACAGAAAAATGTCTCAAGTTGAATCTCTTGAATTGCTTAATCAACATGATCAATTGAACCGCCAAATCCAATCAGATCAAATAAACGAATTAACGCTTAAATTAAATGAATCAGATTCTGTCAAATACTCTCAAGGATTTGAAGATGGCAAAACTCATGCGATGCTAGCTGTCATTCATGATGAGAGTCTATATGGTTACGCCGAAGGGTATCACGCGGCAATAGATCAACTATCTAAAGAAATGTCTTCTGATGAAATTAAATCTCAAGTCACCGCTTACCTAGATGGGTTAATGAAGCGCATCTCAAAAAATAAATCGGAGAATCAAAATGGAAATTAAATCTTCTCAAATAATATATTCGGAGCATGGTTATGATGAATGCTTTGAATTCGCTGATGGTAGCGGTAGAGTGCCTGATGGCTCTGCTGTAGGATTTGTTGGTGAAGACGGAAAAGGTTTGACTCTTTTTTCCGACATTGTTTACAGTAAATACGACCATGATTATTGGGACAATTACGAATTAGAAAATGATATAGATCGAGTGGTTTTATAATGATCAGATTTGCAGACGATAAAGAGCCAAATAATCCCGATTTCGATATCGAGAAGGTTAAAAAGATCTTAGAGAAACTTTTTTCTGAAAATGGGTTTGGTTCTATTAAACAAAATGCCACTCTTGTTGATTTAGTCGATATTACTGACAGAATTTTATTTAAGGAAAATAAAAAAACTCTCTATCTTATAATCGATAGAAATCCAAATAATAGTTTAGATATAACAATTGAAAAAGTAGAATAATGCACTCACAAAAAAACGAACAAGGCTTCATGTCAGCCGAGCAACAAAACCATAGGTTTCTTAATGTCCTTCAGTTGACTTATATGTCTGCTACATTAAATAATAACGGAGACTATGTCGTTCCTCATTCTTCTATTGAAATGATCCAAAAAGAACTTGATTTTAATACTTCTCTAACTTCAGAGAAAAAGATTATAGAAGAGCAAAAGAAAAAATTCAGAAAGAGAAAAAGTTATCTTTTTTGGTGGGAGATTCTAAATACAGGTAATTATTCTTCTTACGATGAAGCTAAAGACATTTTATTAATGATTGGTAAAAAGACTAGCGTCTCATATAATTCCATGACCCAAGAAAAGTATGCTACAGAAACTCTATTCTTGGCTCTCGATGATTATTTTGGAACAAATCATTCCATCATTACCCCTAGTAGATTTTTAATGCGAAATGTAAAAGTTAAAAATAAAAACAAAGGGAAAAAATGTGTCTCAAAGAAGAAATCGACAAAGAAGTCTGCTACAACACAAAAATCAACAAATTGCGTCCCACCCTTTTAAAATTTTGCAACTCTAGGATTTATTCTTCTGTTGATGCTGAAGATGTTACGCAAAATACTGTATTAATCCTTATTCAAAAGCAAAAAGAATACGATTCAAATAAAAGCTTTTTTTCTTGGGCTATGAATATCTGTAGGTTTCAGATCATGGCTTATTTAAAGAGCGCAAAAAGAAATAACGAGCGCATTGAACAAGAAAGCGCTAGTTCTCCCGATTCTTTAGGTCACTTCTTTGATAAAATGCCTTTTCAAGATTTGATTCAAGATGAAAAGCAAAAAGTTTTCGACCAAATAAAATCTCTTCTTAATAACAGAGAGAAATCTATATTTGAATTATCATTGAAAGGATGGGGGTCAAAAGATATTATATATTCGTTAAAGATTTCTCGTAGCGCTTATAGTGCAGGTAAAAGTCGCGCCCTCAAAAAAGCAAAAGAATTTTTTCAAAATAAAAGTATTCAAGATTATAAAGTATGATCACAATCGAAGACGCAAATAGCGATATCTTTCATATCAATCCTTTTCATGTTATATATGTTAAAGAGCGCATTGCTCACAATCTTGAAAACGGAAGCATTTTAAAAGAAAAAATATGGAAAATCCTTTTGTCAAATGGCGAAGTCGTTATGACTAAGAATGAACATGGCGCAAATGAAATTATCAAAGCAATCAAGAAAACTGATTAAAAAAATTCGTTCTTTAAAACAAGAGCTTCGTAAAGCCCAAAAGTCCTTAAAGAAACATGGGAAGCCAAGAACTCCATATCTTTAAAGATTGCGAAGATTATTTTGCCGAAAAGCTACATTCTTTTCATGAAGAATATGTAGATTGTTTCTTATTAATTGGTATTGGTGCGCCAAATAAAAACATTGAAAGCATCAAGATGACAAAAAACCCTGAGTTCTCAACACTATACTATAAGAGAATTATCGGCGGAATTAAATATGTAAAGCCTATAATTAGTGTAAATTCTTTTGTGGATAAAAAAATTAATGCTTCTTGTGATATTTATTATTTAAATAATTACGAAGATATAGAAGATTTTTATATGGTTCAAAGAGTTGGAGGATGGCAAGGCACTTCTCAATGCTGTCATCAAGTATGGAAATTACTCAAAGAAAATATCTTTGATATTAACGAACATTGGTTATGAGATTTGATAGAAAACCATCTTGGGTATTGTCTTTTCGACAAAGAAAACTTTTGAGCCGTAAATTTAAAAAGACCGAAGATCAAATCCAAGAGTGCAAAGATGCAGGAGATTGGCTTTGCGTTAAAAGGTTAAAGTCTTTACTAAGAAGAGTTTGGTGGGGAATCAAAAGATATAAAGACAAATAACTACTGTTTATAGCTTTCTATTTTTTTAAGAATTTCGCGCTTTTCTTCTTCCGAAAGCTTTTCATATTGTTTCTTTGCCAAAATAAATGCTGTTTTTATTTTTTGGTTTGGTTGAGACTGAAAATCTCTATCCAAAAGATTTTGGAGCGTAAGATAATCTATGATTTTTGCTTTCATTTGGACAATATACACAAAAAAGCTTGACTTTGTTTAAATTGTGTGCATGATTGAGGTTATCTTATTAATCATTATATATAAAACAAATATGAATACTGAATATATTACATTGACTGAGCTTTGGAAAGATGGAGAATACCTTCAAGTAGGAGATATCATTAGGGATGAACAATGGAGCGCAAGTCGTGTTGCGGAGTTTTGCGCTTACTTCGTTAAATATGTCGGAGTAAATGATTTGAATATCCTTCATCGCTTCATTTAATATGGACGACCTTGAATTAGCTTGGCAAACTTTTGAGTTCCACTCGGAACGAATAGCCGACTTGGAATTTAATTATGCAGAACTTTTAAAAAGAAAAAAAATTTTGCTAAATAAACAAGTCCCTGCTACTAAGTGGGAAAAGTTGGATCTAAAAAACAAAATGATTGCTTGTTGTAATAAATTAATCAATGCCTATAATAAACATATTGATAGTATTAATGATTTGATTTGCTTGCATAACGAGGTTGAAACTATTCCTATAGAAAGAGAAACTGATATTCAGCTTTTTAATGAGCTAAAGAATGTTAGCGCCACTTTGTGCGAGGAGATGAAGGTTTATAAAATTACGATTTCTGAAATTTTTTCTTGACGGATTGCCTGTTATATGGTAATCTTTGTTTATTGTTCTTTACAGTTTACTATTCTTCCCTAGTTCGCAGGGGGAATTAAAAGCCTATGGGTCATATCAGTAGGCATCTCTCTCAAAAAGAGGAGGTTACGAAATAAGGTTTTGCGAACCTCCTGTTTGGGAGCAGAGCGAAACAATATTATTTTCATCAATAATCTTTTTTAAGTTTTGCGAACCTCCTGTTTGGGAGCAGAGCGAAACCCGACCAAGTTTGCGGTATCGAAAGCAGGAGTTTTGCGAACCTCCTGTTTGGGAGCAGAGCGAAACGGTTCCCATTTGTCGGCTTCACCGAAAATTGTTTTGCGAACCTCCTGTTTGGGAGCAGAGCGAAACAATATAATTTCCAATCATTTGAAATTATAGTTTTGCGAACCTCTTGTTTGGGAGCAGAGCGAAACATGAGTAAGAACGCTCAATTTTTTTATTGACAAATATACAAAAACATTTTAATCTTTAAAACATGAAAACGATCACTCAAAAACATAGATTACTTCCTATAAATAGGAAGCAAAAAATCGAAGATACTGACGCTTTTAAGCAATTCATTGAAGCTACAAAAGCTGTTCAAATTATTGCGAATGAATATTGTCGTATCGCTTCTCAAATCCATCGCCCCGAAAATGCGGAGTTTAGAAACAAAAAGGGCAATCCTAATTTTACCGCCATGAACAAGTTGGTCAGTAGATTAAGGACAAAGAAGGAAGGTTTGGATAATTTGCCCGAATTTCCTTACATGGAGAAGACAAAGAGCGGATGGAAGGCAAAGAGACTTCATGCAAATAGATATATGAATGAAGATGGTGAATGTTACGCCTATGACATATTAAATAACTGTTCTGCGAGGCAACTTAATTATGTTAAGGATAGGTTTGCTGAATCTTGGTTCACTAAAGGAAAGAAAGTTAATCATTTTTATTTTGAAAATCTTGCGGGTTTAGGTTGGCAAAAGAAGGTTTGCCAAAGAATGCCTATTACTCCCTCTCATATTTGTGATGGTAATTCTATTTCGGGAGATGATTACAAACTTGAGATTAATGAAGACGATCCATCTAAG
>Ga0255761_10004738_pt1 | contig 11978 bp, 12 predicted proteins | sample 071ome_29_FD_179961 | JGI IMG/M metagenome (GOLD analysis project Ga0255761, IMG submission 179961) | Coastal salt marsh microbial communities from the Groves Creek Marsh, Skidaway Island, Georgia - 071407BT metaG (version 2) | ecosystem: Environmental > Aquatic > Marine > Intertidal zone >... | reverse complement strand
GAGTAACATATCTGTTAATATTTTAGGGATAGGAGAACATTCCTTTCCTTCCGGCATTAGTCCCTTAGAAATTCAACAATCAATGAAAGGTATTCCTTCCAATGCCATTATTTGTACAATTGATGATCATTTAGCCGATTTAAGCACACCCTTAGAACAGTCTTGTACTTTAAAATATTTAGATGGTAAAAGTAAAGATGGTCATAGCGTTTTGTTGCACAGTACAGCCCATTTGATGGCTCAGGCAGTTAAACGTTTATTCCCAAAAACAAAAGTGACCATTGGTCCTTATTTAGATAATCGTTTTTATTATGATTTTGATGTTGAAACTCCATTTACGGAAGAGGATTTACTTTCAATTGAAACAGAAATGTCGAAAATAGCCTCTGAGAATTTAACGATTTCTCATCAAGCTATTAGTCGTAAGGAAGCAGTGAATCTATTTCAGTCTATGGATGAACCATATAAGGTTGAAATTATAGAAGCTATTGATGAATCTGAAACTCTAAAGATTTATACTCAAGGTGATTTTACTGATTTATGTCGTGGTCCGCACATCGCTAACACCAATCAAATTCAACATTTCAAACTTCTTTCTTCAAGTGCCGCTTATTGGAGGGGGGATGAAAATAATCAAACCCTTCAACGTGTTTATGGAACTTCTTTTGCTGACAAAAAAGATTTGAAAGCTTATTTAAATATGTTAGAAGAACAGAAGAAAAGAGATCATCGTAAGATTGGAAAAGAAATGGATTTATTTTTCTATGATGATGAAGTAGGGCCAGGCTTGCCATTATGGACCCCAAAAGGTTCAGTTATCATTGAGGAATTAGAATCTTTAGCCAAAGAAAAAGAATCTTTAGCGGGATATGATAGAGTTAGAACGCCTCATTTAACTAAAGGAGATTTGTACGAAAAATCTGGTCATTTAGATCATTACGTCTCAAGTATGTATCCAGCTATGGATGTCGATGGAATGAATTATTACATCAAACCAATGAATTGTCCTCATCATCATAAAATTTTTGCTAGTACTCCAAAAAGTTATCGTGATTTACCACTTCGTTTAGCAGAATATGGAACCTGTTATCGATATGAAAAGTCTGGAGAATTATTTGGTTTAATGCGTGTGCGCAGTATGCAGATGAACGATGGTCATATTTATTGCACGGAAGAGCAGTTTAAAGATGAATTTTTAGCCGTTTGCAATATGTACTTGGAATATTTTAAAATCTTTGGCATTGAAAAATATCAAATGCGCTTGAGTTTGCACGATCCAAAAGAATTAGGAAATAAGTTTATTGATAATGCTGAATTATGGATTAAAACTGAGAACGATGTTCGTAACGCCTTACAGGATGCCAAATTAAATTTTGTAGAATCAGTTGGAGATGCTGCTTTTTATGGACCGAAGATCGATGTTCAAGTTTGGAGTGCTATTGGAAGAGAATTCACTCTAGCAACCAATCAAGTTGATTTTGCAGTGCCAGAGCGTTTTGCTCTGCACTATACTGATATGAACGGAGAAGCCAAAACTCCATTATGTATTCACAGAGCTCCATTAGGAACTCATGAACGTTTTATTGGCTTTTTAATAGAGCATTTTGGAGGCAATTTCCCTTTATGGTTAGCTCCTCAACAAGTTGCTGTCTTACCTGTCTCTGATAAATATAATGATTATGCAGAATCAATCATTAAAGAATTAAAAGACAACAAAATTCGAGTAAAATCTGATTTACGTTCAGAGAAAATTGGTTCAAAAATTCGTGATGCTGAACTGGAAAAAATTAATATCATGTTAATTATAGGCGAAAAGGAAGCGGAAGATCAATCCGTGACTGTTCGTCGAAGATTTATAAAAGAACAACAAACGATTTCAGTTAAAACATTCATTAAAGATGTGAAGGATGAGATCAAAGAAAGGAGAGTTACCCATCAATAAAAACCAAAGGATTAGAGTAAACGAAAAAATTTATGCTAAAGAGGTTCGTTTAATCGGAGCAGATAAACAATTAGTGGGCATAGTATCAGTTCCAGAAGCCCTTCAAATTGCCCAGGATTCAAATTTAGACCTAGTTGAAATTTCACCAAATGCAAAACCACCAGTATGTAAGGTAATGGATTTTGGTAAATTTTTATATGAAGAAAAGAAGAAGGCTCAACAAAGTAAAAAAAATCAACATGTCATTAAAGTTAAGGAATTGAGGATGCGTCCCAATATTGGTGAGCATGATTTAGATAATAAACTAAAAATGGGAAAAAAGTTTTTAGAAGATGGTTTTAAGCTTAAATTAACCCTAATGTACCGAGGAAGAGAGATGACAAGACAAGATCTTGGCGATGATCTTTTATCTCGTATTTTAACTGATTTAGGTGAGGTGGCAAAATTAGAAAAAGATTCTCCTTTGACAGGTCGAAAGAAATCAATAATATTAGCCCCGAAATAGAAAGGTAAAAATGCCAAAGCAAAAAACAAGAAAAAGTGTATCTAAAAGATTTAAAGTAACCGGTTCAGGTAAGCTTAAACGTAATAAAGCAGGGCATAGTCACATGTTAATTCGTCGTGATGGTGATGTTAAACGTGACGCCAAAAAAGCTACTGTGGTTGCTCCATCTTTTGAAAAGCGTATGAAAAAAATGATGGCGAAAGCGGGAAGTTAAGATGCCAAGATCAAATAGTTCAGTACCAAGACATCGTAGACATCGTAAGATTATCAAGCTTGCGAGTGGTTATTTTGGTGCAAGAAGTCGAAATTTTAAAGCAGCTAAAGATGCTGTAACCAAAGCTGGATTGTATGCATATCGTGATCGTAGACAGAAAAAACGTCAGTTTAGACGTCTATGGATTATACGTATTAATGCTGCTTCAAGATTAAATGGTTTATCCTATTCAAAATTTGTACATTTATTAAAGGAGAAAGGTGTCAATTTAGATCGCAAGATTTTAGCTGATTTAGCAGTGAATAATCCATCTATCTTTGAAGACCTGACAAAATACTTACAAAAATAAATTACATAAGGGACTGCGATGTCAATAGATAAAACTATAAAAGATATCCAGACATCATTCAATAAAGAATTTTCAACCATTGCATCAGCAAGTGCTTTGGAAGAAATTCGTGTCAAATTTTTAGGTAGAAAAGGTTTAGTCAACGACCTTTTTGAATTGTTCAATCAGCTCCCTAATGCAGAAAAACCAAAGTATGGTAAATCAATCAATATTCTCAAAACTGATATCACCCAAGCTATTGAGGATAAACAAGCTAGCTTTCAAGAAGACACTGTAACATCATCAATTGATTTATCGCTTCCTGGAATTCAGCTAAAACGTGGATCCATTCATCCTCTTGAAGCGATTACCTCAGAGATTAAATCAATTTTTCAATCTATTGGTTTTTCCATTGCATATGGTCCAGAAATTGATGATGAATATCATAATTTTGAAGCACTGAATGTACCAAAACATCATCCAGCTCGTGATATGCAAGACACATACTATATTGATCCTGAAACTGTTTTACGAACCCATACATCCAATGTACAAATTCATTTAATGGAGGAACAAGAACCGCCTCTGAGACATATTTGTGTTGGAAGAGTGTTTCGAAATGAAGCGGTAAGTTATAAGAGTTATTGTTTATTCAATCAAGTCGAAGGTTTAGTGGTTAATGAAACAACTTCTTTTGCTCAGATGAAAGGTACCATTGAGTACTTTATTACTGAAATGTTTGGTGCTGATACTAAAATGCGCTTCAGACCTAGTTATTTTCCTTTTACCGAACCAAGCGCTGAAGTAGACATATGGAATGATAAATTGCAACAATGGATGGAAATCATGGGTTGCGGAATGGTGAATCCAAAAGTTTTTAACAATGTTGGGTATCCCTCGAATATCAAGGGATATGCATTTGGGATGGGAATCGAACGTATTGCCATGATAAAGTATGGAATAAATGACATTCGATTATTCTATCAGAATGACCAACGATTTTTGGAGCAATTTTAATGAAAATTTCATTATCATGGCTTAAACGACACGTTGATTTTTCTTGGTCAGCTTCTGAACTGGCAGAACGTTTGACCATGCGTGGATTTGAATCGGAAGTTGCAACCGATTTTTCGACTTTAGATCACGTAGTAGTTGGTCAAGTTATCTCCTGTCAAAAGCATCCTGATGCTGATAAATTAAGTTTATGTAAAGTCTCTGATGGTTCAACTGAATTTGATGTGATTTGTGGAGCTCCGAATGTAGCAACTAATCAAAAAATCGTTTTTGCTAAAGTTGGTGCTATTCTTCCTGGTAATTTTAAAATCGGAAAAGCAAAAATTCGAGGTATTGAAAGCCATGGAATGATTTGTTCTGAAAGAGAGTTAGGTATTTCTGAAGAACATGAGGGAATATTAGTATTAGATGATAAAGCTAAAGTAGGCACTTCCATTGAAAAGGTATTAGGCCCATTATTTAATGCTATAGAAGTCGAAATTACACCTGATAAGGGTTTTGCCCTAAGTCACAGGGGAATAGCCAGAGAAATTGCTGCTATGACCAATCAAAGTTTAAAGATTCCTTTTTCTCTTCAAAAACCTAAGCAAAATGCTTCATTAGAAAAAATTTCTATTGATTTAGATTCGAAAGGGGGATGTACTCGCTATATTGGGGCAGTAATGAAGGATGTACAAGTGGGACCTTCTCCTGATTGGCTTAAAAACTATCTAAAATCAGTCGGTCAAAAAAGTATCAATAATTTGGTTGATATCTCCAATTTTATCTTATTAGAAATCGGTCAACCAACGCATATTTTTGATTTTTCTAAGTTCAAAAAAAGAACCGTAGCGGTCCAATGGGCTAAGGAGAAAGAAAAGTATCATGCTTTAGATGAAGAAACCTATGAGTTGTCTAAAAATCATTTGGTTATTACTGATTCTAAAGAAACTGTTGCTCTAGCTGGTATTATAGGAGGCTATGATAGTGCAGTTACTGATATGACTACAGAAGTTTTAATTGAAAGTGCTTATTTTGATCCGATCGTCATTAGGAAAGGTTCTAAGAAACTTGGACTACTGTCAGAAGCATCCAGGAGATTTGAACGAGGAATTGATCCTAATAGCTCTATGGAAGCTTTACTGATTATTATTCAGTTAATAGAAGAAGTAGCAGGAGGTAAGTTATCTTCACAAATTACTGACTCATGCGCTGTCAATTTGGAATCAAAAAAATTATCTTTGAGTGAAATCAATCTTAACTCCGTTATTGGTCAGATTACTTCAAAGAAGGAAATAACCTCTCTTTTAAAACAATTAGATTTTAGCCCTAAAGAGACTAAAGATGGATGGGAATGTTTAATTCCTACTTACAGACACGATATCGATCAAGAAGCAGATTTAGTTGAGGAAGTATTACGTTCTATTGGCTATGAGAATATTCAGTCCGATTTTACTTATCAAACTACCTTAGTGAATACAAAAGATGATGAATATTCAATTTTTAAGCTGAAAAATCATCTTTCCAGTTTAGGTTTTAGTCAATGTTATAATAATTCTCTACAAGATATATCAGAAGTTAATGCATTTGGAATTAATCCTATAGAAGTGTTGAATCCTACTTCTGAAAGAATGAACACTCTTAGAACTACTTTACACCAAGGGCTGTTAAAAAACTTAGATTATAATTTTAAAAATGGAAATGCTGATGTGCAATTCTATGAATACGGAACGATCTTCTCAAAAGAGGGAGAAGGACTTTCAGGTATCAATCAACAATCTTCTTTTTCTTGCTTGGTCCATGGGAATTGGCATGATAATAATGTGCATTTTAAAAGTATTCCTTTTTCTTTTTATTATTTAAAAGGAGTTTTAGAAAATATAAATGTCCATTTTATGTCCACTAAACTAAAATTTATCACTAACAAACATCCGTATTTAGATTCATATCTAGATATTGTTGATAGTAAAGGTGATTCAATAGCATCTATTGGAACAGTAAAGTCTTCTTTTTTAAGAAAGCTGGATATTGCTCATAAACATCCGGTTCATTTAATGGATATTAATCTGCAAACATTTAATCAGTATTCCAATTATGCGGTTAAGTTTCAAGAAATTGCTCCTTATCCAAAAGTCATTCGTGATCTTAATTTTAAACTAAGTTCTTCAGTGATTATTGGTGATGTTGTTAAAGCGATGCAATCTACTAATCAATCAATATTAATTGATGTTAAACCTGTAGATATTTTTAAAAAGTCGAAGCAAGATAATGACCAAGATGTCTTGTTTAAATTGACTTTTCAGAGTGATAAGAAGACACTTGAAGATAATGATGTAAATCCAATAATAAATGATGTTATAAAAATTATATCAAGTAAATTTAAAGGAATTTTACGCGATAAATAATAGGTTATATAATGGAAGATAAACAATTAGTAAAAGTATGGATTTTTGGACAAGAATATGCCCTGAGAGCATCATCTAATGAAGATTATATTCGTGAAGTTGCAAGTTATGTTGATGAAAAAATGAAGGAAATTCAGGAGAGTGCTCCTTCTTCCATTAATGCTACTAAAATTGCTATCTTAGCTGCTTTGAATATTTCCGATGAACTTTTATCCTATAAAAGAGGAGAATATGCCTTCAAAGAACAGGTTGAAACGAAGATTAAATCACTAATTGAACGTATTGATGAAGTAATCGATTGAGGATAGAATTATGGAAACTAAAATTTTATCCGGTATAACTGTTGCAAATTCTTTTTATAATGATGTTCTTTCAAGAATAACTCATCTTCAAAAGCATGAACTTAATCCTGGATTAGCAGCCATTCTAGTGGGTGATGACCCTGCTTCAAAAATTTATGTTCAAAACAAAGTTCGAAAATTTCAGTCACTAGGAATGCACTCTAAAGTGTATCAATTGGAGAGTAATATCTCTGAAAATGAATTATTAGATATCATTGAATCCATCAACAAAGATCCAAAATTTCATGGAATTTTAGTACAACTTCCACTTCCTAAACATATTGATAATCAAAAAGTTATTTATGCGATTGATCCCAAAAAAGATGTTGATGGATTTCATCCTGAAAATATTGGTTTATTATCAGTAGGTAATCCTCGATTTATTCCATGTACTCCTAAAGGAATTATGCATTTAATAGATTTTTATCAGATAGATTTATCTGGGAAACATATGGTGGTGGTAGGGAGAAGTAATATTGTCGGTAGACCTATGTCTATGCTAGCAAGTCTGAAATCATTCGGAAATACGACCGTTACTCTTTGTCATAGTGGAACCAAAGATTTATCATCTTTTACTAAAGAGGCTGATATTCTAGTAGCTGCTACGGGAATGCCAGAATATTTTGATGAATCCTTTGTCAAGAAAGGTTCTATAGTAATTGATGTGGGTATCACACGACTTGACCCTCCTAGAAATGATATTTATCTCGTTGGAGATGTCAACCAAGATACTGTAATGGGAAAAGCTTCAGCTATTACTCCAGTGCCTGGAGGAGTAGGTCCCATGACAATAGCTATGTTAGTTGAAAATACCGTACTGTCTGCGGAAATGGTGTTAAATTCTTAAAAGAGGAGAAAAATGAAAAAACTAGTACTATTAACATTATTTTTTTTAGCGAGTTGCTCTACTTCAAAAGTTGATGAAGTAGCTATTAAAGAGGCGAATCAATTTTTTGAGTCTATCTTCCAAGATCAAGTTTTAGATAGTCCTCAGTTTCAAACAACTCTAGGCTATAAATCGAATTATGACAAATGGGACGATATCACCTGGGAATTCCGTCGCTCCCAATCAAAACAGTCTAAATTTGACTTGGCTTTCCTTAAGAAAAACATTCAATATGATAAATTAGATTCTGATACACAAATCAGTTACAAAGTCATGGAGAAAAGACTCCAGCGCTCTATTGATGTTGATAAATTTATTTTTAACGATTATCCCGTCACACATCGAGGAGGAATACATTCCTCGATTCCTTCATTTTTGATGAATTATCACAAAGTGGAAGAAGAAGCTGATCTTAAAGATTATTTATCAAGATTACGCAATATTGAACCATTATTTCAGGATTTAATCGATGAATTAAATTATCGTAAAGATATCCGTAACCTTGCTCCTAGCTTTGTCTATCCACAAGCGATTAAGACGTGCGAAAATATTATTTCTGGATATCCATTTGTTCAAGATTCTAAGGAGCAAAATGTAATCTATAAAGATTTTATGACCAAAATGAAAGCATTGAACCTTGATGATGCGATTGCTTTGAGATATCAGAGTGAAGCAGAGGCTATTTTAGTTACGATTGTTAATAAAGCCTATAGAGATTTGATTGAAGTTTTACTAAATCAGCAAGTATTAGCAGATAATAATCACGGAATCTGGAAGTTACCAAATGGAGCTGAATATTATCAATTTATGCTAGATGGCTATACGACCCTTGGAATGACTGCTGAAGAAGTCCATGCTGTAGGTTTAAGTGAAGTGGATCGTATCCACAAAGAAATTTATGCAATTATGGAACAGGTAGAATTCGAAGGTTCTTTACAGGACTTTTTTGAATTCATGCGAAACGATCCACAATTTTACTACCCTGAAGGCCCTAAAGGTCGTCAAATGTATTTAGATCAAGTTAATGTTGTGGTTGATACCTTAACAGCACGTATTGAAGAATTATTTTATGGATTACCTTCGATTCCTCTTGAAGTAAGAGCCGTAGAGCCTTATCGAGAAGCTTCTGCAGGAATTGCTTTTTATAACAGAGGTCAAGCTGATGGAAGTCGTCCAGGAATCTATTATGCTAATCTGTATCGTATGAAAGATATGCCGATCTATAAATTAGAAAACTTAGCATATCATGAAGCTATTCCTGGGCATCATATGCAAATATCTGCAACCTTAGAATTAAAGAATATTCCTAATTTTAGAAAATACGGTGGATATAGTGTCTTTTCAGAGGGATGGGCATTGTATTCCGAAACCTTACCTAAAGAAATTGGCCTTTACAAAGATCCGTATTCCGACTTTGGAAGACTATCTGGAGAGTTATGGAGAGCGTGTCGTATGGTGGTCGATACCGGAATCCATCATTACCGCTGGACTAGAGAAGAGGGTATAGAATATTATTTACAAAACACGGCTAATCCTGAAGGAGATTGTATTGGAATGGTAGAACGTCATATTGTTTGGCCAGGTCAAGCGGTTTCTTATAAAGTAGGGATGTTAAAAATTCAAGAATTACGTGCTAAGGCAGAGACAGAACTTGGAAAGAAATTTTCCTTACAAGAATTTCATGATGTTGTTTTAGCAACTGGGGGAGTTCCGATGGATATTTTAGAAGAAATTGTCACAAGTTGGATCGCTTCAAAATAAGATGATTATCATTAAAACAACCTCAGATAGCCATAAAGCAATGAAAGTGTTGACAAATACGCTTTTAAAGGAAAAAAAGGTAGCTTGTGTAACTATGATTCCTCGTGTTCGCTCCAAGTTTATGATGGAAGGTAGAATTACCGAATCTCGAGAAGTAATCCTCTTAATCAAAACCGACAAGCGTCATGAAGAAGCAGTGTATGAAACCATTCGTCAGCTACATAATTATGAAATTCCTGAAATTGCTACCATTGAGACTTCGAAGGTTGATTCTAAGTACTTAGAGTGGATGAATGAGTCTTTGCAATGAAATTGCATGAAATCTCAGAGAAGAATATCTTAAAATTAGTCGTGGGAACTTTGATTTCTATCATGCTAATTACAGCTATTGTTGTCATTATCTTGAAAGGACCATCCTAATGAGTATTCTAGACAGTATGCGATGGCGATACGCTACTAAGAAATTTGATAGCACCAAAAAAATCTCAGATCAAGATTTGGCAGATTTGAAAGAAGCAATCCGCTTAGCACCTTCTTCCTATGGATTTCAATTATTTAAAGTCTTAATCGTTACTGATCCTGAAATAAAAAAGAAATTGTATAAAGAATCCTATCTTCAATCTCAGGTCAAGGATTGTTCCCATTTATTTGTTTTTTGCAGTTATAAAACAGTAAACAATGATCATATTGACGAATTTACCAGCTTGATGGAAGAATATCGCAAACAGGATAAGGAGCAGGGGATTACAAAAACCCTTCAATCTAAAGCTAAAATTTTAGCATATGGAGCTATTGCTAAAACTGATTTGGGAAGTCGAAAAGAAGAAGATTTGCTGCAATGGATGAAAAAACAATGCTATATCGCCATGACCCATTTGCTGGTTGCTTGTGCAGATAAACGCATTGATGCTTGTCCTTTTGAAGGATTTCGTTCTGCTCAATATGATAAAATCCTTGGACTTGAAAATCGTAATTTAACCTCAACCGTTTTGGTTCCAGTAGGATTTCGTTCGGAGGAAGATTATCATCAGCACCGCTCAAAAGTCCGTAAACCACTCGAAAATATTTTTGAAGAATTATAGAAGTTTTATAGACAAGTCTCAAAAATTTATGTACTTTTAAAGGTTTCGCTTAAAAAAAGTGAAATAAAGGAGAAGTAATGTTAAATAAAATTTTAAATTGCAGTTGTTATGATAAGTATCAGGGTTTAGGAAAACTATTGGTACGTTTAGTCATTGCTTCAATTTTCTTATACCACGGGTATGCAAAGCTTACATCTCCAAATCCATTGGAATGGTTTGGAGTATCGACAGCGGTAGGAAAATTAGTTGGTTTATTAGAATGTGGTGGTGCCGTGTTATTAATTATGGGACACTTCAAGGATTCGTTAAGTCGACTTGCAGGTTTCATGCTTTTACCTATTATGGGCGTAGCCTTATTCATGGTAAATCTTCCTCAGGGTTTTGTAAAAGCACGATTAGACCTGCTCCTATTTGCGCTGGCAATCTATTACATTTTAGTTGATAGAGACTAGAAAACACAACAACAAGCTCATCTTATTTCTAGGGTGAGCTTGTCCCTCAAAATCTTCTTTTACAATCTCACTTTTTTTCAATAATATCACGCAATTTTTATAGGAGATTTTATGAAAGGTTGGATTTTTTCAAATAATGTGACTGAGTCTTATGAATCCAAAAGACTCATCATGGAATTTAAAAAACGTAATATCCGTGTTTTCTATATCAATCCATCCAATATTGATATTTTTGTCAATCGTGAGGACCGTAAATCTATTTTGGTTAACAATGAATATGCAGCCTTACCCGATTTTGTCATTCCTCGATTAGGCAGCTCAATGAATTATTATCAAAAATCAGTGATTCGACACCTAGAAAAAATGGGTGTTCTAATAATCAATGGATCTGATTCCATTGAAAATGCTAAAGACAAGCTCTTTTCGATGCAGATTTTAGCCCAACAAAATATTCCGATTCCAAAAACCTTATTAGCAAAAGACCCTGTAAGTATCGATTATATTAAGCGTCGTATTGGTTTTCCAGTTGTAGTGAAAACGTTATCAGGAACCCATGGAAAAGGCGTTTATTTAGCCAAAGATGAATCAAACCTACAGCAATTATTAGATATGATCTCTGAAATTAATCCTCGCATGAATTTAATTATTCAAGAATTTGTTGCAGCTCAAGCTGGAACGGATATCCGCGTCTTTGTCGTTGGAGGAAAAGTAGTGGGAGCGATGAAACGAGAATCTAAAGATGGTGATTTTCGTGCGAATGTATCTAGAGGAGCAGTCCCTACCAATTTTGAAGTAGATTATGATGCGGAATATTTAGCTCTAGAGAGCTCAAAATTACTGCATTTAGATATTGCAGGCGTTGATCTATTGATTGATGAGGAAGGTTATAAAATTTGTGAGGTGAATTCAGCTCCTGGTTTTCAAGGATTAGAAGCAGCTACTAATATTAATATTGCCGAAACGATTGTCAATTACGTACTGCATCGAATTGCTGCTCCTGTTGAGAAATAAAAAAGGCGCCTTTCGACCGACGCCTTTTTTACTACGAGGTAACAATGAACTATATTCT
>Ga0255761_10004734_pt1 | contig 11988 bp, 19 predicted proteins | sample 071ome_29_FD_179961 | JGI IMG/M metagenome (GOLD analysis project Ga0255761, IMG submission 179961) | Coastal salt marsh microbial communities from the Groves Creek Marsh, Skidaway Island, Georgia - 071407BT metaG (version 2) | ecosystem: Environmental > Aquatic > Marine > Intertidal zone >... | reverse complement strand
TGTTTGGGCTAATAATTCCCTTAGATGATATTCCTACCATGCACACAATCTTGCCGCAAGATATCTCCTGATTTTCTCTGTCATTTCTGACACGAAATACCGGTAGCAGATTCCGTCGGTAATCCCGTGAAGGTTCACGGAAAGTCAGAGCGGACCGGTCGTAGTAGGGTCTCAGTTCCACATTATAGGAGCAAATAAGGCTTGGAATATGTTCCACTCCTATTTGGCAGCCCATGTGGCAGGGAAACAAGTTGCATCCTCAGCGCAAATTTCCATTACCCTAACGTTCCGAGAATAGAGAATTGGTCAGCACGGAATGTGCCTTACCCGTATTCCCCCTTGGGCCAAACACCCTTGTTCGAACGTCCCCGGTAAGGGAAGTTCTCTGTGATGTTATGGTGTCCATTGGGACTATTGTCGCTTGGAATATGGTCCTACCATAATCAACGACTTATCATACTCTTTCCACTTGTATCCGAGACCCCGGTCGTCTACCAACAATTGTTGGAAGTCTTTGGGGAACCTTTCGTTTGGTATGAAGAGCCCATTGTCATCGAGCCAGAGAAGACACACGTGTGATGTCTTTTGGCACCGATATAGGTTTAGCATATCATCTACAATGCTCACGGGTGTTTCAATACCACAAATGTTCCATTGGTGTTCAGTAATGAACGCAGGAGTTGTGGTGTATTGGATACCCATTGTGAGGTAGTAGAATTCTTCGAACGTTCTGAAACTCACACAGCCGGTCTGGATTTACAAGCCGGCTAATGGCCTAATATTCTGTTCGATTATCTTCTTGCTCGTGTTCAACCCTAATCCGCTGTCCAGAGGGCCCAGCAGGCGCCTCGAGTATGCATTGGATTAGTTCGTGATGTTGACCGACTACTACTCCAATGATTCACCACTTTTCGTGGCCTTTTTTTTTCATTGGATGTTGGGCGAATCTTCAGTTCTACCTACTTCACGAGTAGTTTGTCATGATTGCAACGTGGTATCGACGTCATTTTCTTTTACAGAAATCAGATATCGTATTCGCAATCGCACGTTCGCGTGCGTTGCGTGTATGTTGCGTCATTGTCGCCGTCTTTGGTCGCGAGCGTGCGATTGCGAATCAAGGTCATCGGGTTTTACCCCTCGTGTATCCTTGGTTCGGCGTCCTATGGCCTGTCGGCCTATTCTTCTTCTTGCTCTTCAGCAAGTTTTGGATTGTCGATGATGAATCCGGCTGACTTGTAAGAGCGTAGTCCGCACTTCAAGCACATGTAGCCAACATCCTCTTCGGAAATCCAATCGCCTGTCCCGCAACATGCGGTCACGCGTTTTGGAGAAGCATACGACAACATTGTCGCCCTTGCCCACTCCTTAAAGAACTCATGAAAGTCCATCTATGGCCACTTGGCCTCAAAGTCTGCGCATTATTCTGTCTCGGGAGCCTGCATCCAAGCGGGATTCTCCTGCGACCTTGTTTCGTTTGCGCATACGACGAGCGGTCTTGATTCTACGAGACGCCCATCGGAATAGTGCCCAACCACACGCGAAGCCGAAGCCAATCAGCGTGTAAGTCAGCACCAACAAGAGGATACCTCCTATTGTCATCTATGGCCTTACGGCCGTCAACGTTCTTCTTTGATTTCACCAAGAGACTTGGCGACTTCAGGCAAGACCACGTCACAGTCCTTGCCACGGAAGTCTTCGACTTCCGCAATAACCTCTCCATCGTCGTCGATGGGGACGAGCACTTCGACAGTTTGAGTGTCGTCTACGACAGGCTCAAACGGCCACTCCGGTGCCTCCGCGTCGGAAGGCAAGTGAGTGTAGCGTTCTGAGTTCCAGCCACACTTGTAGTCGTCCTTGCAGGCAAGAACAAAGTGTTGCTCGTCATCAATCATGTGCAGTCTCATGTCGAAACTTCCGCACTTGGGACAGGCAAAAAGCACCGTGTCCCATTCCGCTCCGTTGGAGCGCAGTATTGTGTCCTTGGTAGACATCTGTGAACCATACTCGAGCAATGCAATTCGGAATCAATGGTTCGGTTCTATGGACCCGTAGGCCCGGTTTTGTTCACCCGAAGAGAGAGAATTCAAGTCCTTCATCTTCGGTCTCTCCGGTATCGCCGGAGAAGTTGATGAGGTCACGCAGACCGTTCACGTTGATTCCGCCGGAACCAATGTTCTGAATGCGCGTGTCCAGCCCAGCGACGCGGTTGTCCGCGACCCGTGGGTCAAGGTTGACACCATCCACGTAGTTGCCGCCACAGAACGTGTTGAGCATTTGCTCCATCTGTTGCTTGCGCTTCGTGAACCTCTTCACCGCCTTGTCGTAGGCTTCTTGACTGTCATCGGCCGCAAGGCGGTCGAGAGTCTCGGTGAACTCCTCGAAGTATTCGTTCATCTGCGTGTTGACGTGGATGGTCAACTCGCGTTGGAGTTCCACACGCTGAGCCTCGTCGTCGATGTATCCCATAATGGTCATCTGACATGGAGAGCGGTAGAGGTCTTGGACGTTCGAGACGATGGTTTCAACCACGGTCTTCTCTTCGTCCTCTTCACCTTCCGGCTCAAGGCCGGGGATGGTTTCGTCCTCGATGTGGACAGTTCCGGAGGTCTCCTGTGCGGAGCCACCGAACCACATCATCAAACTGTTCAATGCGTCGAGTTCGTCGAGGTAAGGAGCAGGTGTTCGCACACCGTTCTCTCCCGTTGCCTCTTCGGCCGTGCGGGTGTCAGGGATGATGACCGCACCGCGGACAGCGGTGAACGGAACAGCATTGAAGCGATTTTCGAAGATGTCCCGAGTTCGACGTCGCCACCGGTTGGTGTCGACGTGCTGAATCTCCTCTTCATATCGCTCCCGAACCGCATTGTAGAACCGAGCATACGTCTCAGCGTCAACCGTGACGCCTTGCGTGTATGGCTCCATCTCAATGTTGTCCTTGCCGTTGTCTCCCTCAAGGGCCGCCTTCTCAGCGTCGGTGAGAGAATCAACTCCCTCCCACGCTCGCTTGACGTATGCACGATGATACGTGCGTGCGACTACATCGCCGCGCCCTGCACGGTAGGAGATACGATACATGTTCTCCGTCACCGTGTGTTCGACACCGTTGACAAGGCCGGTAGCATGACGACGGACGGCGTATTCTCTACCCATCCGAACGGTGTCATACCATACCTTGCAACGCATGTTGTCCCAAGTGATACTGCTCGACATTGGTGTAGTCACCTCGTGGACCGAAGTCCGCAAGGTCTTCAGCGCAACGCGGAAAGCGTCAGCGCCAAAACGAGGCTCAGGGACGAAATCCCTGCTCAGTCCCGTGTCCTTAGCCCGCTGAACCGTTGACTCGAAATCAACAGCGTAAGCGGAGTTCACACGTTCGGCAAACCTCGTCGTCACCATGTGTCCCAGCATCGGGACGGTCGTGTTCCTCGCGTTCGAGGTCACGTAGCCATCCGGTGCCTCCGGATGGTTGCCTTGATTTTCATCAGACATCTATGGCCTTATTGGCCGTCAAATTCTCCGGAACACAGAATTGTTCCGGTGACGCTTTCCTGTTTTCGTCAAGACCTTCTCGGCGGAGCCGATTGAGACCTTGGCCCTGTGCACGCTTCCTGAAGACTCGCTGAAGATTTCAATGGACATACTTGGGTCCAAGTTCTCAATCTTCCAGCGTCCTCGTTCAAGGTTGAATACACGGTTGTCATCTCCTTCAATTCTGAAAGCAGTCAACGATTGAACGTCGATAACTGCAACAGAAAATCCGGGCACCAACAGCGCGGAGATTTCACCACTCCTTGCGCCGCCCTTTCCAGCATCTCCGAACTTGGAGAACCGGAGACCGTGTGTTTCGAGAGAGGACGTGAATACCGTCTTCATTGCATTCACTCGACCTTGTGGGTCAGGATGCAAATTCTTGATGAGGTCTTCCTCTCGTGGAACGAGAGCATGTTCAGCCCAATTATTCGAAGGGCCGATATGCGTCAAAACGTGTGGGCTCTGCATTGTCTTTTCAGTCAAGATAGCCCCTTGAACGGGTCCGCATGGCTTGAAGTTCAGGTTCTTCGAGCCGGGTTGCTCAAGAACCATCATCCACTTGCGATGCGTCTTTCCGTTGTATGTCACAGTAAGCATCAGAAACCCGTGGAGTTTGAATCCTGAAATCAGGTCTCCTGAGTTTCCGACAGACCTTGTCACCTGAACGGCGACTGTTGCGGTGTTGTTCCCTCTGCTGACAATGTAGTCTTGCAGGAGCAATTCAATTTGGCCGTGATTTTGTTGAACTCGAGCCGTGCTGGTGTTCGTGAAATCAAAAGTCGCCTTATTTCCGCGATGTAGGTCTTTGAACAAAACCGTCGCTTTCGTATTGCGCGGTTGATTGTGGCGAACTATTCGCCACCATGTTCCTTGTTCTGTCATCTATGGTCGCACTATGGCGACCGTATTTCAATTACGCTTGAAGCGAGCCCACAGGCCCGTCAGCATACGAGAGAGGTCCTTCCCCTTCTCTGCTCCGGCACTAAGCACCTTCACATTGAGGACGCCGTCATTGTATGGCTGTCCCGTCTTTGGGTTTGTTCCCGTCCTCCGACGGTCATTGGTCCACAACTGAATGCGGTCCCCCTTGCGAAGCACGGTGTCCTCACGGACCGTGCCCTCGAAGTAGCGAACGTCTTCTCGAAACGAGAAGTGCTCTTCCTCTACTTCACCGGTGTCATTTTCTGCCACCATCTATGGAGGTCAAGCCTCCGGTTTTTTCCTATCAATGTGCACGACTTCAATACGGCGAAGACCGATAGCGGTGGCAACCATTCCCATGAGAGGGTCAGGTTGCACGACGTATCTGCCATCACTCTGAAGGTGCAACGGGTAGTTGCTCACGATTTGCTTGAGAGTTGCCTTCCCACTAACGTGTCGATACGCTGTGTTTCCAAGGGCAACATCAAGAATCTCCATCGTGATTGCTTCCGGTTCCAAGAACACGTAGTAGAGTTCATCCTCGTGCTTCGTGTAGTGGTTGGGCATAATCTTCCAATCCCACGTCACACGATAGGCAACAATGCCATAGCGAATGAGTCTTTGTGTCTCCTTGTAGTCGAACTTCACATGTGCGCAGTTCAATTGATTTTCAAGCATGAGGTGGTAAGGTTCGCGAATCAACGCGGCCTCGAGTTTCTCTTGCTCGATAGGAAATTCGTATCCGTCTGAAGTGACATAGGCTGTTTCCTTAAAACCGCCTTCCGGGTCAAGTTCAGACTCGCGAACGCGATACCTGAACCAAGTCCGGTCAACCATTCAGGGAACCTCCGTGTAGAGTGCCTTCATGATTGCCACAATTTCCTTTCCATTTTGTGTGATGCCGAAAGCATCGGAAGGGGTGTAGAAGTAAGCATTGTATTCGTCATTCGGGACCTTGTCAAGAATCGTTCGAGACATCGAGTCCAGCATTTGCTCCAATGCCAAATGATAGCGATTTTGTGCACCGCGGCCGTATGGCCCCTGTGCAATGTATCGCAAAACGCCCAACTTGAGAGGGCCGTATTCGTAAAGCATCCTCCCGTAGTGGTTTCGGTTTGTCGGTTTCACCATGATGTCACCGCTTTCGGCTCTCATCATGTCATCGGGTTTCAGTTGCCTCCAACCCGTAGCGAGTGGAGTGGCTCCCCAATTGACAAACCCATTACGTTGGGCGCTCCGTTCATCTTCTTCCATGAATTGTGCCAATACCTCACGCAAAATCATCGTGAGTTCTATTTTGACTTCTTCGGATACCTCGCTATCATCAATTTGATGTAGCGATGTAAAGGCCTTCGGAAAAGAGAACATAACGTAAAATTGTCTGTCCAACAAACCGAAGTCCGTGTTTGCTTGTGCTTGTGATAAAAGCATCTATGGGGCTCAATTCCCCTTGTAAATACCGAGCCGCTTAGCGAACTCGACTTCCTCGTCTGAGGGGCCTTCCCCTCGACGAATCTTGTTTTGCAAGTAGCCCGAAAACCACTTGCCAACCATCTTTTTCTCGTCGTCGGTCATATCGTCATCCTCAATTGGAGTTTCCGTCACCCAAGTCCAATCCAAATTGGGTTCTTGGGTCGGAGTGTATTCCTCCTTGAATTTCGTTCTCTTGATATCGCGGTGCAAGGGGTGTCCCTTTGCATAATCCGCACGCCACAAATACCGGCAAAGGTTGTCACCTTTTACCAGCGTAAATCCGCATAGCCTCGTGTTTTTTCGTCCGAAGATGTCCTCAGACTGAACACTTGATGTTTGCACGCGGTTGCGTGGAAAGTGAAATTCGACCACATTTACGCCCCTCATTGAATAGGGGGTAGTGATGTGTTGTTTTTCGATAGTCATCGAAGTTCCTCCTGAAACCTCGTTCCAAGAAGCACTTCTTCCAACATACTTGTCGCTGTATCGCGAAGCAAAGGGGTTGGTTTGCACGTGAGTGTTCCCATTCACATCATAGAGAGAAATCCCTATGTTGGAAGGTCGAGCGTGAATCACGCCGAAATATTCTCCGTGCCTTGCACCTTCTCCTGTTATGTCCTTATGCAATTGCTCAGCATATTCGCCACTCACCGCCCATGTATGGCAGAGAGCGCCTATGTCGAGGTGAGCAAGAGAGTTGACAGGGTCGAGGTCCTTGTCGAGACTTGCGAAAGTCGCAGGGACTTCCACCACCGATACCATTCCGCCATGGTTGTAGGCATATGGAATACACAGGTGGCTTTTGCCGTCTTTCGTCAGAACCAACCAAATCGTTCTGTCGCATCCTTTCGGAGCACTTCCCATTGACGCAGATGGCCAATTGGGAACCATTCGGCCCTTTCCGGCACCGAGATTTGTTTGGGCAACAAAGTCGGGAGCGGTGTCCACGGCCATGTTTGCCATTTTGATTTGGATGACCGTGTCGGTCATGTAGAAGGTTGTCCACAGGACACCTGCCCTGTGTATCATCTTCCATCCTCGAACCTTGTTGTTCGTGAATGGCTCTATGAGTCCGGAGTCTCTCTCTACGCTGATAACGTGAGCGGAGACAACCTCGCTTCCAAAGACTCCCGCCGCGTGTTGCTTTGGGAAAGATGCAATGAATTGTTCAATATCCATCTATGGGGACTCATTTCCCCTTTTGAAAATTCTTCAGAGACTCTACCGAAGCGGTAGGGTTCTCCTTGTTTTTATTGCGCATCTGCTTGCGCTTTTCCTCCACCTGTTCGATGGTGGTGCCGTGAAGGAATTGCATCAATTGTTCCAATTGCAATGCAACCCTTTCGATAGCGTCTGCTTGGCGCTTCATTTGCGCAAGCATCTCCGGAACGTCACGATGCAAGAACCGTTCTTGGGCTCGCATGACGTCCATCTCAATTCTCGTATGAGACATCTGTGAACCTCTCAGCATCTTTGCATTTCCGACAGTTTGGTTCGGTTCTATGGGCACTTAGGCCCGGAGATTCACTTCTTCTTACGCCGAGACTTGCTCGGCTTATCGAAGACCGTCTTTCGGTTCTCAATCCCTTCGGGGAAGAACCTCTCGTCTTCTCGCTTACGCATCATGCTGACTCGAACAGTCAATGACTTGCCTGTTCTTACCATTCCGGTCAGATTGGCGAACTCTTTTTCGAGAGTCTCCCAATCGTCTTGTCGGAAAGATGTCACCTTATATTCGGTGTAATAGTCATTCAGCAAGAGAGCAAGATAATCCAACTCTCCGTCCGACCAAGGAGGGGTCTTGAAACGAAGCCCTGCTCCTCGGTTGTGCGACGATTCCTTGACAGGAACATCTTCCTTGACGTTCTCCTCGACAGGAATCTCCTTTGGTTGTGCTGGGACGTTGCTTTGGCCTTTGAGCAAGATTGCTCGAAGCACCTTCATTGCGTCCTCGCCTTCCAGCGTGAGATTGATGTTGACCTTGGTCATTCAATCACCCTTGCTTTCAGACATAGAGGTGAAGAGGTGACGGATTCGCTCCGCGGTCTCTTCTGCTTCAGCGACCATGTCGCGAAAGCGTTCTGCGTCCAACACGACAGCGCGAATGTATTCGGACACCTTGATGCCCGCTTCGTCTGCCTTTTCCTGAATCCGCTCATAGTCGGACTCAGCCATGCGAACGGTGACCACTTTCGTCACCTCGCCACTTTTGATACGCCTTTGGGGCATCTGTGAACCATTCATACACAATGCAATTTACGCTTCGTGGTTCGGTTCTATGAGCATACGGGAAACGTGCAATTCCCTGAATCTGTTTTGCTCTATGAGGCTCATGCCTCTTTAACGGCCGACATAGGCGGCCACTTGCTGTCGTCAAGCACGACGAGAGCAACCATGTTGCCCCCGCCATCCAAGAATTGGAAGCGTCCGTTTCCGGAAGCGCGTTCAATCTTTTGAAAGACATCCTTTGCGGAACGGGTAAGAACGTCACCGACGTTCTCAGGGGTTTCGTAATTGCGCTCTGCAACATTCACCGCCGAAGCGGCAATATTGTGCGCAAAGTGAACACCGGACGTGCCGTGAGGCAACGCTTCCCATACAAGGTTGAAAGGAGAATCATCCTTCCATTCCTTCTTTTCCATCTTTGGCTTGACACTCTTTACAGGGGTGATTTCCACCTGTTCGAGTGCCTCCTTCTCAAGACGGTATGCTCGCAACAACGCACTCGCTACTCGCTGTGCGTTCTCGATGTCCGTCATCTCGTTCTCCGATGCACCCATCGCCACGGCCACATCGGACAATGGTTGGGTAGCGAACTTGTAGAGAGAGTTGACGTTGCTGTTCTTCAGCAAGGTGATGCGGTCAGAGTCAACAATTCCTCCGATGTCAGCCAATGTAGGCTCATCAGGAATCTTCGACTTGGGTTGCTTCTTACGGACCGAAGCAGGGACAGAGACGACTCGCCTCTTGCGCCCTCTCGGCTTGGTTTCCGTCTTGGCGGGTTCAGGAGCAGAAGCGGACTTTGCCGCTTCCCTTGCTTCCTTCTTTTCCTTCCTGTGAATTCGGAAGTGACACCGATTACACATCGGTCCGTCATCTTCTCGCAGGCGTCGCCATTGCGGTGTTTCCGTAGTGCCGCACGAAGTGCAGGTTCGCACTTTGACTTCAGGAATATCTTCCTTCGGCTCTTCAACCTCAACGGTATCCTTCGCTGGTTCTTCAGCGACGGTCTCGACCGTTTCAACAACGGGGACTTCCGTGTCCCCGTCGAAGAGGATGGCGAGAAGTTCAGTCAAACTGAACTCATCGCTATCCAACTCAACAGTTATGTTGATTTTCATCTGTGAACCATTCGCTGTGGTTGCATTTCCAGCAAGATGATTCGGTTCTATGAGCATACGGAGTCCCTGTATTTCCTTCGCCATGTTTTGCTCTATGAGGCCTAAGCCTCGTCCATTCCTGCTTCACGCATTTCACAGCATGCACAGTTGATTTGCACCTCGTTAGGTAGAAGTCGTAGCATTTGCTCGGCTTTCCACTCGAAGCGCCCATCCCAATCTTCACCTTGGTGAATTTTGAAATGGCCCGTGTTCCATTGCACCGTTTGCCCGGGCAAGAATGGGTTCTTATTCATTTGATGAAGGCGGTAAGCGTTCATCTCATTGATGACTTGACCTGCCGCATTGGCAAAGGACGTGGGCACACCCCTCATTTCGAGGTCAGGTAGCCCGTAGTTGTCCCACATGCCTTGCGAGTAGAGCCACATGCTCCCTTCAGGGAACCCGTGCTCTTCGCCATCAGGTGTCAAGGTGACAATGGTCGTCTCCTTGATTTGTGACTCGAGGGCTTCCATCCGCTCCTCAGTCAACTCGTCGTCTTGTTCAGACATCTGTGAACCCTCCGTTGGTTTTGCACTTCTGGAATTTTGGTTCGGTTCTATGAGGCTCAAGCCTCTGTGTTCAGCGTTTGCTGTCCATCGACTTCGACGTTTCCCATGCTGAGAACAACGTCGTCGAAGCCAAGATGATTGCCTTCGCTGTCTTTGATGGCGAAGTCCTCGATACGGACTCCGTGTTGCGTGAGAAACGTTCGCAAGTCAGCGAACTTCTCAAAGACGAGCGTGGCCTTCCACGCTCGCTTCGCGGCCTGATTGTCAGACATCTATGAGTCTCAAGACTCGATGTATTTGTTGGCGATGGCGGTGAGTTCCGTCATGGCAATCTTGTTCTTGCCACACATGTCGTGCATCTCATCCGTCTCACAGAAGATGACTTGACCGCCTTTGTAGGTCTTGCCGTTGTAGCGACAGGTGTCGCCGGGGCCACCTTGAAGTTCGTGCTTCTTGATGTGGGCCCACAATTTCTTCGTGATTTCGCCGCGGGTTTGCTTCTTCGACCCCACAATATCTGCAAGGGGGCCGACGGGTTGGACTTTCTGTTGTAGTGCGCTTGGCATGTTATGCGCCACGCTCCAACCGGACATAAGCGATTCGCTTCATCTATGAACCATTCCACGACCATAGATTTCGACGTTTTTGGTTCGGTTCTATGGCTCAAACGAGAGCCGAAATTTCCGGGTTTCTAACCCTGCGTTTGGCTGGAAAGTATTCGACAATCCAACCACATCCGCAAACGCGACAGTCGAATGACCGCTGTGGGTTTTCATCGAATTCAGCGAGTATGAACTCTTTCAATTCGATGTCATCCGACTCGCATTCGGGACACACAAGTGAATTGTGTGGCATCTGTGAACCATTATCACGTCCTGCAATTCGCCGCAATTGATTCGGTTCTATGGCGCTCATGCGCCGAGCCTACGAAGTCGAACCATAAGGCCCGACTCGGGTAGTGGTTCCGAAGGCAACGGAACAGACGTGTTTTCGATATCGTCTGCTACGCTTGTGTCCACCGTCGCAATGTGAGTGTATCCCTTACGATACTTCTCCTGCAACTTCTTCGAAACCCTGTGTCGCCACATGGTCCTAACGACCATCGTGCCGCTCCTTCCGTATCCGGGGCATCGCCCATAACGGACCGTCACGATGTTGTCGCCCTCTTCGTATTCGATTTCGTAATACTTGTGAGCGTTCTCTTCATCATTGTGACACTCCAACCGTATGGTTGTCATCTGTGAACCATTCTACAACATTGCAATACCAATACATTAGTTCGGTTCTATGGCCTCATTTGAGGTCGTCAGGCATGTCGTCGGTAATTTTTGACAAGGTCCTTTTCAAGTCTGAGACCTTGTGTCCTGTCTTTACCCGTTCGTCTTCGAACAGAAACAACAGGTCACTCAAAGTGCCGATGAAACGATTGGTTCCTTCCATGGAGTGTTTTTCCTTCCATGAGTAGTAGAGGTGAGTGTGTTCAGCCGCTCGTTCGGCGTGACTTCTCTTGCCCGTCTGAGGGTCGATTATGACCGCTGGATACCCGGGCCAAACCTCTACTTCTCCGTATCTCCAACGGAATTCAGATTCCCAAGAATCGAATACAGAATCTTCAGCCAAACACACCCAAGCCTCATGCTCGGGTAGTTCGTCATTGTTTCCTGTGATTTTTCCATCGAGTTCTTCAACGCTCATTTCTGTGACATCAGGGTCACTTGCGTCGAACACGACATACTTTAGCCCATCATGCCATTTGTTTGACAGATAGGCCCTGATGTTTTCTACCCACTTCCGATGGATTTTAACGGCGACTACGCCGCTCCACCATTCGCCAACATGGGCATCAAAACACAGCGTAACGCTGTCTCTCTTCATCTATGGCCGTAAGGCCGATTCACATGTATGAGGGGTCGTGATTCGAAATAGAGGACTCAGACGCATCGTCTTCCTCCTTTGCATCATTGAGCATGATGGTCTCGTCATCAACGTCGATACGCACGACAAGACCGCTCCAATCAAGGCCGAGGACTCGCGGGCGCAGGGCACCAATGTCCTTTCCATCCTTGAATCCCTTTCGCGCGATTGCCGTGAGCAACGTTTGCGAGGCATCGGAGAGGAATGCTCCAATGAATCCCTTCATGTCTTCGACAGCGGCATCGAGTTCGTCTCGCGCC
>Ga0255761_10004733_pt1 | contig 11988 bp, 14 predicted proteins | sample 071ome_29_FD_179961 | JGI IMG/M metagenome (GOLD analysis project Ga0255761, IMG submission 179961) | Coastal salt marsh microbial communities from the Groves Creek Marsh, Skidaway Island, Georgia - 071407BT metaG (version 2) | ecosystem: Environmental > Aquatic > Marine > Intertidal zone >... | reverse complement strand
AGCATCAGTAAAATCATTATCAGCATCAAATTCAATATTGATTTTAACTTCGTGATATTGTAAAGCAATAAGTGGTAATGCTAGACCAATATTACGGCAGAACCAGAATTCAAGAGGAACATATGCATCTGTAGAACTTGTTACATTAATCATTGCATCATAACCATCTTTCTTTCCTGCAGGTAAAGTAAGTTCATTCCAGATTGTCATCCAATCACCATACTGACGATCAATTAATTGACCACCAATTTCTACTTCTACTTTTTTAATGCATTTACGAGCATCATCAATAGATGATGTGTGTGTAAAAACTACATATAATTTATGAACTAAATCACCATTACGGGAGATTTGGCAAGTTACACGTTTTCCTCTACTAGCATTTCCGTTAAAGGTTTGTTGAATAGATTCAATAGAGAAGTTAGTATGACGACGATAAACTACTTTGAAGAAAGTGATCTGAGGGTTGCCAGTAAGATAAACATCTTGGGCACCATAAGCTACAAGTTGAAGAAGACCTCCACCCATTTTGTATTTATTATTAATACAGAAAAAAAATAATTTATAAATATATTTAGTTAGAGTAAGCAAGACCACCCATTCCACTAAGAATACGAAGCACATTGTAATTCACAGCATACATATTGAGAGTTCCTGGACCTACACCGTTAGTTCCAACAATAGCAGTTGCTGTATCAATACGAGACATATTAAGAGTTCCAGATGGTTGATGTTCTTCTGGTTTTAATGCAAAAGAATATACGTGGATATTTTTTCCATCAGGAATATTTTCGTGGTGTTGATAAGGTTGAACGTGTGTGAAATATTTGGCATCACGCTTAGCAAAACGATCATTACCGTTAAGTTGAAGTTGGAAATCAGTAGTTGGTAAATTACTGAACTGATCATCAGTGCTATGTTTATTAACCCATACTAATTCTTTAACAGGGTGATTAAATGAAAGTTTGGATTTTGTTGTTACAGCACCGGTGGTGCTACTAGCAATTGATTCGCCACCAGTAAATTGAACTTGTTCAATAAGGTATTCGTGAGATAATTGAGCAAAACGACGACGTTCGTCAGTATCTAAGAAGATATAATCAGCCCATAATTCTACATTTGAAACTACAGCACCTGAACCAAGTGTTGCTGTTGAACCTAATGTAAGATTGATTTTAACTTCGTGATATTGTAAAGCAATTAATGGTAATGCTAAACCAATATTACGGCAGAACCAAAATTCAAGAGGCACATATACGGGTAGTGCACTAGGAGAAGCACCCTCACTAGCGATCATTTTTTTAAAACCATCTTTTTTACCTTCCGGTAAAGTAAGTTCATTCCAGATATACATCCATTCACCATATTGACGATCAATCATTTGACCACCAATTTCAACTTCTACTTGTTCAATAAGTTTATGTCCAACATTTTTAGCATTACTTCCTGATTTCACAGTAGCTTGTAAGTATAACTTATGAACTAAATCACCATTACGGGAGATCTGGCAAGTTACACGCTGACCTAAGGTAGGATTTCCGTTAAAGGTTTGTTGTATAGACTCAATAGAGAAGTTAGTATGACGACGATAAACTACTTTGAAGAAAGTGATCTGAGGGTTGCCGGTAAGATAGACATCTTGGGCACCATAAGCTACAAGTTGAAGAAGACCTCCACCCATTTTATTCTTAGTTAAGATAAAAAATTATTGGGTTTTATTAACCTATGTTTTTGTTATTATATATAACAATTAATCTTTTGTATAATTAGTATAATGATTAGACTAACTGAATATTTTTCATTTTACGTTTTATTATGGTATTTTTTATTTATTTTTAAAATTATACCTTTTAATCCTGTTATTACATTTTATTTAATTTTATCATTTGTAATTTGGATGACATTATATATGATGTATATACGTGTATCCACAAAAAAAATATTATTCTTTATTGTTTTTGCAATTATTTTAGTTAAAGTCTTACCTATTTTAACATTAAAATATGAATTTAAATACGAAGATCTTTCATTTGGTTTATCAATGTTTATAGTATATCATATTATATTATATTATACAAAAGGTATTGAACCTATTCAACATTATATTAATTTTATGAATTATTATAATACTTTACCAAATAATATTATAAAATACATAACTTTAATTTGAATATGCTAAACCACCCATACCACTTAAAATACGTAAGACATTATAATTAACACCCCATACCCTTATTGTTCCTGAATTTTTAGGTTTTACCACTAATTTAGCCGTATCAATTCTTGACATATTTAATGTTCCTGATGGTTGATGTTCTTCTGGTTTTAATGCAAATGAATATACATTTATACCCGCATTAGTTGGTATATTTGTGTGATGTTGGTATGGTTGAACTAACGAGAAATACTCTCCATTTCTTTTAGCAAAACGATCATTTCCATTTAATTGTAAATTAGCTGAAGTAATTGAATTGTCTCCATCTGGATCTATACCAAATAAGGTATTTTGAAGTTTTAGATTTGAATCGTCGCCAAATAAATATTCTTCAGTATTAGATCCTACAAACAACTTAGAATCAGTATAATTATACCATTGATTTTGTTCAGTTGCTTTATTATTATCATTGATAGTCCATATAAGTTCTTTAACAGGGTGATTCATAACTAAAGCAATATTTTGTTCGTTTGTTCCTGAAAGCGTATTTTCATTCATTTGCACTTGTTCTATTAAATATTCGTGCGATAATTGAGCAAATCTTTTACGTTCATCAGTATCTAAGAATATGTAATCACACCAAATAGTCGCATTTTTAATTGATGTAATAGCATCTTGAACATCGTTATTTCTAACATAAGCAGTTCCATAATAAGTGCAATTCTTAAATGTTTCTATTTCTATATTTATTTTTACTTCGTGATATTGAAGAGCAATCAATGGTAATGCTAAACCAATATTACGACAGAACCAAAACTCTAAAGGAATATATACTTTATTATCCTTAAAACTTGTCATATCAGTATCTGCACCGATCATTTCTTGGTAACCATCCATTTTTCCAACAGGTAATGATAACTCATTCCATATATACATCCAATGTGAATATTGTTTATCAATCTTTTGACCACCAATTTCAACTTCAACTGACTTTAATAAACGATGACCTATAAAATTAACATAACGATTTAAATTTTGAGTAAGAATATTATTTATATAACGTCTGTCATATAATTGTGCTAATTCTACCTCTACATACATTTTATGAACTAGATCACCATTACGGGATATCTGACAAGTAACACGATTACCCCAATCAAACTTTCCGTTAATTGATTGTTGTATAGATTCTATTGAAAAATTAGTATGACGACGATATACTACTTTAAAGAAAGTTATTTGAGGATTTCCAGTTAAATATACATCTTGCGCACCATAAGCAACTAATTGTAATAATCCACCACCCATTTTAACTATTAAGCATATAAAAAATTAACTTGCAAAAAGTAATTAAATATGATGAAAGAAAGATGTAGTAAGAAAAGAATACACGTTGTAGATAATACTAAAGAAATCTCAACCCTAGATGATATTCATATTAATAGCATAAAAAAATTTGAAGTTAAAAATAAAAGAATTGAAGAAATAACTGAACAAATTAATAAATTGAATATCATAGCAATGACAGACATTTCTTGGTTATCTAACGTTGAAATTAGAGAACAAATTAAAGATTATACAAGGGAGTTAGATAAACTTAATAGTGAAAATGAACTTGATTACTATGAAAATGTTGGAGAAATATTGTTTAATTATTATGATATAGTTAATCAAAATGTTGGAGTTAAACAAGTTAATCCTAAAAAATATACTATTTTAGAAGCACTTAATATTGAAATGGATAATAGCAATTCAATAGGAGAATATAAAGATAAATCTAAATTGGTTAATGAATATTTAGCAATTACAGATAATAAATACATCAATCATATTGATGGTGAATTTACCAATTCTAAATGTATTAATTGTAATAACGAAATGACTAATTTAGTTCAAGAAGCATTGGTAGTATGTTTAAATTGTGGTTATCAAGATGTTTTATTAGCAGAACAAAATAGACCTATAATGTTATACGATAAGAAGGACGGTATTCATTATAGTTATAAACGTATTAATCATTTTAGAGAATGGATATCACAAATACAAGGGAAAGAAAGCACTGATATACCAAACGAAGTATTTGAAAAAATACTAAATGAACTTAAAAAAGAGAAAATTACTGATACAACTAAACTTACACCTAAGTTTATGAGAACAATATTAAAAAAATTAAGAACACATAAATATTATGAACATACTGCATATATTATTAATAGAATTAATGGTATTCCACCACCTCAATTTTCACCAGAATTAGAACAAAATCTATCTAATATGTTTATGCAAACACAACCTTTATTTATTAAATATGCACCTGCGAATAGATTAAACTTTATTTCATATTCTTACATTTTACATAAATTCTTTTTAATTTTAAATATGCCAGAATACCTTGCTTTATTTCCATTACTTAAAAGCAGACAAAAAATTGCTCAAAATGAAGAAGTTTTTAAGAAAATATGTAAAGAGCTAAAATGGACTTGGATTCCTAGTATTTAAAAATGATTTTATTAATTATAAATATATAATGTATATTATTTTTGATACTGAAACTACTGGTTTAATACCTAAAGATTCTTCAAATAATTACTATCATTATACAAATACTTCTAAATATAATAATGCTAGAATGATCCAAATTAGTTATGAAATATTAGATTGCACCTTAAATGTTATTGCTACAAGAAGTTTTTATATTAATGAAGTAGATACAGTTAGTAATTCTCAGTTTCATAATATTACAAAAGAGTTATTAGAAAAAGAAGGTATAGGTATGAAGCAGTTTTGTGATATATTTGCTGAAGATCTTAATATTTGTTCTAGAATTATAGCACATAATTTACAATTTGATTATTTCATTTTAATGAGTGAGTTATATAGATTTGGATTTACTGATATTATTATTAAAATTAATTTAATGAAATTAATTTGTTCTATGAAAAAAACTAGACATTTTGTTTGTCCTAATAAAAAATATCCTAAGTTATTGGAATTATATAATTACGCAAATAATAGTAATCTTAAAGAACTACCAAATGCACATAATTCAAAGTTTGATGTTATGTATTTACGAATTGCTCTAGTTAAACTTAAGAATAATAATATATTTGATATATTTATGTGCGAATAATTATATATTTCAATTATATTTTTCATTAAATAAGATTATGACTGATAAACTTGTTGTTTTGGTAGAAAACAAAAATGAATATTTAGAACATTTAACTGATATTTCTACTATACCTATTTGTAAGTTCTTTGTTAATATTGCAAATAATTGTAGTTCATTAAAAGAATTTCAAAATGAATTAGTATTATTAACAAAATGGAATAAACAAAAACAAGATGCTAAAATGAATACTATTCATAAATTAATAGAAGAAGATCACGCAACACCGCAATATATGTTAAAATTATTATCTGAAATTATTTCTAAAAGTATTAAAATTAAAATTATTGAACATAAATCTATTATTAAATCATTAAAAGTATATATTCCTGAATGGTATGAATTTTTATATAAAGTATGTATATTAGCATCTAATATATTTTGGAAAAATCCAGTTTTATTTTATAAAAAAGTATCGTCTATTGAAAGACAAAATAATATTAATGTTATTGAAAAAATAACTAAAACTTGTATTAAGAACGCTGTAAGATCTTTTATTCCTTTAAATAAAATTATTAATGAATTAACCGATATTACAGGAGGAGGAGAGATTAATATTACTAATACACAAACTTTACTAGAAAATAAAACAAAAAATGATACTAATGAAAAACTAGATTCTAATGATGATGAAGATGATGATAATGATACTGAAGAAGATGATGAACAACTAGAAGCAAATGATGATACTGAAGAAGATGATGAACCACTAGAAGCAAATGATGATACTGAAGAAGATGATGAACAACTAGAAGCAAATGATGATACTGAAGAAGATGATGAACCACTAGAAGCAAATGGTGATACTGAAGAAGATGAAGATGTTCAATATAGATATAAAGTAGCTGGAGATTATCTAGATGATACAAAAGAATCTGATAATACAGAATATGCGGGTAATAAAAACATCTATTCAATTAAAAAATCTAAAATTGATGATGAAATAGTTAGACCTGGTGTTATTTTAGAAAAAACTAAAAAAACTTTAAAAGATGAAATAGTAAAAACAGAAGAAGCTTTAAAAGATGAAATAATTAAACCTATTGCTGTTTTAGAAAAACCGGAAGAAGCTTTAGAAGATGAAATAGTTAGACCTATTGCTGTTTTAGAAAAACCTGAAGAAGCTTTAGAAGATGAAATAGTTAGACCTATTGCTGTTTTAGAAAAACCTGAAGAAGCTTTAGAAGATGAAATAGTTATTAAACCTATTACAGTATTAGAAAAACCTGAAGAAGCTTTAGAAGATGAAATAGTTAAACCTATTACAGTATTAGAAAAACCGGAAGAAGCTTTAGAAGATGAAATAGTTATTAAACCTATTACAGTATTAGAAAAACCTGAAGAAGCTTTAGAAGATGAAATAGTTAAACCTATTACAGTATTAGAAAAACCGGAAGAAGCTTTAGAAGATGAAATAGTTATTAAACCTATTACAGTATTAGAAAAACCTGAAGAAGCTTTGAAAGATGATGATGATGAAATTGTAATGAATAATAAAGATATTAAAGTAATACGTATAAACAAATCTTTTTTTTAAGATATAAAACACTAAATGTATTATGTATATTCATTATGTATAGCTTTAATAATGTTTATAATTATTAGTAGCTTTGAAAAAAAACAAACAATAACTGTTAAAGATTTAATAACATTTATAATTTTATATATTATTATTACTTTTGTGGTTTATTATATATATTCTGCTATAAATAAAACACAAACAGCATCAATAGATTCTATACCATCGTATATTCCTGAAACTATCCAAACTGGATTTAATATTGTTTCTTCTTAACTGTAATTTTACAAGTATTTTTACTATTTTTTATTACAACATTAGGATCATATTGTTCATCTTCTTCTTTTTCATCATCATAATTATTTAATTTTTCTTTTTCATCTTGTATTGATTGCATATCCCATAAAGCAGAATCACATAATTTAAAAGTTTTATTTGGGTCTGCTTTATACCAAAAAACTTGATCTTCTAATTTAGATCCAGATGCTCTATTATCTATTACCAAACAACCATAATCTTGTGTAACTTGATCTAAGACTTGTTCAAAAACTTGAAGTGTTGGAAACATTCCTGCATAATGTTCATATAATCTTTCACGATTTTTTTTTATATTTTCTCTAAAAATAAAAACATAATCAATGTTAGTTCTTAAAGCGGGACTTATACCCATAGGGAATTGCATTGTTAATAGAAATAATATTTTATAATGTCTTCCATTCATAAATATTTTACGTATATTTGCATCATTAACCCAAGATTTATCATACATTGCGTCATCCATTACTAAAAAAGATCTAGGATCTACAGTAGAATGACCATAAGTTTCTAATTCTTTTTTATATTTTCCTGATATCTTCTGTTGCCTTTGAACATATTTATTTATTAATTCTGGAGAATATTCGTCGTGTATTAGTAATTTTGGTATAAAATGTTGAAAATAAGAATTTGCGTGTTCTGTTGGTGATATTACCATTCCAATAGGAATATTTGTATGATATGATAATATATCCTTAATACATACACTTTTACCTCTATTACGTGCGGCTATAGCAACAATAACAGAATCATCTTTTATTTTTTTTGGATCAAACTTTTTTAATTCTAATCTAAATGAAGGTTTATTACTGTGTTTCATTTAATCTTATGTTATACATTTTTAACTTCATCCTTTCGCACTTAACCAAGGATCTTCTTTATCATTAATAACATCGCTTATTTGTTCAACAGATTGGTCTTCTTCTTTTACTGATTTTATGGCATCAGTTCTACGACTATCAAATACCATATCTTTATTATCTTTATTTTCTTTGTAATGTTTCATAAGAGTATTAAGTTCTGATTCTGAATATTCTTGATTTTCTACATTAGTTGCTATATGGCTTTCGTAAGGCAACCAACAACCGACTTGTGCTACATATATATGAAAATAAGGATCTGTTTTTTTTAATTTTTCACATCTTGCTTTAGCCAATTCAACAGTATCATATACACCTCTTATCTTAATACCTCTTACTGATGTTTTAAAGTTATTTTCATTATGAAACTCTTTTTCAATTTCATCTGAATTAGTATTTTTAAAAAATGTTAATTGTTCATTCATATCGTTTTTATCAAAAATATATTTGTGATTATCTTTAATACTCATAATTATATCTTTATTGTCTGGAAACTTATCAATTAAATTATCTAATAATTCTGCCATATCTTTCGAAAACTTTTCAATAAATTTAGAAAAGTAATACGCATCTTTATTTTTTATTACATCTTCGGGATTTAAAAAAGATACACATACAAAGTTTTGATTTCTTAAAGGTTCGTCCTCATCCAAATAATCTACTTTTTTTTCAGACATTTTAAATTGATTTTTAAATTATATCTTTATATATAATAAAATGTATGACGTAGATATTAATGAACTGGTTTTAAAAGCCTTAAAATACCTTTTCCAAGGTCTTATGATAGCTATTGTAGCTTATTTACTTGATATGATTGGACCTAATAAACTTAATACTTGGGAAATTGCTATATTATCAGCAACGGCTGCCTGTATATTTGCTATATTAGATATCTTAAGCCCTACTTACGCACAATCCGCACAACAAGGTATTGGATTAGCAACTGGATTTAAACTTATGAGATTTCCTTATTAAAATTATATATAAACAAAAAATAAAATAACAAAAGCATAATGTTAAATGATTTAATTGAAAATGCTATAAGATCTAAAGGAGCACATTATGATTTAGCCGCTATAATTTATTATTTTTATAAAGATGAATATAAGGTGGTAAATGACAAGTGGTTTAAAAGTGTTAATACTGAAACAAAATGGCAAGAAATGGAAGCACCCAATGATTTATATATTAATATTAGTCGTAAGATTTTTGATGTGTTAATGGAGGAATACGATAAACTATATCAACAAAGTAAAATAGCCGATACACTTGATATGTCGGATTTATATAAAGAAAAAGCTAGAAAATTGCAAAGGATTGCTAATAATTGTAAAATGGTTAATTATAAAAATAGCTTAATACGTGAATGCAAACCTTTATTTACTGTTGATGAATTATAGTTTCTACTATTGTTTTAATATCAACATCTTCTGTATTAATTGTTAAATCAGCATTTAATTTATCAATATTACATTCAGATATATGTTCTAGTCTTTCAAGGTGTTCGTGTGCTTTATCCTTATAAAGATCTTCAATTCTTTTTATCTGTTGATTTTTATCAATTACCAGTTTTATTATATAATAATTATTTTTCTTAAGATAATTATATTCATTTTCAAATCTTAAGTCATCTATTACAATGTGAGTTTTATTTTTAATTTCTTTATCCAATTGTTTTATCCAAATATTATTATCAAGTTCTTTCATCTTTTCTGCAAAATCTTGAATTAGCTTACGATCTTTATATTCCATTTCAAATATTTCTTTAGCATATTTTTTAACATTATCAGCAAAACTATATTTTTCTAATTTTAAGTTATCTTTAAGTTTATTTGCTAATGTTGATTTACCTGAACATATTTTACCAGTTATTGCTATTTTCATTATTTACATAAAAATGATAACTATTTATATGTTTATTAAGTATGAATATCGATACTATTGATACAATTGTAAGTTATTTGGATTTTGATGATATTAAAAAACTTATATTTATTTCAAAAAATATTTACAATAGTATTAAATTAAATAATAATTTATGGTCATCTTTATGTAGTAAATACTTTAAATTACCAGGTAATTATTTTCAATTTAGAAGTCTTTGTAATTCTACTATATATTTACAATGTATTACTAATGCTAATAAACATAAAAAATATTATAAATCTACCTATATTATTGAAAAAAATAAGAAAATAAATATTGGTAGATCAAGAACGAATGATATTTGTATATTATATGATGACAATGTATCAAGACATCACTGTATATTTACATTTATTGATCCTACTAGGATATATATTAAAGATTTTAATAGTTGTAATAATACTTTAGTAAATGGTAAAAAAATTACAATAGAACAATTATATGTTGGTGATGAAATTACTATCGGTGGTAATGTTATTCTTAAAGTTGTTTTAGTATAAAAAAAATGATATATTTATTTTATTATTAAATAAAATGGTTTTTGCCTATCAAAAGTTTAAAATTGTTAATATTTTATTTAAAAAATCAATTTTTGATGAAAATATTATTTCAATTATACTAAAACATTATTGGAATATTGTAGATAATAAAAGAAAAATATTACTTAAATGGGTTGATATTAATAAATTGGATTGGTCGCGTTTATCACTTAATCGCAATGCTATTAATTTATTAGAAGAAAACTTAGATAAAATTGATTGGGATTATATGTCTTTAAATCCTAATGCTATTAATTTGCTTAAACATAGTGAGGATAAAATTGATTGGTATTTTTTATCTGCAAATAAAAATGCTATAAGTTTATTACAAAATAATATGTCTAAAGTTAATTTTGCACAATTATGCGATAATCCTAATGCTATTCAAATTATTCAAAATAAACAAGAAGAAATATGGCAAATGCCGTTAAATCGTAATAAAAATGCTATTCAAATGTTAGAGGCAAATAAGGATTACATTATTTGGTATGAATTATCTAAAAATAAAAATGCTGTTCCTTTATTAAAAAATAATTTAGATAAAGTTTCTTGGAAACATTTATCTTTAAATAAAAATGCTATTGATATTTTAACTGAAAATCAAGATAAAATTAATTGGTCTTATTTGTCTGCTAATAAAAATGCTATTAAGTTAATTGAAAATAACTTAGATAAAGTAGATTGGTTTATGTTATCTTCAAATAAAAATGCTATTAAGATATTGGAAAATAATTTAGACAAAGTAGATTGGTATTCATTATCTTCTAATAAAAATGCTATTAAGATATTAGAAAATAATCTAGATAAAGTAGATTGGTCTAATTTATCAGGGAATCCTTCAATATTTGAAGATGAACCTATGCCAGATATTATATAGAATTATTAAATAATTCTATGAGTTCTTTAACTGTTTTATTATTGCGAATAAACTTATAACCATTATAATAATAATGTTCTTCTGGATTATATATAATATTTTTGCGTTTATAATATGGCATTTCAATTGATTCTATTTCATCATCAATATTTATATATTCTAATGAATTATTTATAATTATAAAACAATTATCATCTTTAGCTGATTTTATTGATTCTAATTTATATTTCATTCTATAAGATAATTCTGGAGTATTATCTAATGATCTTGAATGTAATAATGTTTTTAATATATTTTGCGTCATATTACGGTCGGTTGATATAAAATACTTATTTTTTTGTAGATCTTTTAGATCTTCTAAAATATATAATCTTAAAGGATTTTCACAATAATATCTATTTGTTTTTTCAATTAATGAACCTTCATTTGGATAAAGTTGTTGTAAAAGATTATTATATTTTATTTTACTATCAATTTTTATTTCTTTTTTAAATATTACATTATCTAAATGTATATTATCATTGTAATTTATTGGATGAACTATTAATAATATATTACAATCTTTATATTTTTCATATTCTATATATTCTGTATAGATCTTTGGAAAATATTTATTTTTTGTTTTTAT
>Ga0255761_10004727_pt1 | contig 11993 bp, 15 predicted proteins | sample 071ome_29_FD_179961 | JGI IMG/M metagenome (GOLD analysis project Ga0255761, IMG submission 179961) | Coastal salt marsh microbial communities from the Groves Creek Marsh, Skidaway Island, Georgia - 071407BT metaG (version 2) | ecosystem: Environmental > Aquatic > Marine > Intertidal zone >... | reverse complement strand
CAACCGGATTATTAAGAGAAGTAGTAAATAAATGTGATATAATATTCATTTTATCAAATATATCGGCAATACAAATATTAGGTGACTGGACTCTATGGTATGAAACTATAGGGATAGATAATGTAGTTGTACAAAATGAAAAATCAATGAAATTGCCGATATGTTAGCACCACATACACTTTTGTAATTTGGTAGCACAATCCAGGCAAATTCTTGGTGCTAAATATAAATATCCAAAGGGATTACATATATGGTCCGGATTGCTATATCCATGAACCTTCTTTTTTCTACATTTTCTACATTTATATCTTGCGGGACATAATGGCACTTCGTTTTCATGAATTTTATGTTGTTTACATATGAATTCGTGTTTAGTAGGTTTCATATATTTTTCTATAGAGCTCATAGTAGTATTCTATATTGAGATTTTGTTGAACTCGTAAATAGTTGAATAAAATCGTATTTAGAAATAGTATAATGGATAATAAAAATAGTGAAACATCTTTATTCGATTTACCAAACAATATAAAATTAGAAAAGCCTGTATTTCAAAAAATGATATTTATAATGAATGCTTTAGATGAAGGTTGGAGTATTAAAAAATCGAAGGATTCCTATATTTTTACGAAAAAACACGAAAATCGACAAGAAATATTTCAAGAAGACTATTTAGAGAAGTTTTTATTAACAAATAGTTCATCGAATGCTTTATTATGCAAACAAATATAATATTTTTATCCTTATAAATATTATAATTTTATAACCAGACATTATCTAGTAAATACAAATATATTTAGGATATTACAACTGTAATTAGAAATTTACAATTGTAATTTAATAAATCGGCGATAAAATTACAAAAAATAGAATTATCGGTGAATATGGTATTAGAAAAATTATGTGTGTTTAGCAATAGTCTTTAAAAAAATTAATTATACGTTTTTTTCTGAAATTTTTTTCTTTGTAAAGTATATAATTCCATACAATGGCTGGAGGTTTAATGCAATTAGTCGCCTATGGCGCACAAGACGTATTCCTTACTGGAACCCCTGAGATTACTTTCTGGAAAGTCTCTTACAGACGCCACACTAACTTCGCAATGGAGTCCATCGAGCAGACCTTCTCCGGTCAAGCCGATTTCGGTCGCCGTGTTACCTGTACTATCAGCCGTAACGGTGATCTTGCCTACCGCACCTACCTTCAGGTAACTCTTCCCGAGATCAACAAATCTATGGGAAGTGGCGATAATCTTCATGCCCGTTGGTTAGACTTCGTAGGTGAGCAGCTCATCGCTCAAGTTGAGGTTGAGGTTGGAGGTCAGCGCATTGACCGCCAATACGGTGACTGGATGCACATCTGGAACCAACTTACCCTTTCCAAGGAGCAACAGGCTGGTTACTACAAGATGATCGGTCACACTACCCAGCTTACCTACCTTACCCACCCTGACTATGCTAACGTAGCTGGACCTTGCGCTGCCACCGGTGCCCCTAACCAGGTATGTGCTCCCCGCAACGCTCTTCCTGAGACTACTCTCTATGTTCCTCTTCAATTCTGGTTCTGCCGCAACCCTGGACTTGCCCTTCCTTTGATTGCTCTTCAGTACCACGAGGTCAAGATCAACATTGACTTCCGCCCCATCGGTGAATGCCTTTTCGCCGTAAGCGCTCTTACCGGAACTGGTGACTTATCCGTCCGTGCTGCTTACCAGCAATCTCTTGTTGCCGCATCTCTCTACGTTGACTATATCTTCCTTGATACCGATGAGCGCAGAAAGATGGCACAGAACCCCCACGAGTACCTCATCGAGCAGGTCCAGTTCACTGGTGATGAGTCCGTAGGTTCTTCCTCCAACAAGATCAAGCTCAACTTCAACCACCCATGCAAGGAGTTGATCTGGGTCGTACAGCCCGATGCTAACGTTGACTACTGCAACTCCCTTGTTGCTGGTGAGACTCTTTTCAAGACCCACGGAGCCCAGCCTTTCAACTACACCGATGCCATCGACTCTCTTCCCAACACCATTGCCGCTTATGGTGGTGTTGGTATCGCTACTGCAACTGATACCGATGACTATAACCTTGCTGGTATGACTAACACTGGTGCTAACAACGCTGCTGCTGCTGAGAATGAACCATCACAAGGTCTTTCCGATGCCGGTTCCTTCGTCCTTGCCGAGACCGCTCTTGACATGCACTGCTGGGGTGAGAACCCTGTAGTCACCGCTAAGCTCCAGCTTAACGGTCAGGACCGCTTCTCCGAGCGTGAGGGTTCCTACTTCGATACCGTCCAGCCTTTCCAGCACCACACCCGTGCCCCTGATGCCGGTATCAACGTATACTCCTTCGGTCTTCGCCCCGAGGAGCACCAGCCCTCTGGTTCCTGCAACTTCTCCAGAATTGACAACGCCGTCCTTCAGCTTGTCCTTTCTGCCGGTGCCGTATCCGGAACTGCCACCGCCAAGGTCCGTGTCTACGCTGTTAACTACAACGTTCTCCGTGTTATGTCAGGCATGGCCGGAATAGCGTATTCAAACTGATCAAATTTACAGTTATTGCGTGACCTACAAAGTATTTTAATAAAAAGGGTTTTCCCACAAAAACAAAATAAAAATTATAAAATACAAAAACAAAATAAAAAATGTAAAATAGTTAATCAATTACCCAGTCGGTTTTTGAACCTCTATAAAATATAATAAAAATATAATGTTTTTATTATATAATCAATCTAATTATTCGTTTCCTTTTTTGATTTCCTGTAATCAGCTAATTCTTTCGCTTTCTTTTTCTTATATTCTTCATCTCCATATTTTTTTCTTAATTCTTCTCGTTGTTTTTGTTTTCTAATACGTGCTTGTTCTCGTTTTTCTTCAGGTGTTTTTTTGTTTGTATTTTTTACAATATTTTTTGATGGTTTATGTCTTGTATATATAACTGTAGGGGGTTCTACTTTAATTTTGCATTTCATAAATAATTCAGTCATTGTATTAAATAATTCTATGAGTTCCATATCTTTTTTACACCTTTTTTCATTTAATACGCCCATTTTTATTCAATATTTAATTAAATATTAATTTATGAAATCTCTCAATAACAAACCTTTTAATTTGATTTATATTTTTATCTAACATTTCAACAATTTTTAAATAAAACTCTTTTGGTCTTTGTAAGATTTTTTTTTTTGATACAATAAATTGAGCACCCGCCCCAAATATGAAATTCATATTTTCATTTCTTTCACCAAATAGTTTTTCATAAGTTTCTATTAATGGTAATCCGCCATGATGTGGACAACCTTTTAAATTACAATCTAAAACCCTCTCACTTAAAAACCCAAAATCAATATTCAACTCTTTATTATTAACATAATTATTTAAATTAGATATTATATTTGGTGAATGGTCAAACGGGTATCCTTGTAAAAAAATAATGTAATCTGTTAAATTATCATAATTATCATAAATATGTTTATAATATGTATGACCTTCTCTACCAACATTATTCAATACAATATGATTATAATCATCACTTAACGGGGTTCCTTTGTTATAAACAATTACATTTGAAAAGTTTTTAGTCCATTCTAAACTTTCATTATATCTCGCTACTACAATACAAAAATTCATTTATGTATAAATATAATATAATTATTAAATTCTAAATCATTTTTGTAATATAGTTAAGAGTAAAAACTTGTAGAAAAACGTATAATTCCTTACTATTAGCTGGTGAAGTATAACGTTTCGAATATTCTTTTGTAGCTTGTAATTCGCTTTCTAATTGTGCTACCCTTTCTTTACATTCACCAATACGAAGGTCTTTATCCATTGTCTTATTTTACATCAAAACAATATTTGTCTTATAACGAAAAAAGTATATAATTAGACACTACCATAATAAGTATATTGATATTACACAATGAATAATCAAATTTATGAAGATAATTATACAAATATAGTTGAACCGAAATATGGAAACAAACGCGATGTAACCAAAGATGAAATACTTACACGCAATATATTGTTTTCCCATCCATACTCTATTTCAAAAACCGAACGAATAGACTTGACATCATATGAAACGTATAGTATAGACCCAATTGGATGTAAGGATGCTGATGATGCGTTCTCAATATATAATACTAAAAACAATAAATTATATTTCGCAATTCATATTGCTGACCCAACTGAATATATAGATTTAAGTTCTAATTTATGGAAAGATATAGTTTCGAGAACAACCACAAAATATCCATCAAATCGTGCCCCAATTCATATGATGCCCGACCAAGTGTTAGAATTATCCAGTTTACAGGGTTCAAAAGAAGGTAATACTAAAAATGCGATTACAGTATTATCTGAAATTAATTCAACCACATATGAACCTATTAACGAAATCAAATTATTATTTACACGAGTTTTTGTAAAAAAAGAAAATGCTTATAGTTATAATGATGCTGCCCTTATATGTAATGACATAAAAGCGTTTTCTATAGGATTAAAAATAAGCGAAACATTGAAAGCAAGACGTTCATTAAAAACAAAAGGAATCAAACTAAATGAAGTATCCACAGCATATCCTATATACGAAGATAATCACGTATATTTATACGAAGATACAAAACAAGAACGATTAATGAAACAAATGATTGCGGAATTTGCCATATTTGCGAACTCTTTTGTAGGGGAATATTTAAAAATCCATTTAAATACCGGTATTTTTAGAACGTGTAATGCGAGTGAATGGTTAAACACAGTTTATAGCGAAATATCCGGCGAAGAATTATTACAAGAAATAATAACAAATGGTATCCGAGCAGATTATATGGCTAATATAGAATCACACGATTTGGTAGGAATGCCCGAATATTGTCATTTTACATCACCCATTCGTCGTTTATCGGATTGTGTATGTCATTATTTGCTGAAATATATCTATTTCAAACATAAAGGTTATAATATGCCCTTTTCCGAACAAGAATTAGAACGATTAGCTACAAAATGTATGAATACAACCCGTTTTGAGAAGAAAAATCAATATTTAGATATCAAATTTCGTTTATTACAAGTAATGGCGAATATGATTTATGAAAGAAAACAAATAACTATTGAATATTATATTACAGGTTATAGTGGTCTATTCTTGAATATTATTATTTGTAAAATAAACCAGTTTCACGTTCATATGTCATATACACTACGTGTTCGTGATTATGTGAAGGATATTGACCCAAAAAAAAAAGATTTTATAATCATTAGACGTGTAAATTGTTTTACGAATTATGATGAAAATACAATACCCGAATTAGACGCATATTTACTATAAAAATTATTTGTAAAAGTATCATAAAGATAAAATGTTAATCTATATTAGATAATGAATGAATATTATATACTACGGGTTGGCAATTTTGCCACAAACGCAAATACAAAAATATATTATAGCTTGTTTACAATAATGTTATGCATTGAAGAATATTTGACAATTAATAAAATGGATTGTTTCAATATAATGATTAATTCAACAGTTATATAGTCTATAATAGAATTTATATTACACGTAAGCAAAACACGCATAATAAGACCAATGAATCTCTATATTTTAAATAATAAATATCAATTACCAATGCAAGTAGGTGTATTTTTACAAGGTTTTCAAGAAGGTGGTTGTATAACAACAATAGGATTATATTTTGGAGATAGGATACATATAAGAAAATATTTTTTATTCCTTCACTTTATAATCCTTTTTATAATTTGGAGTGTTAGCACTAGAAAACTTCAAAACAAAATCTCATCAAAAAGACAAGTGAATACATATACATCAATAGCATTAATGAGTTCAGTAACCACATATAATATTATAAAACTCTACCAAAATCCATCACATATACAACGAGCAATAAATATGTTATTTGTAATGATATACATATCTTCATATTGGACGTGTATAGCTTGGTATAAAGGTTTTCGTAAAGTGAGGGTTTATCAAACAATATGCGGTGAAAAAATGAGAATAATAAATAAATATAATACAATAAATGTATTGGGATATGACGTAATTTTTGAAATAGGTATGGCATATTTATTCTTTTATTGCTATTATATAGAATCCAATATGCTAACTATATAATCACATATTACTATCACAATTCACAATTATTTTTATGCAGTGTCTTACATCTAAACAATAACTATTCAATCGTTGTAAAATCATATTACCTAATCCTATATTTTGGTAATCTTTGCGTATCATGATATTTTCAATATATCCCATTAGACTTAAGTTGGTTGATGTGTTTGTAATAATAATAGTTCCAGTGCCTATTATCATATGTGTATTTACATCTTCAACAACAAAATATACATAATCATTTTCTAAACTATCTAATATTTCACGTGTTCTTAATATACTTCGATCAACTTCTGACAATAAACTCATAACATCATAATATGAATGTTGTAAATCAGGATATCTTAATCTTCGTATACATAATGTTTTACCAGACAATATAAAAACGGGGTTCATAATACTATACAATTATATTATTCCAGATTCAATAAAATTGATTAACTTTATATGATTACTTATATTACAAAATAAGTAGTTACTTAAACTATATATGCAACGGTAAATAAAATGTCTTATAATGGAGAAACCGAAACTATAGAAGAAATATATATTGAGTCATTGGAACAATTATGCGTAGAAAGGGCTAAAAACAAACAAATTAATGAAGATAACAGTTATATAACAAAAGATGGATTTATATGGAGAATGGCACAAAGAACAAACGTATTTGGACGTCATATTTTGGATAAAGATGCTAATCCACTGTTCTTATTTTCAAAAATAGATGTATTATTTCATTATGTCGTTATGATAGTCTCTTTTATAGTAATTATATTAATTATAAATCATGAGTACAATACTAGTAAACAAATTAATTATGCGATTAATGAAAACCCAAATCAAGTAATAACATCTTGTCAATATTTGGATAATTACTGGGATTATGAAGGATATATGATTAGCAATCCAACCGAATGTGTTAATATATATCATAATATTATAGGAAATAGTAAATATATGCAAGGTAGTGGGGTACCACGTTGTACTTCTGAACGTACCGATAATTCCAAAATAATTCATATAACTAATAATGATTGTATTAATTTTGGTAAACAAATAAACGAATGGGAACAAATAAAAAACAATAATCCATCATGTAATCTACGTTCAGATATGATATCGAAGTTAATGTGTTATAATGAAAATATTGTAGATATGTTGGGTGGTAAATCAGAACCTTGTGAAGAAACATATTTGCGGTATTGTGGTCCAGTATTACAAGAAACAACAAAATCAACTAGTACTATGCTGATGAATATATTAACCTATACTGGTTCAACATTAACCGTGATAATATTCATTTTTAATCAAATTATATTGGCTATTAAAATGAACTACGCAAATAATTTAACTAAACCAAAAGACGATAATTCAATTAATAGTAAAGATATAGAAGAAGGACGTTATCACGAAAATGGTAAAGTGTATATTATACCTCCTTCTATTGTAGATAATCAAAACAAAACGGATATAATCGAAAAAGAATAAAAATCAAACAGTATTAGGATTAAAAAAATAAAAAGGACAAATAGTCTTTTTTATTTTTGGATTACGTGTTATATTATTTTTCAAACATTATCATAAACATTATGGGGTATTCTATGTTGAAGACCGATTGAAGTAGTATTATTATCAATTGTATCATCACTACTCATATCTTGAATATCAATAATATCTGGTTCAGTTGTTTCGTTTTTTCTTCCTTTGTTTCTAATATATGATTAACCTCTGCTACAGATTCAGTTTCAGAATCAGTTTGTAAAGGAGTATCTAATTCAGAATTACGTTCATTATCAGTATCATCATTCAGATAGTCTTCATATCCGTAGTGTATGTATTTTTCTAAAGCATTGAAAATTATAGTAAGAAAAGACATTAGTAAATAATACCCGATATTTTTATACTGGTTATAATGTAAATTGTTTGTCTTGGTAAAATATATATATTTATTTGTAAATCGTATAAATACAAAAAAACAATACTATTAAAATACTAAATATGTATCGTTCAAACGTATTAAATACCCAAAATGATTTATTATTAAGCAATTTGATGGAATTTTATAACAAAAATGATAATTTGGATAAAATGATGAGAATTATTAATGGTGAATCCGAAATATCACTTCGAATTGTGGATTGGTTTGTTACCAATTTCGCTAAAAAATATTATACTGTCTATGAAATATCTGTAAAAAAGGATAATGAAGAAAATGCAACAAGATTCAAAGTATATAATGATTATAAACTAAAATTAAAGGCATATTCTAAAAAACGATTTGACCCATTTTGTCGATGGGATAGAATATCCATACCATATAATGAAGACAAAGTAATGGAAACAACTATAGGTCAATTAAACTTTTTTAAATGGGCTATTGATAACAAAATTATCGACTATATTAAAAATAATTATGAAACAATAGAAAGCGATATGAATAAACGTAATATAACAACCAAGAAGCGTGTCACATTAGATAATACATCTAATGAGAAACCCGAAAACAATAATACAAAAACTAGAAAACGTCGTGAAGAATTATCAGTATCAGCTTGTAAAACAATCAAAAAAGAAAATGTAAAGATTATAGTAAAATTTAATTAATAATTTATTTGGATGCATTAGATGAAGGTGAATTCGGTGGAGGATCAATACTTTCATTATAAGTTATAATATTTTGAATAAATTCTTCTATTTGTGAAATCCATTTATTCCCAGGATCATTGATATCATTGTCAATATATGATGCGTCTTCGTTAGTTAATAAATTTAAAACCTTTATTGAGTTTGTGCTATTATCACAATCCCAATTATCATATTTACTCAACCATTCATCGTGATATTTTTTACATTTTTCAAGATAAGATAATTCAATTCCACCTTCACCCTCTCTTGAACGTTTCTGAATACGTTTAAAACATACATCTGCGTCGGAATTAATGTATATGTGTCCTGCAACGTTAAAATCTCTTGCGTGTTCGTCAGCCATTAATCTGTATATTTTGTAATCTAAATCGCTAATAACCCCATCATCATGCAACATTTTAGCAAATATTTCTTTATCGGCATCAACCGAACGTTCGCATATTAGCATATCACAGTCAGGATTATTTATAATAGTGTCACGTATTAATGACAATCGTGTAGTTAATGCCATAACTTGAAATTGAAAAGCATATTTAGAAGGTTCTGCGTAAAATTTTTGTAATATGGTTTCTCCGTTATTATCCTTAATTGTTTCCCAAATATCAACTGGTTCTTTTACAAAAATAATATTTTTCTTGTCTTGGAATCGTTTTTGTAATTCTTGCACGATGGTGGTTTTACCAGCACCAATATTTCCCTCAATCGAAATAATAACGGGTTGACACATTTTGGTAGATTAGTTATAGATAATCTGAATATAATTATACATAATTCTAAATGAATATAGTAAATTCAATTTTATATTACAAAGAAAAATATGATACTAATATATACTAGTATGGAAACAGTTCCACTTACTGATGTAAATGAAGTCGCTGTAAGCGAAAAAAAGACAGAAATATCTACTAAATCTAAATGGCAATCATTTAAAGATGAAATAAATGCGATTAAAGAAATTGTTAGCGACCAAGATTTTAAACAGAAGTCTGGTGCTTATGTAGCATTTACATTAGAAATCTATCGTGTATTAATGGGAACATTATTGGTATTTTTCGTCCCTCAAAAATGTGGTGACCACCTTTGTGGAATTAGTGACATAATTTCTAAGACTGATGCTAATTACCTTGGTAATGTTGGTGTTAATTTAGCTACATTTGCTGCGTTTTTCTTAATGTATATTATTGAACTTCGTCGTGAAAATAAAATGATTTCTTACTTAGAAGTCAATAAGGAATTCCCTGCTGATAATGATGCTGTAGGAGAGGCATTGCTACTTTTACCAGAAGAAAAAAGAAAGGTAATTTTGAATTTAGATGGTTCTTATCAAATTTCTTGTTATATTGCTGCCTTCTTTTACATAGCAAATTCCGTATACAGTGGATTAACTATATATGAGAACTTTTATGATAGCAAGACAACAACTGTATTTGTAACCAACTTGCTATTTTTAGTAGGCAAATTAGTAGATGTATATGGATTAGCCAATACTGAAACTAACATCTTCTATTCTGCTTACTTGAAAGAAAAGGTCCAATATAACTATGCTGACCCTGATAAAATCAAGGAACCAAAGGTAGTTGAAGTAACCGATGTAGATGAACCCAAGGAAACCGCATAAGTATTCAAAGTGTAAATAACATATTACGAATAAACATGTTATTTACAAAACTGATATAGGCTTATAGAAAAGTATATCCAAGTATTTACTTGTAGTTGGAAACTCATCATTTCCGTAAACATCCTGTAATAATAGCCATTCAAACATACCGCCCATATACAAGTATATATCTGTAAAACCTAAACTCGATAATTGCTTTGCCTTCTTCTCTACGCTTTCATCATTCGTATTTTTTCCATATATAACAAACTTTGGATTGAAGTCATATTGATTAATATATTCGTTTATCACCTTTTCTTCCGTTTGGTAAGATATTGTGTTTTTAATTAGACAATGTTGTTCGTTTGATATTAATGTATTTATAATAACATATTCTTTTGGTCTTGATATAATTAATTGCATATCTTCAAATGATATTTTTTTATGTGTTTGCTGGAAAAATCCATTAAACATTTCTATAGTAAAGGGTATGTATATTTTTATATGTTTTAGAAAATTGAATATAAATATGTTAATATACTAATATCAAATTTTTAAAGACCAACAACCAAAATGGATCTCACGCAACGTAAATTATCAAAGTCGGAATGGGAATCGATTGAAAAACCGGTTTCATCACAAGAAAAGGAAATTTTACAAATGTTGAAAGAAGGTTTTAATAATGTTGATATTAAAACAAATAAACATCAGTCGCTATTCTCATTTGTAAAAATCGATAAAAATGATGGAACCGAGTTGTTGTTATTTCAAAAATATTTTGAACCTCTTTTAAAGGAAATTATTAAAAAGTATGGTAAAAATAACACGGAATTAACAAGTATCGAGTTTCCAGGTGCAGGGGGTAAGTTAAAATCATTAAAAAGCATTGATAAATTACGAATTCAAAATCTAGAATCAAAAATTAGCGAAAATAAAACCAATATATTTGAGTATGTATTGTTGGATTTAGTTACCCAGTTACTACGAAATATATACAAACGAAAACAAAAATATGCCTTTTACTTATACACACTATTACAATTAAAAAAAGCTACTATCCATAACATTAATCACTATTTCGTAGATGTAATGGACCAGATTATCAACTATGTGAATTCATTTACAAAAACTAGCGAAATTATAACCAATGCTTATGAATTTATTGAAAAAAATACCTATTTACTGAAATATGAAGATAAAACTCTATTTTCGCATCAAAAAGAAATATACAATATAATAAAAAAGAATGAAGGACCGAAACTAATTTTATATACAGCGCCTACTGGCACTGGTAAGACGCTAACACCGATAGGATTGTCTGAAAAATATAGAGTTATATTTGTATGTGTAGCTCGTCATATTGGTCTTGCTTTGGCAAAATCGGCAATTTCAATGGAAAAGAAGGTAGCATTTGCTTTTGGTAGCGAATCAGCAGACGATATTAGACTACATTACTTTTCAGCAGTGGATTATACACGCAATGTTCGTTCTGGTGGCATAGGTAAAGTAGATAATAGTGTAGGAACCAATGTAGAAATTATGATATGTGACGTTCAATCATATAATACTGCTATGCTTTATATGTTGGCTTTTAATGAGGCAAATAATATAATAACTTA
>Ga0255761_10004726_pt1 | contig 11995 bp, 12 predicted proteins | sample 071ome_29_FD_179961 | JGI IMG/M metagenome (GOLD analysis project Ga0255761, IMG submission 179961) | Coastal salt marsh microbial communities from the Groves Creek Marsh, Skidaway Island, Georgia - 071407BT metaG (version 2) | ecosystem: Environmental > Aquatic > Marine > Intertidal zone >... | reverse complement strand
GTTAGCAACGAGCGTAAAATCAACTTAAATAAGTTATACTTAGCTAAGGTCAAAAGGTTAGCCCTTATCTGAAAAACAAGGGGTCGGCAGTTCGATTCTGCCTCTGGCCACAATAAACATTGGGGTTTTGCCCAATCGCAAACACACTAATTAAAACTCTGGCAGTTAGTTTGAAAAACCCAATAAAAAATATCAGTCAGCATCCAATATTTCTTGTAATTTTACTAGTTATAATAATGTCAAAATAGGGAAATCGTTTAAAAGGTAATAAGTGATAAAAAAATTTATTCATAAACTTAAAAATAAAACATTAAAAGATTATCTTTTATGGAAATTTAGCGTAAAAAGATTAACAATTAGTTTTAAAAAATTTACATTAAGAGTAAGGCATTACAATAAAAATGGCTCAAGTGATTTCAATGTAGTAAAGAGTTTACATGGGAATATAATCGTAAACCTTAATGATCAATATATAAGTACGAGTATAATTTATAAAAAAAATTGGGAATATGAAGAAATCAATTTATTAAAGTCTTTACTAGAAAATATTCGAAAACAAAATGGAAATGGAGCTGTATTTTTAGATTGTGGTGCAAATTTTGGAATGTTTACTATTGAAATAGCAAAACAAATGAAAAATTGGGGAAAAGTTTATTCTTTCGAACCACAAAAACAAATCTATAATGCGATGTGTGGAACCCTTGCTTTGAATAATTTACTAAATGTTGCCACAGAAAACATTGCTTTAGGTAGCTATATTGGAAAAATTAAAGTTCCAATCTTTGACTATTCTATTAAAGAAAATTATGGTGGGTTGGAATTAAACAAAGATGTAGACTCAATAAAAGTTGATGGTAGAAAATTAGTGAATACTACTATGGATGAAGTTACTATAAGAACACTTGACTCGTTTAAATTTGACAGAGTTGACCTTATAAAAATAGATGTCGAAGGAATGGAGCTAGATATTCTAAAAGGCTCATCATTAATTCTTAAAAATTTAAAACCAATTTTATTTTATGAACACCAAAAATCTGATGCTAAATTAATAAAAGAATATTTAAAAAGTTTTAACTACACATCCTTTAAAGAAATTAACAATAATACTATTGCAATTCATAAAGATTTAAAAATCTAGGTTCCATATAGTTCATTTGAATATCTAGGTAAAAAGTCTGGCAGAAGTCTGGCACGCTCACTATTGAATAGTGTTTTATTCTACGCTAACTGCGACAGAGAGCCTCTCTATAACGAGCGTATGATCAAACAGAATAAGCTAAACTGATACAAGGTCACAAGGTTTACCCTTATCTGAAAAACAAGGGGTCGGCAGTTCGATTCTGCCTCTGGCCACAATAAAAATATGATCCATTGGTATTCAAAAACATACTAATCAAAACTGCCCACTTGATTTTATGACAATTATTTTTTAATTTGGAGGGATTTTTTTCTAGTAATATTTTTCTCTACAGTCATCAGATAGATTACTTTTAAATATTTTTTAATTAAATTTTTAAAAGATTTTTTATTTTTTATAAAAAGTAAATCTAACTCAGATTTAAATTCATCATTGAATAAAAAATAATTATTTTGATACAATTTTTTTATAATTTTGTATCTGTTTTTCATATGTATATGCTCTGTAGTGATTTTATATATTTTGTATTTTTTAAAGTTAATGTTGTGAATAATTTCTTCATCCAATCCTTCCAGGTCAATTGCAAGATAATTTATCTCTTTTTCATTAAGATTCTCTAATAACTCATTAATTGTTATTCCCTTGACAGATAATTCTTTGATAGAATTTTCAGATATAGCATGTTTAATTAAGTGGTTTTTATCCAGTGATGACATTTCATAATTTGGACCATTTTCTTCACTGTAATATAAAGAAACTTCTTTTTTTGAAAAACCTTCAGGAATTATCGATTTGTTGATAATCTGAACATTTTTAAAGGATTTATAATTACTTTCTAGCTGTTTTATAAGAAATTTATTTGCCTCTACTAAAATGATTTCGTCATTTTCATTTGCATCACGAAGTATTGTTTTATAAAATCCATCTTTACCTACGCCAGCTCCTAATTGGATAAAATAAGACATACTGTGAAGTTTAATCTCCTTAAAAAAATCTCGAGTTAAAATAATATTTAGTTTGAGGTTGCTCTTAGTAATAAGAGCATAATTAATAGGAATATATTAAATGAAACAACTAGGCTTTAATAGTTCTTCACTGAAAAACAAGGGGTCGGCAGTTCGATTCTGCCTCTGGCCACCAACTGAACATTGGTGTTTTCATAGGCATCATCTCACTGCAACCCAAACTGTGTCAAAAACTGGGTCAAGACTTTTAAAAAACCCAATAAACATAGGGGTCTGTTTTTCAAATTTCACACCTACATTTACTAGCAATAAGGGTTATATATCTAGATGAAATGTTGTAGTGGGTGGTTGGATTCTGTTATATTGTGAAAGTATGAAATTACTTATTAAATTTCAATTTATTAGCGTATCTTTGCTTTTTTATTCTTTAGCAATAACGATTTTGTTTTTTGAAGGGCCTTTATTTGAGTTTTTAAAAATAACCATTGGTGAAAATTTTGCATTAAACCAAGTAAAGGCTGATTTAGGTGGACTGTGGTTTCTTGTAGGAACCATACCAATTATGTGGTTTAGAACAAAAGACGACTTTTGGGTAAGAATGTTTTTTGTTATGTTGGGATTTGTATTCTTTGCAAGAGTTGTGAGTTTTATACTTGATGGAATTCATCCAATTACACTGTTCTTGTTTGCAGGTGAAATTGTATTAATTTACCTGTGCAGATATATTTTAAAAAACTATCCAGAAGGTTCATTCTTTAATAAATAACTTTTTTTTCTGTCCAAATAGAGACACTTAAGGTTTTTCTGTTTTTTAGTGTCCACTTATGCTATTTATCCTCGCTCTAGAAAATATTGCATATGTCATTTTTTGGAAAAAAGTAAATACAAAAACAGTAAAGATGAATCGGTCCCACAAAATTTCTAATTTTCAGATTATATTGCAAATGATTTAAAAGAAGCTTATGAAATTATTTCAAAGTACTAAAATTTAGTTTTATGGCTAGATATACAAAAAAAGAATTAATAGAATTTGAAGATAATATTGTTAACAAATATAAAGATAATAAACTTCCATTTCTCTTCCATTTATGTGGAGGCAATGAGGAGCAGTTAATAGATATATTTGATGATATAAATGATGGAGATTACGTTTTTGCAACTCATAGGAATCACTATCATGCTTATCTCCACGGAATAGAGCCAGACCTCATACTTGATAGGGTTTCAAATGGAAGAAGTATGTTTATTTATGATAGAGAAAAAAATTTTTTTTCATCTGCAATTGTTGGAGGTATCCCAGAAATAGCAGCTGGAGTTTCTTTAGCTTTAAAAAAGAAAGACTCAGATAAAAAAGTTTGGTGTTTTGTAGGGGACGGAGCAGAAGATACTGGACATTTTTATTCAGCAGTTAGATATGTTGAAGCTAATAAATTACCCTGCAAATTTATTATTGAAGATAATGATATATCTATCCAAGCCTCAAAAGAAGATAGATGGGGATCAAAATTTGTACTTGATTGGCCAGATTGTGTAGTTAGGTACAAGTATGAACTTAAGTATCCTCATGCAAGAATTGAAGAATTTTGTGATTTATCAATTGCAAGTAAATACAAAAAAACAGATTCTGAATATTTTCCACTTATAGACAACCACCAAAAGCCAACTATTAGTAAAAAAGATAGTTCTGATTTAACCTTCAATGAAGCTGTAACAGAAGCTATGACTAATCTAGGAAAAAAAGATAATACAATTTTTCTTGGATACAACGTAGGTTCAGATTTTGGTAATGCAATGGGAAATTTTATTAATATTGAAGATAATAAAAAAATAGAAACTCCGGTTGCTGAAAATTTAATGGCAAGCTTAGGTATTGGACTTTCTTTTGAAGGCTATAAACCGGTTGTTTATTTTGAAAGACATGATTTTATGATGGTTGCTATGGATGCCCTTGTAAACCATGTATCCCAAATAGAAAGAATTTCACATAAAGAATTTAATGTGCCAATTATTTTTAGGACTGTAGTCGCTGATGAAGGGCCGTTTTATTCTGGGCCAACTCATTCCCAAGATTTTACTGAAATATTTAAAAAAGCTCTAAGTTTTCCAATACTTGAACCCAAAACACCTCAAGAAGTTTTAGATTTTTATAATTATGCATACAATGTTAATTTTCCAGTAATGATTGTAGAAAAAAAATCTAGATTTTAATATATTTTTTTCAAACAGTTCGTAAATTGTTTTTAAACTAAAATAACATCTAATGTTAAAAAAATTTATTACAAGAAAACAATTAAACAATTTTATAAATTCCATTAATACAATTTTAAGCTTTGTTATTCTGATCTTATCAAAACTAACCAAATTTAAACTTTACAGAAATCTTGGATACAATTATCACTTACCTGATAAAGGAATGGGTTCTTTTATACCATATTTAAATTTAGTAATTAAGAATATTGAAATTTCTAAAGATTTAATTGAAGTTGGGATAGGGAATAATTCAACTCCTATATTTGTGGACTATGTAAATAAAGTAAATGGATTAAATTCTTATCATTTTGAAAATGACCAAGAATGGTTTAACAAACTAAGTAGCAAATATAAAAATGAAAAATCCAACTTTTTTTTATTTGAAGGTGTAAATCTTGAAAGTTCATTTCATGAAAATAAAATTTATAAAAAAGAATTTGCTATTGGCTTTATTGATTCAAGCCCATGGGAAACTAGAACTATTGCAATAAATTTTCTAAAAAATATTTGTGACATATTAATAATTCATGACAGTGCTTACTTTCCAGAAAATAAACTATGGGGAAGGCAAGTTAAAGAAACAAAGTTTTTACCAGATAGTAAATATTGGTATGGAAAAATGAACAAAAATAAAGCAGGGGAAAGTGACTACAGCAGTGAATTTAAACATTGGATTGAAATTTATCCTATATACCCTGGACATTTCTCTGGACCACCAACACTCATTACTTCTGAGACAATTGATATAGGAAATATTTTAAAAAATGAATTAACCGAAGAAGTTTATTATTTTAAATAACTTGAAATAAAATAAACCCTTAAACTTTAAATTAAGTCAAAAATATTTTTGTTTCCGCAATGTATGAATCAATAAATTTTAATTGAAATAATCATCAGAATTAATAGCTTTGTCGTCAATGTAATAATCTGAGGAAAATTTATGTTGTTCTATCAATTTGTACATTTGATAAGTAGAAAGTTTTATAATCTATATTTTTTACAATAAATGAACAAATTTCTTTTGGGTCAATAAGTAAATCTATGTCTTCCCTTCCTTCATTTAAGCCTATTCCTATTGCTCTTGGATAAAAATTGATTATTTTAATATTGTTTTCAAAAGCCTCTTTGCTTACTGATTCCACATATCCTCTTAGGCCATATTTTGCAGCTGCATAATATGGATCTTTAGCATCTGGATTTAATCCGTAAAAAGAATTTATATTTATTAATGTTCCCCCACCAATTTTTTTATAGTAATTTAAACTTTCTCTAACAATATTTATAGAAGCTTCAAAAGAATGGAAGTAATTGTTTTTATCAAAACCATTATTAACTATAAATTCTGGACCATATTTTTCAAAGTGAGTTGCTTTAATATCATTCATATCTAGCACAAAATTATTTTCAAACCCTTCAACAGTTTTTCGACTATTTAGAGTTACCTCGAATTTATTTTTTTTAAATTCATAAGCTAGTTCTAATCCAAAACCAGAGCCTGCTCCACATAAAAATACTTTTTTCATTAATCAAAATGATACATGAAAAACTATTTTTTATTTTGTATAGAATTTAATAATTGAACAAAAAATAATTATTTTGTTAATATGCTTTAGTGAAACCAAATGTCAAAATATAACATTGAAAACCTTATAAGTACTGAGCTTACAACTAGATAAAAAGAAGTAAGATTAAAAGCTATAGAAATTTCAAAAACTAATGGTGGATATCATTATGGAGGTTCATTTTCATCTGCTGAAATATTGCATACTATTTATGACAAATTAATAACTGATGAAGATAGGTTTATTCTTAGTAAGGGACATGCTTGTTGGGTGTACTACGTTTTATTATGAGAAAAAAATTTTAATCCTGTACTAGAAGGTCATCCTCATTTAGATTTGCCTAACGGTGTCCACTGGACGACCGGTAGTGAAGGGCATGGCCCAACCCACAGGCCTTTAAATCCAGAAGTTCTTGTGAGTATGTTAAAAAATACTATGGGATATATTCCTAGAAACTTAATGGAAGCAGAAAAAGCTATGCTTGAAGGTTATTTGATGAGAACACCATGTATTATTTCTCTAAAAAAAGATGGTATACCTTTCCTATAAAAAGGTAATAGACCCCTCTTTTTCACCAATTTTTGCAACCCCTCTTTTTTGAACTATTTCAATAGCTGCTAGTTGCGCCTTTGAAATTGAAATTTCAACATTAAGTTTTTCTAGAATAGACTTAACAAAAACACTCAGGAAGGTATCTCCTGCTCCAGACAAATCTCTAGTAACTATATTTTTTTCAATTGGAAAATGAATGTCGTTATAGTAACAACCATTAGAACCATCTGTAATAATTAATTTATTCAAAAAGTTCAGTTCATTTATTTTGTCTTTTGAAAGAAGGTATTCTTTCATATTTAGTTTTATATAACTAATACTCTCTGCCCACTTATCAATTAACTTACTTGTTTGTAAGAAAACAAGTTTATTTTTTGTTGAAATATCTTTAATATCACCTTCAGACAAAAATCCTTTATCATGATCAGTAATCACTAAAGTTGAGTATTGATCGAAGTCTATTTTATTAATATCTTTAAAAGAGTCTTCTTTTCCTACTGAGTCATTCTCGTCAACCCTAAGGTGCATGTGATTGCTCTCAATATCTACATATCTAGTTTTTACTATCTTATTTTTGTTACATATAAGATCAATTTCAAACCCTAAGGAACTTAAGTTCTCAGCAACATTTCCAGCCATACCATAATTCTCTATAATATTTATTGGGTTAAATATGGGTACAGGTACTTCAGGGTTAATTCTTTTAGAAGAGCCATAAACAAATCTATCGATACAAAAATCACCAATAACTAAAATTTTGTCAGTCAAATAAAATCACTCCTCTTCCAAAAAAATCTTGACTTTTCTCAATCGTATTAAAAGCATTATTTATTTCATCTAAAGAGTAGTAGTCAAATATTAAATTGTTCAAATCAATATTTTCTTTTGTATACAAATCTATATATTTTTGAATGTCTTTATCTGGATTAATGTTTCCTCCAGAGGTATCTAACAAAGTTTTGCCAATAAAATTATTTACAAAATTTTTGAAAACTAAATCTTCATTATTTTTTGGCTGCCCAACAAGAACGGATGTACCTCCACTCATTAGAAACTCATATGAGGATTTTATTAGATTAATATTTCCAGTTGTTTCTATATTAAATTTAGGATAACCACCTAAAATTAATTTTAATTCACCTTCTAAATCGGGATTATCTTTTGTATTTATAGTATGTGTAGCACCAAAAGATTTTGCTTTTTTTAATTTAGTATCTGATTTATCTATTGCAATTATTGGATTTGCTTTTTTTAAATTTGTTGCAATTAGGACATTTAATCCAACCCCTCCAGCTCCATATATCGCAATTGAATCATTTGGATTTAAATCTATCTCATTATCTATAATGCCCATCCCAGTTGTAATGGCACATCCAAATAAGCTAAGTTTGGCAAAATCAAAATCTGAATTTACCTTAGTAATCCTATTTTCTGAAATAACTGAATATTCACTAAATGTTGTAACAAGGCCAGAACCTACTTTACCAATTTTAGATTCATATTGAGGGAAATCAGACTCAATACCGCCCCCGGGTCTCCAATGCAAAACAACTTTATCACCAGGTTTGACTTTCGAGACATCTTTACCTACTTTTTCTACTATTCCACTGCCTTCATGACCCATTAAACATGGAAGAAATTCTTTTTTAATTTTTATTCCTTTTTTTTGATTTAATTGCGCACCACATATACCCGACGCTTTAATATCAACAAGAACTTGACCTCTTTTTAGTTCTGGTATTTTTAAATCTATTATCTCCAGGTCTTTATTTAGTGATGTTAAGACCGCAGCTTTCAATTTAAATATTCCATATAATCTTTTAATCCAGATGATAAATTAAATTTAGGAACCCATCCTTCCATAAATTTATTACTATCCGCTTGTGTAAAAAATTGATATCCTTCGGGTATAGCACTCTCTTCTGTATATTCAATTCCAACTCCAAGTTCATTAAGCACTTCTTCAAATATTTTTGATTCTCCCGTTCCCACATCATAAACACCAGAAACCACAGAGTTAAAAATTGGATAAGTCGTTGCTTCAACAATATCTTTTACATATACAAAATCTCTTTTTGGTTTTTTAGGAAAAAGAGTAAAAGACTTTTTACCCCAGGCTTGGTAAGCGATTGAGCTCATATTGCCTTTGTTTTCTTCACCTGGACCGTATACATTAAAATAACGTAAAGCAATAAATTCTTTATTATTATTGATTCCGTATTGCTCAGCTGTGTATTTTGACCATGCATACAAATTACTAGGATAACCATTTACTCCATTACACGCTGCAGAAGAGGAAAAAACAACGGGGACTTTATATTTTTCTGCTAGGTCAAAGATTTTTTTACTAACTAAGAAGTTTAAAAACATAACATTTTCAATATCATTATTTAAGGTGTTTGAATCAGCTCCAACATGTAGAACAAAATCAACAGAATTTATAATCTCTTCTATGTCAACTTCCCAATTTTTAGATAAGTAAAATTCTTTTTCTAGAGTGTGAACATCGAATGGATCGTTATGATTATCCAAAAATTTTTTTATATTTTTGCCAATAAACCCTTGATGGCCCGTAAGAAGCAACTTTTTCATAATTACAATAATAATTGAATTATCTAATTTGTTTTAGTATTGTGAGTTCAATATGGATAGTAATAATGAAAAATTTGTAATTGATTACTTAAACGAAAGCTACTCCATAGCTGAGTATCAACTAAGTTTAAAAGATAAAATTATCCAAATTAGTTCTGAAATATCAAAGAAAATAGATGCTGGTGGGAAAATTTTATTGTGCGGTAATGGAGGCTCAGCTTCTGACTCCCAACATATTGCAGCAGAATTTGTTAATCGATTTAAAATTAACAGAAGTCCTTTACCAGCTATTTCATTGACAACAAACACTTCAAATATAACTTCGATTGCAAATGATTTTGGTTTTCAGTATATTTTTTCAAAGCAAATACAAGCAATTGCAAATGAGCAAGATGTTTTAATTGCAATTTCAACATCAGGTAAAAGTGAAAATGTTATAGAGGCACTGAAGGTTGCCAAAGAGAAAAATATTTTAACTTTAAGTATGACTGGTAAAAATATAAATAATGTTGAACAATATTCTGATTTGAATGTCTCAATTCCATCTGACGAGACAGGGGTAGTCCAACAAGCCCATATAACTATATTACAAATTATTGCTGGCTTAATTGAGCAGTGGCATGCAAAAAAAGATTAAAAATCATATAATTTACAAATTATGATTATAAACAATCTTGTAGAGCTTGAAAAAATTATTAGTGAATTAAAAGAAAACAATTCAAAAATAGGATGTATAACTGGAAGTTTTGATTTATTACATGATGGCCACAAAGAAGCCATTAAATTTAGTAAAGAGAATTGTGACGAGCTTATTGTTTTGGTTAATTCTGATCAATCTATAAAAAAATACAAAGGTCCAACGAGACCTATAGAAAATGAAAACAAAAGAATTGAAAACCTGGATAGTCTATATAATGATTGTTACTTTTTTTTATTTGATTACTTGATTCCCAATATTTTGATAGAGATTATAAAACCCAATATATATTTCTTGTCAGATGAATGGGTATCTTCACCGATAGAAAAATTAGTTATTGATAAGTATGGTGGAGAAATAAAATCTCACCCGACAGTAATTGGTGAATCTACAACAAAATATATTCCTAAAGATTCAAATTCTAAAGGGGCAATATTTTTAGATCGCGATGGAACAATTAATGAAGATTTTGGGTATATAGATTCAACTGAAAAAATTGAAATTAAAAAAAATAATTTAGATGGTTTGGTCAAGATGGCATATTTAGATTTTTCAATATTTGTTGTTACCAACCAAAGTGGCGTAAGTAAAGGTTTGATTACAGAGAAAAAACTAAAAGAGATAAATAATCATCTCGTCAATGTAGTCCATTTAAATGGAGGCAGAATTGATAAAGTTTATTATGACACAAGTGATTCAAATAGTCCTTCAAGTTTTAGAAAACCTCATATTGGCATGGTTGAACAAGCCGTTAGTGAATATGGCATATCACTATCTAAATCTTGGATTATAGGAGATAAAGACACTGATATTGAATTAGGTAAAAACTGCAATATGAAAACAATATTAATTAAAAATAGTAAATATCCATACAAGTTTTTATTAAGTCCAGATTTTAAGGTAAACAATCTTGATGAGGCCTACAAAATTATTATTAAATATAATTAAATAATCTTTTACAATTTTTACATTTTTATTTATATCTAATAACAATATTTATTTTAAAAATTGTTTGTTTTCATATAAGGTTTGTATTCGATGCTGACAAAGTGATGATGTGACCGAATTACATATTTATTCTTTTTCATGAAATCAAGCTAGAGTAAAAAAACTATTAATATTACTGACTTATTTACTAGATAAATCTCAATTATTATTTATTTAACTCTATAAGATCGAAATTAAAACCACTTCTAAAAATATTTAAGTTAAGAATTGTGTCAAATGAATTATTTGAAATACCATTTGCTATAAATATTCTATTATTTTCTTCTTGATATTCACAAAATATACTCTTACCTCTATTTCCATAATCTCCAGAAATAAAAATTAAGTTTTTGTCATCGATTTCCAACCAGTCTAAGTGATCATTTTTAGGTTCTTTTAATAAAAAGTCTATACCATTTGGTGCAACAGGTTCTTCCGTAAGATGGAACCAAACTACAAAGTGTGAGAACATTATTACTGTTTTATTATTTGAGTTTTTTATAAATTCGTTAATTAAATATTGATCTTTGACTGTTGGTTTCCAGTTATAAGTTGAAAAATTTGCAACAATTAAATCAACAGAGGTTTCTGATAGTAGAAATAAATCATCGTTAAAAGTTTTATAGTATTCTTGACTTAAATCATGATTTCCAACAGCTATGTAATATTTGTTAAATCTTTCATTTAATTGCTGTTTAGCTAGTTTTAAGTTTTCTATATTATTTTCAAACACAACATCACCAGTTAAAATAATGTTCTCTGATTTTTTATCAAAATAAGATAATAATTTTTCAGACAAAGCCAAGCTTCCAGATGATGAATTACCATAAGCATGGCCAACTATAAAATAGTTATTGAGTTTTTTAGAGTCATCAATTGAGAATTTATTTATGCAGGAATCTAATTTTTCATAATCAAAAAATTCTTCTCCCACACTATCTTCAAAAGTGATTTCAAAATCTTCATGATTTATATAAGCATCAATTACAGAAAATATGTTTTCCTCTTCTTCTAATTCTAAAAAGTTTAACCTATATGGTTCAGTTAGAGTATTTGGTAATATATTTGGAGTAAAAATAATAATCAAAAGAAAAGTCAGTTTGAAAAAAAATAATTTCATCAATCCTTTAGCGTTTAAAGTAAAATCGACACCAATAACTAATAAAAATAAAACTAAATAGACCCTAGAAACTGAATTGATTTTTATCAGATAAAATAATGTGATTATTATCGTTGAAAAGAATAGAAAGCT
>Ga0255761_10004714_pt1 | contig 12014 bp, 9 predicted proteins | sample 071ome_29_FD_179961 | JGI IMG/M metagenome (GOLD analysis project Ga0255761, IMG submission 179961) | Coastal salt marsh microbial communities from the Groves Creek Marsh, Skidaway Island, Georgia - 071407BT metaG (version 2) | ecosystem: Environmental > Aquatic > Marine > Intertidal zone > Salt... | reverse complement strand
TATCCTCAGCCGATATGCTGCTGCTCTTGCCAATAACAGTGACCCTAGGCGGTGCGGGCTCGCTTGGCAAAATGGCAATAGTGGCACTGGTATCAGGTTTGGTATCAGGTTCGGCATCAGGTTTGGTGAAGGCGCCGCCTCTTACCTGCTGTTTGGCCATCGCAGGTGGTGCTGTCGATTTAACCACAGCCATCATTGGGTTACCGTCTTTTATGACCGCTTCGGCTTCGTCACACAGCGCCTCAATTGATTTCCAGATTTGCGCATTTTGCATAATAGGCTTATCCAACCATTCATTGGTCTATTCGGGCTCATCATGATTACACGCCGTAACGCACCACATACCATACTAAAGACCTAGCATGAACCTAATCTTGAACCTGATCCTGAAGACAGTATTTAATGTCTCATAAGTCAGCAAAAGAAACAACAACTTGTCCGCTAGCATGAGATTACATGATCAATGAGTGCTAGCAGGGGAAAAAGCTGGCACAGGCTTTGGGTAAAGGCGCGCGGCAAAATAACAATTTTTTGACGTTTTACTCTTGGCGAAGCCGTTTTGGATCACTAGATAAGGCTAGCAATCCGCAGATGGATGCAAAAAGGACTTAAAAATGATAGACCAAAAGAATAGCACGGACGGACCCGACAGCGATCCTGATAGCGATCAGACAGCCGGTTCTGGCACCGACGCACCGGCGGCGGCAGATGATCACGGTGCGCAGGCCAGCAACCACTCTGGAAGTGCTGCGAGTGATACACCCAGCAACGAAGCGCTGGATGATTTGATTGCTGCCACCAGTGGGCAACCAAACGCTGCCTCGTCGATTGATGAAGATGCTGGTTCACACGACCCGCTATCGGCACTAATGGCTGAACGCGATCAGCTGAAAGACCAGCTGTTACGTGCCTTGGCAGATACTGAAAATATGCGCCGCCGTAGCGAGCGTGAAGCGGCGAATGTCCGCAAATATGGCCATACGCCGTTTGCGCGTGACCTTGTCGGTGCGATTGATAATCTGGCGCGGGTGATTGACTCGGCACCAGATGATCTTGGTCAGGCCGACGAGACGATGAAATCGCTCATCACCGGGATTCAGCTTAGCTGGACTGAATTGCAGTCCGTCATTGAAAAGCATGGGATCAAGCGGGTTGAGCCGCTGAACGAGAAGTTTGACTATAATCTGCATCAGGCAATGTTTGAAGTGCCAACAAATGATCAGCCAAGTGGTGTTGTCCTCGAGGTTGTCCAGCATGGGTATGTTTTACATGACCGGCTGCTACGTCCAGCGATGGTTGGCGTCTCAAAGGCCGGTGATACAGCCGCGCCCAGCGACGGTGATCCGCAAAAAACAGATGAATAGGGATGGGAAATTTGCCGGATCATCACTTGATCTCAGCATAGGGAATACCGCGTAAATATGACTAAATGGGGGTGGAAACGGTATAGCTGCAACCGCGGTAATACCTAGGTTTGGCAGTTTCTCTTGTCAAACTTACTCCCTCTTGTAACCGAAATAATAAGTCCTATATGGACGATAGTTGAACAGTAGTGACAGAACCGGTGCGTTAAACGCCGGTTACGCCCCCGTAAGGTCTGCTTATGGGAACGAAATGTCTTAAAGGGCCACTCTATCAGCGTCACCTTAAAACAGGTTTGGCAATGAGTGGTCAGGGAAAGGAGCTTTAGATATGGCGAAAGTTATTGGTATTGATTTGGGAACCACAAATTCCTGTGTTGCTGTCATGGACGGATCCGAGCCACGGGTGATCGAAAATGCCGAAGGCGCGAGAACAACGCCGTCAATGGTGGCATTTGCAAATGGTGAACGTCTGGTTGGCCAAGCGGCCAAGCGTCAGGCGGTTACAAATTCTGAAAACACACTTTTTGCGATCAAGCGTCTGATTGGTCGCCGCTTCAAGGACAAATCCACCAAGGCATTTGCCGATCTGGTGCCATTCGAACTGGTTGGCGCCAAAAATGGTGATGCGTGGGTAAAGGTTGAGGGTGAAGAATATTCACCCAGCCAAATCTCCAGCTTTGTTCTTCGCAAACTAAAAGAAGATGCCGAGGCCTATCTTGGTGAAACCGTGACGCAGGCGGTGATCACCGTTCCGGCCTATTTCAATGATGCCCAGCGTCAGGCGACAAAGGATGCTGGCAAAATTGCCGGTCTTGAGGTGTTGCGGATCATTAACGAGCCAACAGCGGCCGCGCTGGCCTATGGCCTTGATCGCAAGGAATCAGGCATTGTTGCCGTTTATGACCTTGGTGGCGGAACCTTTGATGTTTCCATCCTCGAGGTTGGCGATGGCGTGTTCGAGGTCAAATCTACCAATGGTGATACATTCCTTGGTGGTGAAGATTTTGACCATGCGATCATTGAATTTCTGGCTGACTCTTTCAAATCAAGCGACGGTATTGATCTTCGCGGCGACAAGCTGGCTTTGCAGCGGCTTAAAGAAGCAGCTGAAAAAGCCAAGATTGAATTGTCATCTTCAGTACAGACTGATGTAAATCTGCCGTTCATCACCGCTGATGCGACCGGGCCGAAACATCTTAATGTCAAGCTGACACGGGCCAAGTTGGAACAGCTGGTTGGCGATCTGATTGCCCGCACGATGGAGCCTTGTAAAGCGGCATTGAAAGATGCTGGCATCAAGGCGTCAGAAATTGATGAAGTGATCATGGTCGGCGGTATGACCCGTATGCCGAAAATCATCGAAAAGGTGAAAGAATTTTTTGGCACCGAACCGCATCGTGGGGTGAACCCTGATGAAGTTGTTGCCTCAGGTGCAGCGATTCAGGCTGGTGTTCTAACCGGTGACGTCAAGGATGTGCTTCTTCTCGACGTGACGCCATTGTCACTTGGTATCGAAACGCTTGGCGGTGTCTTTACCCGGTTGATTGATCGCAACACAACGATCCCGACCAAGAAAAGCCAAGTCTTTTCAACGGCTGATGATAATCAATCTGCGGTTACCATCTCGGTTTGTCAGGGTGAACGCGAAATGGCTGCGGATAACAAGGCGCTTGGCCAGTTCAATCTGGAAGGCATCTCACCTGCCCCGCGCGGTGTGCCGCAAATCGAGGTAACCTTTGATATTGATGCCAATGGTATCGTCAAGGTCAGTGCCAAGGATAAAGCCACTGGCAAAGAGCAGGAAATCCGTATTCAAGCCTCTGGTGGATTGGATGACAGCGAGATCGACCGCATGGTTGCCGAGGCTGAAGCCAATGCCGAAACTGACAAGCAGCGCCGCGCCGAAGTTGAAACCCGCAATCAGGGCGAGGCTTTGGTTCATGGTGCAGAAAAAGCCATTGATGATCTTGGTGACAAGGCGGATCCTCAGGCCAAAGCCGATGTTGAAGCCGGTATCGAGGCGCTTCGCGAAGCCCTTGATGGTGACGATATTGAGGCGATTTCGTCAAAATCGGCTGAATTGTCCAAGGTGATGATGAAGATGGGTGAAGCCGCCTATCAGGCCGAAGCTGAAACCGCAGGCAAAGACGGTGCAAACAACGATGATGGTTCCGTTGTTGATGCCGAATTTGAAGAGGTGGACGCCGATTCAGACGATGGCAAAAAACAAAGCAAATAAGCCAAAATAAATATGAAACCGGAGCTAGATCAGGCTCCGGTTTTTGAATTTTCACGGCAAAAGTGGCAGGCATGAGCAAGCGCGATTACTACGACGTATTAGGTGTTGAAAAAAACGCCGACGATAAGGCAATTAAATCGGCATTTCGTAAACTTGCGATGGCAAACCACCCTGATCGAAATCAGGGTGACGAGGCAGCCGAACAGCGATTCCGTGAAGCCAATGAAGCCTATGATGTTTTAAAAGACCCGCAAAAACGTGCAGCCTATGACCGAATGGGCCATGCAGCCTTTGATCAGGCAGCTGGCGGCGGCGGTGGTTTTGGTGGCGGCGGTTTTGGCGGCGGCGGCTTTTCCGATATTTTTGACCAGATGTTCTCTGAATTTTCTGGCGGCGGTGGGCGGCAACGTGATCAGAGCGGTAATGATTTGCGCTATGATATGTCAATCTCGCTGGAAGATGCCTTTACCGGATTACAGCAAGATATTTCGATTACGATACCGTCTGAATGTGACAGCTGTACCGGCAGTGGTGCAGCAGATGGTAGCAGGCCCAGCACTTGTGGTACTTGTGGTGGTGCGGGGCGCGTTCGGGCGCAACAAGGGTTTTTTGCGGTTGAGAGAACCTGTCCTGCCTGTCAGGGTATGGGTCAGGTAATCTCTGATCCGTGTCGTTCATGTGGCGGCGAAGGCCGTGTCCAGCGGGCCAAAACCTTGGCGGTTTCGATCCCTGCAGGTGTTGATACCGGCACCCGTATCCGCCTATCTGGCAAGGGCGAAGCCGGTCTTAGGGGCGGGCCAGCGGGGGATCTTTATATTTTTGTCAATGTTGATCCACATCCTATTTTTACCCGCGACGGCAGTAACCTGCACGCCCGTATTCCGCTGCCAATGACGACGGCGGCACTTGGCGGCAGTATTGATGTGCCAACGCTCGAAGGGAAAATGGCGCGCCTGACAATCGAGGCTGGAACGCAATCAGGACGGAAATTCCGGATGCGCGGCAAAGGGATGCCTGCTTTGCGCCGAGGTAATCTGGGCGATCAGATCGTCGAGGTTCAGGTCGAAACGCCGACCAACTTGAACAAAAAGCAGAAAGAGCTTCTTGAAGCATTTTCGAATTCGGGCAATACCAGCCCTGAATCCGCCAGCTTTCTTGAGCGGGTAAAACGCATCTGGGCTGATGATTGACGCATCTGAATTCGATTCTGATTCTATTCTGGCGAAACTGAATTGGGGGCTTGCCCAAACGGGGCAGCTATTTATATGCTGGCTGCCAGCGGATGAAGCCGGTTATGATTGGTAACGGGGCAGGCTGCGCGACCATCAGGGATAAAAAGGCAGATTAATGATAAGAATTGCAATTCCAGGCGGGGCTGGCCGTATGGGCTCGATGTTAATCCGGGCAATCGCAGCGGCACCAGACCTTGAGCTTGTGGCCGCAACCGACCGGCCTGATAGCCCGTTCATTGGGCATGATGCCGGCGAAGTGGCGCAAATTGGGGCTAATGGGGTGATCATTGGCAGTGATCCTGAAACGCTGTTTACAACAGCTGATGTGGTGATTGATTTTACCAGCCCTGCTGCCAGCCTGCATCATGCCACGCTTGCCGCGGCGCATGGCTGTGCGATGGTGATCGGTACGACCGGCCTTAGCGCGGATGAAGAGGCCGAATTAAAAGCGACGGCAAAAAACAGCACCATTGTCTATTGTGCCAACACTTCGGTTGGGGTGACGTTGCTGACCCAGCTTGTTGAAGAGGTTGCAGCGAAATTAACCGATGGCTGGGATATCGAAATTTTGGAAACGCACCACCATCACAAAGTGGATGCGCCATCTGGAACGGCGCTGGCGCTTGGCAAGGCGGCGGCAAAGGGACGCGGTGTCGCGCTTGATGATGTTGCTGATATGGTGCGCAAAGGCCAAACCGGTGCGCGCAAACAGGGTGATATTGGTTTTGCCGTATTGCGCGGCGGTGATGTTGCTGGCGAACATTCGGTGATTTTTTATGGCGAGTCTGAGCGTGTAGAGATTTCGCATCGGGCGACCGACCGGGCAATTTTCGCGCGTGGTGCCGTGCGGGCGGCGCGCTTTGCGGTGGCAGCTGCTGATGGATTTTATGATATGACGGATGTGCTGAAAGGCTAATCATGCCGGCAAAGATGAAACTTGATGCCATTGATGCCTGTTTTGAGCGTTTGTCACAGCGTCAGCCAGACCCGCAAACCGAACTTGAATTTACCGATCCCTTTACCCTTCTTGTTGCGGTTGTCCTGTCGGCGCAGGCGACTGATGTTGGGGTGAACAAAGCCACAAAGGGGCTGTTTGCTGCTGCCAGCACACCGGCGGCAATGGTGGCGCTTGGCAGTGATGCTATTCGTCATCATATCCGCACGATTGGCCTGTTTAACACCAAGGCCAAAAATGTTTTTAAACTATCGCAAATTCTGCTCGATCAGCATGATGGTCAGGTGCCGCAAGATCGTGATGCGCTTGAGGCGCTGCCCGGCGTTGGTCGAAAAACCGCAAATGTTGTTCTGAACGAGGCCTTTGGTGAGCCGACAATTGCTGTTGATACGCATATTTTCCGTTTCGGAAATCGCACTGGAATGGCGCCGGGCAAAACGCCTGACGCGGTTGAAAAGGAATTGCTGCGCCGGGTACCGGATCGGTGGAAAAAGGGTGCGCATCACTGGATGATTTTGCATGGGCGCTATGTCTGCAAGGCCCGAAAGCCTGATTGTGCCGATTGTGTGATTGCTGATTTATGCCTGTTTAAGCCCAAGACAAAATAGCGCGGCTAATTTACGATCTGGCATCAAGCCTCTGATGCAAACGGTCAATGGCGGTCAGGCATTTAGGTTCATTTAACCGATCACCGATAACGGCACCGCGCATATCCCAGTCTTTGATAATCTTTTGCTGGGTGTTATCGCTGGTTGGATAGAAAAAGAAATCAACGACACATGAGGTAAAGCGATATTGCCAGATTTCAATCGAGCCTTCTTGCCGGATCATCGCCGCATCGCCGAGACCCTTTAGCAGGTTTGGCGCGGCTAACCCGATCATATTTTCCGGCTGAAAAGCTGGTTTGATGGGGGCGGCCTCTGCCGGGGCGGCAGTAATGTTGTTAACTGCGAGATCAATCGCATTTTGGGCACCCGTTATTTCACCCCCTGCTGTATCATTGCCAGCTGTATCATTTCGAGTCATCGCATTAGACGTCTGCTCAGCAGTTGCAGACGGCGCGGTTGTCGGTGAAGTAATGGTGATTGTTGGTTTTTTAATGCTGGGCGTATCTGTTCCCTGCTTGGCTACAGCATTATCTTCAGCCTGCGGGGATGATGGTGTTACCACTGACGGGGCGATCGGTTGGCAGGCCGCAATAAACGCGGCAAATCCGACAAGATAAAGATGTGATCGACGCATTTATCCGCACCCGCGTTGCAACGTTATTGGCTTTCGGTCTAACGGAAAACGCGCATCATTGCACTAACTCTTTTCGGTTTCGCGTGCCATTGGCCTTGTCCTTTAGGGGCGTCCGGCCTAATGTCTGCCCGTTAGAATTTCCGATCAGAAATTGCCATAATGAGGTTGTGATGGCCCCGAAAACCCTTGATGTTTTAGCTGTTGGCAATGCGATTGTTGATATATTCGGACAATGTGACGATGATTTTCTAAGCGCCAATGGTATTGAAAAAGGCGTGATGACCCTGCTTGACGAGGCCGGATCTGCACAGCTTTATGCGGCACTTGGTGCGATCGGAAACCCACAATTAATCTCGGGTGGTTCAGCGGCTAATACCGCCGTTGGGGTTGCTGCTTTTGGCGGATCGGCAAATTTTGTCGGACGGGTGCATGACGATGCGCTTGGCACAGCCTTTAGGCGTGATATTCAGGCGGCCGGGGTTGGTTTTGATCATCCGGCGGCAACAAGCGGGTCGGCAACAGCCTCATCAATCATTCTGGTAACGCCCGATGCGGCGCGGTCAATGAATACTTTTCTTGGGGCAAGCATTGAATTTGAGGCGGCTGATCTGGCGCTTGCCGATGCGGCGGCGGCAAAGATTATCTATCTCGAAGGCTATCTTTTTGATGCGCCTAACGGCCCGGCTATTTTTGCTGAGGCAGCGCGACTTGCCAGTCTTTATGACGTCAAATTGGCCTTATCGCTATCTGATCCATGGTGTGCCGAGCGGCATCGTGCAGCCTTGATCGATTTTATTGATGAGCATATTTCGATTTTATTCGGTAATGAAGACGAGGTCGCTAGCTTGTGTCAATCGGGCAGTGACGAGGCGATTGCTGCCTTGGTGGGCAGGCTTGATGAACTGGTTGTTACCCGCGGTCCAGCCGGCGCATTTATCGGTGCCGGCACCGCGCATCATGAAATTCCGGCAATGCCACAAGGCTCAGTGATTGATACAACCGGTGCTGGTGATTTGTTTGCCGCGGGCTATCTGTTCGGCCGGACAAATGGATTTGACGTTAAATCGGCGGGGCGGCTCGCCAGTCTTGCCGCTGGTGAGGTCATTTCGCATATTGGCGCGCGGCCACAAGCTGACCTAAAGCAGCTTGCGGCGATATTATAGAACGGGCCAAGGGCATAGTATCTCTGAATTTACCGCCAGATTCACCGCCAGATGGCGCGTCATCTCCGGCGGTCAGCTTTTTTTGATGGCTAGCGAATGGCATCATGCGCGGCAAGCACCGCGGTCTGCACAATATCACTAACCGATGCGCCCATCTGTACAATCTGGAACGGATAGGCACCGCCAATCATCATTGGGCCAACGACTGAAACACTACCCAACTGATGCAGCAGCTTGAACGAAATATTTGCCGAATGCAGTCCGGGCATTACCAGAATATTGGCGGGTCCGCTAAGGTTACAGAACGGGTAGCGCGCCTTCATCAAATCATAATCAAGCGCGATATCTGCAGTCATTTCGCCGTCAAATTCGAAACCGACATCGCGGCTTTGAAGAATTTCAACCGCCCGGCGTGCTTCAACACTTGTGCGTGACTCAGGATTACCAAAATTAGTGAATGACAGGATTGCCACCCGCGGCGTATGTCCCATTTGGCGGGCTTTGGCTGCCATTGCAACGGCGATATCGGCCATTTCTTCGGCGTCTGGCCGTTCGGTGACGGCGACATCACCAACAAACACTGTGCGGCCCCGTGATATGATCATCGAGGTGGTGAGGAATTTGCTGCCTTCGGCGACATCAATGACCCGCCGGATATGCTGCAATGTCGGTTGGAATGCGCGGGTGACGCCGGTGACAAGCGCGTCGGCATGCCCACAGCTGACCATACAAGCGGCAAAAATGTTGCGATCGAGATTCACCATGCGCTGGCAATCACGATAAAGCGATCCACGGCGTTGTAATTTGGAATAGAGCAAATCGGTATATTCGGTCAGATGCTCGGAAACCTTTGCATTGGTGATCGGCAAATCTTCTGCCCCGTCAAGGCCAAGACGCTGGATCGTTTCCTTGACCCGATGTTCGCGGCCAAGCAGGATCGGCTGGCCATACCCTGCATTGCGGAACGCCAGCGCTGCACGGATTACGCGCTCTTCTTCACCCTCGGCAAAGACAATTCGCTTTTTATTTGCGCTGACTCTCTCAAAAATTGATTGCAGCGCGCCAGCGGTCGGATCGAGGCGGGCTGATAATAACCGGCGATATTCGTCAAGATCGTCAATCGGGCGCCGTGCCACGCCATCGCTCATCGCGGCCTCGGCCACGGCCGATGACACAGCAACGATCAGGCGCGGATCAAACGGTGTCGGGATGATATAATCCTCGCCATAGGTCAGTGCTTGCCCGCCATAAGCATCTGCCACCGCATCGGGCACATCCTCACGGGCCAGCATGGCCAAAGCATTGGCTGCGGCAATTTTCATATTTTCGGTGATCTTACTGGCACGAACGTCAAGTGCCCCCCGGAAAATATACGGAAAGCCAAGAACGTTATTCACCTGATTGGGGAAATCTGATCGTCCGGTCGCGATGATCGCATCAGGACGCACTTCTTTAGCTTCGGCCGGCCAGATTTCTGGCACCGGATTGGCCATGGCGAAAATGATTGGGCGGGCGGCCATTTTTTCGACCATGCTTTTGGTCAGGGCACCGCCTGATGACAGACCAAGGAAAACATCAGCCCCGACAAGCGCCTCTTCAAGGCTGCGGGCATCGGTTTCGGCGGCGTGCGCCGATTTCCACTGGTTCATTGACTCGGTGCGGCCTTTGTAAATGGGGCCAGTGCGGTCACAGATGATAATGTTATCAGCTGGAACCCCCATGATTTTGAGCAATTCGACACAAGCGATTGACGCCGCCCCAGCCCCATTGCCAACAATCTTGACCGTTTTCATGTCGCGGCCAGTCAGATGAAATGCGTTGATCAGGCCAGCCGCGGTAATAATCGCGGTGCCATGCTGGTCGTCATGAAATACCGGGATATCCAGTTTGTCGCGGAGCTGCTGTTCGATCACAAAACATTCAGGCGCCTTGATATCTTCAAGATTGATCCCGCCAAAGGTCGGCGTCATCAGCGCAACTGCATTAACAAAGGCTTCCGGATCTGATGTGTTTAACTCAAGATCAATACCGTCAATATCGGCAAATTTTTTGAATAGAACGGCTTTGCCTTCCATCACTGGCTTGGCCGCTGCGGCACCAATATCGCCAAGGCCAAGGACCGCTGTACCGTTTGAAATGACCGCAATCTGATTGCCTTTGTTGGTGTAATCATAGGCTTTATTGATGTCTGACGCGATCTCGAGACACGGCGCGGCAACACCTGGTGAATAGGCCAGCGATAAATCATGCTGGCTTGTCAGCGGCTTGGTTGCGGCAATCTGGAATTTCCCCGGGCGTCCATTGGCGTGGAATGCAAGGGCTTCAGCGTCGAGGAGTTTATCTTTATCTGTCATGTCTCAATTACTTTATTATCTGACCTAAAGCGGTCGTTTGGGTTAAAAATTTATTTCGGTGCAAACGGTCGATGCGAATAATACGTCATATCGCTCTGCTAGACCCGGTTCGATCTTGTTCTAGAGATCAAGTTGGGGCAATGTCAAAACATTATGACATCTCAACCTTCTACAGCAAATGCGCCAAAAGTAAAAGCGCCCACCCCAATGATGGCGCAATATTTGCGCGTCAAGGATTCGCATCGCAATGCGCTGCTTTTCTATCGCATGGGTGATTTCTATGAGATGTTCTTTGAAGATGCAGAAATTGCCGCAAAACAGCTGGGGATTACGCTTACAAAACGGGGCAGCAAAGACGGTCTTGATGTGCCGATGTGCGGGGTGCCGGTTCATGCGGTCGATGGTTATCTGGCGCGGTTGATCCGGGCTGGTCACAGGGTCGCAATTTGCGAGCAGGTTGAAGATCCGCAGGAACAAAAAAAACGTGGCGGCAAAGGCCCATTGAAACGCGATGTGGTGCGGGTGCTGACGCCGGGTACATTGACTGAAGACGAATTATTGCCAGCACGGGCGCATAATTATCTGGTTGCGCTTGGCCGCGCTGAATCGCAGCTGGCACTTGCCTGGGCTGATATGTCCACTGGTGATTTTTTCGTGCAGGAAATGGCCGATGATGGATTGGAAACCCTATTGGCCCGGCTGGATCCGGCAGAACTGATTTACCCGCAAGGCTTTGATCTTCCCAGCTGGTTTCACGATAGCCAGATTTGTCCAACCGAGCAGGCAGCGTCGCTGTTCGACTCGACCCGCGCCAGACAGGCGCTGGAAAGGTTTTATCAGGTTGCAAGTCTTGACGGTATGGGGCATTTCAGCCGCGCGATGCTGTCGGCTGGCGGGGCGCTTCTTGGCTATTTAGAGGCAACCCAAGTCGGGAATATGCCGCGCCTATTGCCGCTTACCGCGGTTAGTGATGCCGGCTTTATGGAAATTGATCCGGCAACGCGGCGGTCATTGGAATTATCGCGCACCCTGACCGGTGAACGCCGTGGCAGTTTGTTGCATGCGGTCGATCGTACCCTGACGGCAGCTGGTGGGCGTCTGCTTGGTGAACGGCTGGCAGCACCATTGTTTGATGTCACGGCGATTAATGCGCGGCTTGATCTGGTTGGCTGGTTTATTGCCGAGGCGGTTTGTGCTGATCTGGTGCGCGCCCAGCTCCGTATCCAGCCCGATATCGAACGCGCGCTGTCGCGCTTGTCTTTGGGGCATGGCGGCCCGCGTGATCTGGCAAATATTGCTGGCGGCCTTGATAGCGCCGGCCAAATTGTTGCACAGATTCGCGCCGTTGCCGCCAATGGAGAAAATGGTGCCGCCAGAATTAGCGAAGGAATTAGCGAAGGAATTAGCGGAGGGATTAATGAAAAAAGTGGGCTTGGCGGGCTTATGCTACCCGACGCATTACCTG
>Ga0255761_10004708_pt1 | contig 12023 bp, 20 predicted proteins | sample 071ome_29_FD_179961 | JGI IMG/M metagenome (GOLD analysis project Ga0255761, IMG submission 179961) | Coastal salt marsh microbial communities from the Groves Creek Marsh, Skidaway Island, Georgia - 071407BT metaG (version 2) | ecosystem: Environmental > Aquatic > Marine > Intertidal zone >... | reverse complement strand
TGCTGCTGGAAATACAGAAGGCAATGTTCCTTTTAATAATGACAGACCAGAATCAGAATGGATCAAAGTACAATCACATGTTAATCCAGCAGTACTAGATGATGTTTGGACTAAAGCAGTTAACTTTGCAAAAAGTTTAGGAAAACCAATTACACTAAACAGTGCATATAGAACTCCAGAATATAACCGTAAAGTTGGCGGTGCAAAAAATAGTATGCATGTCCAACGCAAAGCCATTGATGTGCAATGGGGTTGTAGTAGTGCTCAAGATAGAGTTGACTTTATTCAAAAAGCAATTGATGCAGGATTTACAGGAATCGGAGTATACAATAGCTTCTGTCATATGGACATAGGCCCAAAAAGATGTTGGGGTCCAAACGGTAGCCGCACTGGCGTGTTTCAACAATACAAAACTGTCCTTAAAAATAACGGATTTCCACTTTAATACTTGACAATAACAATTTCTTATGCTATTATAAGGTATGATTAAAAATACTAAGGCTAAGAAAGAGGCTCAATTTGAAAAATAAAGTAATACTTACTGATTGCGATGGAGTACTGTTAGACTGGGAATATTCATTCGATCAATGGATGAAACATCATGATTATACAGTTGTAACACCAGGTTGTTACGATATGGATATCAAATACGGACTAGAAAAGAAAGAAACAAAACGTTTAGTTCGTATGTTTAACGAAAGTGCATGGATTCGCAAACTTCCTCCGCTACGTGATGCAATCCATTATGTAAAGAAGTTACATACCGAACATGGATATATATTTCATGCAATAACAAGTTTAAGTGATGATAATTATTCGCAGCACTTGCGTACTAAAAACTTGCGTGAATTGTTTGGTGATACTGTATTTGAGAAATATGTTTATTTAGATACAGGCGCAGACAAGGATGAAGAATTAAAAGTTTATGAAGGTAGTGGTTGCTACTGGATTGAAGATAAGCCAGCTAACGTAGATACTGGTATAAATTTTGGACTAGACGGTGTACTTGTAAGCCACAAACATAATGAAAATTATGCAGGTAAGGCTAAATGTGTACGTAACTGGAAAGAAATTTACGATATAATTATTTCAGGAGAAAATATATGACACAACCAACACATGAACAAATTGTTCAAGCATATCAAAACTATCTAGCAGAACATGCAACCTTTGAAGAAAAAGGTGTAAAAGCAGCAGCCGCTAGAGCTCGTAAGGCACTTGGAGATTTAGGTAAATTAACTAAGTCACGTAGAGCCGAAATTCAAGAAAAAAAGAACGCAATGTAATTAGTAAATGTGCCGGCAATAGTCGGCACTTTTATTATAAGCTAGGAAAGAAAGAATGAATCCAGTACCTAGAAAATTACCAGATGAAGAACGTAATCTAATAGACGAATGGTTAAAAAATAACAAAGCAACTACGTTTGAAGCGTATAAAAAATCTGAAACTGTAGAACTTAAAATACAAAAAAGAAAAACCCAAAAGAAAGAATAATATGCCATATGTTGATGTATTTCCTAGTGCAGTATCAATTACTGACTTAGAAAGAGATTTTACACAAGAAGAATTAAAAGTAGTTGATGAAGAATACAAAACTGCAATGCACAACATTGGCAATATGATGGGCGCAGATCAATATGTATTAAATAGACCAGAACTTGCAAATATAAAGGCAACATTAGAGCAAAGATTAAAAAATTATTTAGAAGATGTATTTGCTCCTAAAAATAATTTAGAAATTTATATTACACAAAGTTGGTTCAGTTGGTTAAATCCAGGACAACACTTTCATGAACATCAACATCAAAACAGTTTAATATCTGGTTGTTTGTATTTTAATGCAGACAGAAATCAAGACGCATTAATTTTACACAAAAAAGAATTTCAACAAATTTATATTCCTGCTGTTACTGAAAAAACAAACAAATGGAATTCGCAAATGGCTACTATACCTGTTAGTACTGGAAACATTGTATTGTTTCCTTCTAAAATTACTCATAGTGTAGCACCGACACAAGGTAACTATATAAGAACAACTCTTGCTTTCAATAGTTTTATTCGTGGAAAAATAAAAGAAGGACTGCATTTGTTGGACTTAGAGTTAAAATGAATGAAACTGTAGACTTTAATGACATTAAAAAATTATTTGATGAAACATGGGACGTAGGTTATTTAAGCGAAAATCATCTACTCCAGTCTGCATACTCGCCTTTAAAAAATAAATTCCACGTATTTGGTTACGACTATACAAATAGCACACAATTTAAAGATATTAAAAATGCAATAGTGTTAATAAAAACAGGACACACCTGGGATTATTCTCATTATGATCAAGCAATTGATATTTTAAAAGAAAGTCCTTTAGAAGGTTGGTATCCTGCATATACAAATTACAAACAAGCTGCAATACACGCAGGACTTGGAGTAAGAGCAAAGAATAGTCTTGTTTATAGTTTTAAATTTGGATTTGACTGCCACATTGCAATGGTATGTTTTCATGCTAAAATTATTAACTATCCTGACAGAAGTAAGAAACGTAACTATGGACTTTGGAAACATTGCGAAGGTTGCGATGATTGTATTGTAAACTGTCCAGCAAAGGCAATACACTATGATGACAAAGAACCTCCGTGGATAGATTCAGCAGCTTGCGAGAATTTTATATTTTTTGGAAAAGATGGAAGAGTACCAAATGTTTTAAACTATTGGCATAAAAATGTACATCCAGAAATTCCACAAGATGTTATTGATAGCATAGACACATTAGAAAAAATGAATAAAACTATTGGTACTTTCCAATGGGACGCAAATGGTTATAGTTATGACGGGAATGTAACCAAAAGACATGGTAAGAAAGTATATGTACCGCACTGTCGAGAATGTACTAGTCAACCCAGATGTAGTAAATGGAATGGCAACTATCCTTATGATGGTTCAGAATAGACTTATGTTAGCGCCTACATTTTTTAAAAAAGTAAATACGTTATGTTAAAAGATCTTAAAGAAGAATATAGATTATTTTACATGGTCAAGGGCCACCTTGACGCAGACCCCCAAACAGTTGTAGCAAGTGCAGATGGATATTTCAAACGCCTTTGGGCAGATGGATGTAACGGCGCTCCGTTGTACGATTACGATGAACAGTTCGAACTAGCATGGAGAAAAAAACACAATGGTATCTCGTTCGATTCAGAATCTTAGTACAGAAGATTTAACTTACTTAGAGCAACTACTAGGTAAAGAGTTTGCAAACATTAACGAACGCAAACAAGCATTCAAAACAAAAAACGGCTGGTGTCCAGAAGAAGCAAATAGTAAAAAACTTTTACGTCTTATGAACGCAGTCCGCTCCCAAAAAAATTTAACACGTTTAGAAAAGTGGTAATATGAAACCAAACAAAACCTTTGAACTCTCTGTTGACGATTTAGAGTTAATAGAGCGCAGTCTGACAGCATTTATGACAACAGCAGAATATCCAGATCAACGACTAATCGCACAAGTATTAGGCAAATTACACAATCAAAAGAATTGGTACCGTCCTAAAAACAAAGTGTATATTTCAGGTTGACAAAGCATTAAAACTAGTGTATAAATAAATTGTAACGTTGAAGCCAATCAACGACGAACTGGACCCGGGGGCGGTACCCGGCGCCTCCACCATAAACGCATTTCGCCTATCTGCATAATAGGTGTGATGCAGCACACAACTCCTAATCGAGCCAAGAAAGTGCGTTTATGATGGGGGCGAAATAGGATCGACAGGCGTAATAGAGAACGTGGAGTTACCGGTAGGCGAGACCGTAAATCAGCAATTAAACTAAATGCAAACGATAAAGCATTTGCTCTAGCCGCTTAAGGCTAGATGAGGTAACTATACCTTATCACCCAAAATAGTAGGAAAGCACCTTCGGGTGCTTTTCTTTTGCCTGCTACACTTTAACGCACATAAAGTTATTGACTTTCCAAAAAATACATGCTATACATTTTATACACGTAATCTATGTAGGAGGATAAAGATGCGAATTTTAACTACACTAGGACTATTATTAGCACTGGCATTTGTATTGCCAACAGGAGTGTTAGCAGCAGACGTCACAGTTGAAATGTGGAACAAGGACCCAGAAGACAAAAAACGTAAGATGGTGTTCTCACAAGAAATCGTTGTCGTTGAACCAGGCGAATCAGTTACTTGGTTGGCAACAGACAAAGGTCACAACGTCGAGTTCATCGCAGGTCCAGAAGGTTGGGAAGCACCTAAGAAATCAAAAGTGTCAAAAGATGTAACATTAACATTTGATACACCAGGTGTATATCTATATCAATGCACACCACACAAGTCAATGGGTATGATTGCTATTGTTGTGGTTGGTGATCTAACACAAGAAGCAGTAGATGCTATCCGTGATGCAAAAGTAACAGGCAAGTCTAAGAAAAAGTTTAAGGAACTTTTAGCTAACTTATCTTAGTGTTGCTCAGATGTAACACCAAAAAACTTTCTATATAAGAATTACTCTTATTTGTTGCATTGCAGCGAAGAATATGTTTAAATAAACATGAGAAAGGGCAAGCTGATCACTTGCCCTTTTCTACGCAATAATAAAAAATAAACGAAAGGTAAATTAATGCGCAATGTATTTATTTTAGCAGCAGCCGCAGCAATGGCAGCGACTGTAGCAAACGCAGACACTGTTAATCCAATGCCGGTAGGTGCAATGCTATCTGGTTCAATGGAAGTAGAAGTAAACAGTGATAAAGAAGCAACTCTTACACTAGGTGCAGGCCTAAGTGCAGGTAATGTTGCATTTGGTTCATTTAATGTTGAATCAGTAGACGGTGGTACTTTTACACTAGATCAATGGCAAATTGGTGCAGATGTTGCAGGAGCAACACTATCATTTGGTGATCAAGATGGTGTATTTGTTGAAGGCGAAAACGGCGCAACACTAGCAGCGCCAGCAATGGAAGAATCACTTAAAGTATCTGTAGGCGATGCACAAGTTGCAGTAGGCTTAACAGATTGGAATGCAGATATCTCAGACATTTCAAATGTTCAAGGTGCTTACACAATGGGAACATCCTTTGCATCAGTTACAGCAAGTGGTGACTACAACCTAGACACAGAAAACTGGACACTAGGTGGTCGTGCTGACGGAGTTGAAGTTGCAAACATTATGTTAGGTTCAACACTAACATATACTTCAGTTAACGAACTTATTGCATACGAAGTTGACGGTTCTATGATGGGTCTAACAGCGTATGTAAACGGTGACGACACAGACATGCTACAAAACGTAGGTGCTTCATACGGTCGTACAGTTGCAGGCTTGGATCTAGGTACAGAACTAAACTACAACCTAGATTCAGAAGAGTTTACTCCATCTGTAACAGTTGGATTTAAATTCTAAGATATAATCATAGAAGAAGCAGTGTTCAAGGGCGGTGGCAACATCGCCCTTTATTCTTGATAAATAAAGTTAGCACTTTATGTTATAGGAGGCAACAATGGCTAAAGTTAAAACTACAAGTAGTAACATAGTTGCTACTAAAAAGAAAACTTCAATCGGCGGGAACAACTCAATGTTGAAACTGTCATCGTTAAATAAATCAAAAAAACGTAGTTATAAAAAATATAGAGGGCAAGGTAGATAACTGTAAAGGAAATACCATGAACGTAAAATTTGGAATAGGTGTTGTTATAGCAATCGTAATGCAAGTAAGTGCATTTGTATGGTGGACAGCACAACAGGCACAAACAATAGAAACACTCAAGGGCGAAGTAAGTGAACTAACAAGTCGTATGGCAGTTGAAGATGAAATCAACATGGCACGTGACATGAAAGATATGAAAGAACAACTTGCAGAACACGAACAATGGATATCTGAAAACTACGAAGAAATTTTAATGTTAATTGACTTTGCAAAGTTTACAGAAAACAAATGGGCAGATACGTATGGAACAGATGATACATACGAACGCAAATGGGGAATGAAAACCCCACAACAATAAGCATTTAAACGGAGGGCTAAAATGCAACAAAACGAATATGATGTTATTCTACTGAAATGTGTAGACGGAGATACAGTAGACGTAGATATTGATCTAGGCTTTGGCGTATGGTTGAAAGACGAACGAGTACGCATTATGGGCATTGACACACCAGAGTCACGCACAAGCGACAAAGTAGAAAAACTATTCGGAACAGCCGCTAAAAATAGACTAAAAGAACTTCTTAGCGAAGGCGGCAAACTAATCACTACAGAAAACAAGCACGGTGAAGATATGAAAGGCAAGTTCGGACGTATCTTAGGTGACTTTTATGTAGAGCGTTACGAAGGACAACGTGAACGTGTTACAGATATTTTGATCGAAGAAGGACACTGTGTTGCATACTTTGGAGGTTCTAAAGAAGAAATCCAAACCAAGCATATGGCAAACAGAATGAAATTGCTACGTGAAGGTATAGTAAAACAAGAGGATTACGATGCAGCAGTAAAACTTATGGAAGATAAATAAAGTATAGGGGATTAATATGAAAGCACTAGTCTTAATTGAAGATACTGATAAGTTTTATGAAATATCAGACGAATGCAGAAAAAAAGGTATAGAAGTAGTTCCTGTAAGTCTTTTGCGAAAGATTATATCGGGAGGAATTTCTTGCAATTTTTTTGTAGCAGATTGGGATATGCTGGTTTCTAAATCCAATACACAAGCTGCTATTGATTATATTAATAAAAGTTCATTAGCGAAAAGTATATTAATTACAAATAATCATGAGCCTAGCGAAGAGATACTTTCTAAAGTTACTCACACAGTAAAAAGTCCCTTTACTACAGAACATTTGCTAGATTTATTGCAAAATTAAACGGTTGACAATCTAGAAAACTCCTGCTATAATAGTAACACTATTAACAAAATAGCAGGAGTTTTTTTATGACTATGCATCTCGTAGGTCCTTATATGACCACAACAAACTACAAGAAGCGTAAGCCTAAGGAACTAACAAAAAATCAGCGGCAGGAACTAGAACAAGAATGGCGAGCATATAACAAACGTATGAGACAAACATATTGTCATTCTTCACAATTTGATACACTTGAAGACTATATAGCCTATACTCGAGGTCAACACAAAACAAAACAAAGAACTACAGATAAGTCTTCATATCAACCGCACACAAATCCTATGTATCGTTCTACAGCACACATTCCTAGTCATGGAGACGGTGTTGGTGTAGCAACTAAAAAAGAAAGTCAAAAATATACAGGCGACTTAATTGTAGGTATTGCTACAATGCACAAGTCAAACGCAGTGCCAGTTATGCGTGGCACTAATGAAGCTAAAGACATCGCAAAAATGCGTAGGTAAACAAGAGGCAGTAATCATGAAGTTTTATATTATGGCAGCAATCATGCTGATATTCTCGTCAGCAGCAGAATCACAAGAACTTTTTGCAAAAGAGGCACATCCGGAAGAATTTTGTTTAGCACTTAATATCTATCACGAAGCAAGAGGATCTAATTTTGCAGATCAGTTAGCAGTAGCAGACGTTGTTCTCAATCGTGTAGATGACTCTAGGTATCCTAATTCAGTATGTAATGTAGTCTATGACGGACGACACAAACCTAGTTGGAAAGACGGGTCACCTGTTCCTATTCGTAATCAATGTCAATTTAGTTGGTATTGTGATGGCAAATCAGACGATCCTAAAGACACAGATTCATGGCGTAAAGCACAACAATCAGCATACATGATGATGAATTATGGCGACTTTCGCGGCATTACAGAAGGCGCCACTCACTATCATGCAAACTATGTAAGTCCTAGTTGGGCTCGTGACTTTCAACTAATTGGTCGTATCGGAGATCATATCTTTTATCGCTGGAAATGATTAAGTTACAGTTTTATTCGGAGATCATATGGGGTTAAATATTTAACTATGATATTTGCTTTATTGACAATGCTAACGGCATTAAGCATTAGTGCCGTTGCAATTTATTATTCTGTAGCAGGACTTGTGGCTATTTTTGCCGCGGCTGCGTTACCTATAATGATTATGGGCGGCGTACTTGAAGTAGGCAAGCTCGTTACTGCTGTGTGGTTACATAGATATTGGCAACAAGCAACGTGGTGGCTGAAATCGTATTTAAGTATAGCAGTTATTGTGCTTATGTTTATTACCTCTATGGGTATTTTTGGCTTCTTGTCTAAGGCACACATTGAACAAACAAGTGCAAGTCAGGAAAGCGTAGCACAAGTTGAACGACTTACAACAGAGATTGCTCGTCAAGAAGGCATTGTAGCTAGAGCACAACAGCGTATAGAAGACTTACAATCAAACGGTGTAGGAGCAGATGCAAACATACAATCACAAATAGACAAAGAACAAGAACGTATTGACCGTGCATTTGATCGTATACAACCTGCTATTGCACAACAAAATGAAATAATAGCAGATGCAAGAGCGAGCGATGCTACACGTACAAAACCTTATGAAGATCAACTTGCCAGTTTAGATGCAGAACTTGGTAGATTAGATCAACAAGCAAGAGAGTATGAAGAACGCATAAGTTCGTTAAGTGTAGACAACAGTGCAGTTGAACCTTTGCTTGCACAAATTGCACAAATAGAAGATACTATTGTAAAAGTACAAGGACAAATTGCCAGCGGAGAACGTGAACAAGTACAGCAGGCCCAGAGAACTATAGGAGCGAATGCAGACGGCTCAGTAGGTCCAAGAACCAGAGCCGCAGTAAACGAATGGATAGAACAACAAAGACAGCGTGTTTCTGCAATTAACGTTCAAATAAGCGAACTTCGTCAAACAGCACAGGATACAGTTGCACAAGAGCGTGACCGCCTTGGTATGTTAGTACAAAGGATTAGAGGCGAACAAACAGATTCAGTTAAGCAACGCCAGCTAGATATTCTTGCACAAATAGACAATGTGCGAGGCACAGAATCCCCTGCAATCCAAACAGCAAGAGACGAAATACAAAGATTACGTGAAAGTGCAGAATCGCAGGTGGCACAATCACAAGAACTAATTGAACGTTTAAGACAACAATTAGCACAAGAAGATAAAGCTGCTGATATAGAAACAGCAATCGATGAACAGAATTCTCGTATTAGAAATGCTAATACGGAAATTGACACACTTACAGAAGAAAAATACGCTCTTGAAGCAGAGTACCGTAAACTTGAAGCAGAAGTAGGTCCAGTTAAATATTTGGCTGAATTTGTTTACGGAGAAAAAGCAGACCAAGACCTACTAGAAGAAGCAGTCCGCTGGGTGATATTGGTTATCATCTTTGTGTTTGACCCATTGGCCGTGTTACTTTTGATCGCAAGTCAATATACGTTTGAACTACATCGCAAGCGTAAAGACGATCAGAAGGAGGGACATCGGCTCGATTGGTCAGAATATGAAAGACTAAGAGCGCAGAAAATCAATGACAACCCTGGTTTTAATATTGACGATTCTACGCCGCCTGCGGAAGAGGAGAAAGTAGATGACAGAGGAGCAGAAGCTGAAGGATCTTCTGTGCAATATTCCATTGGAGCCGACGATAAGAGAAGAGACACTTCCCAAGAATTGGCTTTGGCCAACGAAAAAGAGGAATTCTTAGAAGATCCAGTTGAAGAATGGAATAAAATGATTGAGGCTGCTGAAAAGGCAGTAGAAGAAGAAAGACATGAAGATGTTACACACAATATTAGTACACCAGATGCAGATTTGGGAGACATGGTATCAGAAGCAGATACTACCGTGGCAGATGCAGTGGATACAGAATTGGAACAGTCAGAAGTACAAGCTGATGAAAAAGATGCTAAAGAAATAGCAGACACTAGAAATCCGTTCAATTGGGAAAGAGAAATTGAACAGAAGAAACAAAAAACAAATCTAAGTCCTGAGCAAAAAGCTCGCGAAGAAGAGTATGTTAAAAAGGAAGCAGATGCAACCTTTAAAAGTGCTAAAGAAGCATGGAAAGCTGCAAATCCAGAAGAGACATTAAAACACTACAAAGCCTTATATATAAATGGGTACATTGAAAAATTACCTTGGGAAGAAAAAGACCAAACATATACACAAAATGAAGAACAAAACGAAAATAGTCTTTTCAACAAGTTAAAGAAATAGGTTTTATGTGAACAAAATTAATATAATAACTTACCCTGATATTATTCACGGTGATGCTCTTAACATAGTCCTCTTATATCCTAGCCAAACAATACTTCAAGAACTTCAAGACAACTTTCTAAAGCATTTTGAGGAAGATGTTAATTTATACCTATATGATCAAACCACATACGAAAAAGAGCACGTAAATTATATACTCCAACTTTGTGCATCTTCTAACTATACAATATTAGACATAGATAATACGATAGATTTTTTTCGACCAATGATATCTTTTTTGATATCTAAGTCAAATACCTATTGGTTCTCTAACAGCGAACAATCAATCTATAAACATATAAGTTCTAAACAAGTTTATGACTTATCATTTCTTCCTCAAAAAGAGGTTGACTAGCAACACTATTGCGTGTATTATATAATAAACAAAGGAGACAATATGAAACGCCGTAATTACAATAACGATTCTAATCCAGTAAAAGGATTGCATGTAGAAGTACGTAATGGCGACTTTAACTTTGCGCTACGCAAGTTTAAGAAGAAAGTGCAAGAAGCAGGTATCTTGCAAGAACTGCGTGAGCGCGAATATTACACAAAGCCAAGCGAAAGGCGCAAGAAAGCAAAAGCAGCAGCTCGTTCCAGATGGATTAAAAAGTTGTCTAAAATGGAACTAGAACATGTTGACATTGCCAAAATGAGAAGGAAGTAATATATGCGTCTTGAAGAAGATGTAAAACTAGACTACAAGGACGTTCTTATACGGCCTAAGCGTTCAACACTTGGCAGTCGCAAAGAAGTAGATTTGCAACGTGGTTACACATTTCGTAACTACGAACCAGACTTTCCAGATAATGTAGAACATCGTCATTGGCGAGGTGTTCCTATTATGGCAAGTAATATGGACGGTGTTGGTACATTTGAAATGGCTGACAGTCTTGCTAGAGAAGGTATTTTTACTTGTCTAGTTAAAACTTATACTGACAATGAACTTATAGACTTCTTTGATACTGATGACTACAATCGTACTAACTATGTTGCTATGAGTATAGGCATTACAGATAGTGATTATTGCAAGTTTCAAAATGTATATAAAATGTGCGACGGCAACCTAAAATACGTATGCATTGATGTGGCAAACGGATACTCAGAACGATTTGCAGAGTTTGTTAGAAAATTTAGACAAGAGCATCCGCACATTGTAATTATCGCAGGTAATGTTGTCACAGGCGAAATGACGGAGGAATTGATTCTTGCTGGAGCAGATATCATTAAAGTGGGAATTGGCCCTGGTAGTGTATGCACTACTCGCATTCAGACTGGCGTGGGGTATCCCCAACTTTCGGCAGTTATCGAATGTGCAGATGCGGCTCATGGTCTCGGTGGACATATTATTGCTGATGGCGGCTGTACCTGCCCTGGTGACGTGGCTAAGGCTTTTGCTGCCGGCGCAGACTTTGTAATGCTAGGTGGTATGCTTGCTGGACACGATGAAGGCGGTGGTGAAGTAATTACAAAATTATATCAGACTAATGAAATGATAAGAACAGACAATACAATTTCATTTCCTGAATATACTCCAGTAGTAGAAGAAAAGAAGTTTGTGCAATTCTACGGTATGAGTAGTAAAAGCGCAAACGAAAAGCATTTTGGTGGACTTAAAGATTATCGTTCATCAGAAGGCAGGACGGTTCTAGTACCTTACAAAGGATCCGTAGCTGATACAGTACAAGAGATCTTAGGGGGTGTTAGATCCACCTGTACATACGCTGGGGCAGTGCGATTGAAGCACTTGTCAAAGTGTACAACATTTGTTCGTTGTACCCAAACTCATAATGCAATTTATGAATCGAGTACGATTGGCAAATGATAAATAAACTTGAACGCCG
>Ga0255761_10004696_pt1 | contig 12046 bp, 15 predicted proteins | sample 071ome_29_FD_179961 | JGI IMG/M metagenome (GOLD analysis project Ga0255761, IMG submission 179961) | Coastal salt marsh microbial communities from the Groves Creek Marsh, Skidaway Island, Georgia - 071407BT metaG (version 2) | ecosystem: Environmental > Aquatic > Marine > Intertidal zone >... | reverse complement strand
TTTGTTTCATCAGTTTATCTTTGTTTTTTTTTGATAGTAAATTTAAACTGCATTTCGGTAAAACATAACTTAATTGTACTACATCACTAACAGGTTCATTTGCGTTTTTTTCAATCATACTTGTACCCCATGATGGTATATAGTTTTTTAAATCATTTAATAAAGGAGGATAATGATATTTATATTTCCATCTCCAGTCAATACAACCTATTGTATAATATTTAAAAACCCATTCTAAACCTTCTAGGTAGTTGATACAAATACACTGTTTGTATGCTTTATTAATATCAATATCAAATAATTTTTCATAATATCTACATTCCCAATAGTAATTAAATGGATCTATATATTTTTCATTTTCTCTTCTTTTTGTTGGTATATTTTGTAATCTATATAATTTTTCATCAATGGTATTGTTGGGATAAAATTTTTTTTCAAGTTTATTACGAATTTTGTATTCATTTTTTATATTATTATGTTCTTGTTCTGCAAGAGCTTCTACTAAAATTTTTAAATTAGACCATTTTATATTACTTTTATCACATAAGTGTATATTCTTAGTGTTAATTATATTTTTATATGTGGCCATAATTGTATGGATCCCACTAGTTCTTATATTCAAACTTGGAAAATGTGGTAAAAAATCATTTCCTAGTAGTAGACATATAAAAATATAATCGTGTAAAACATTCTTATCAAATTTTTTTATTCCAGTTAAATTATATACAATTGCATCTGCTAAGATGGGTATATCCATATAATAGTTTTCATTTGGTTCTAGTTCATTATCTATACTCTTAATAAATTCAGGTGTTTCTCTATATAGATATATATTATTAGAAATGTGTAAATGATTTAATGAAAGCATAATTAAATCGGCATCTAAACCATAAATTAAAGTGTTTGTATTTTTATGAAATATACTATTTTGTCTAATATAGTTAAATATTTTATGTTCTCCTTCACCAACTTCATTTGAATCAGAAATAATTATATTAATATTATTAATGTTATTAAACTTGGTATTATAGTATTTCGTAATTTGTTTTCCTAGTTTACTCATAAATTTGGTTCCAGGTGTAATTGCAGTTTTATTCCATGTAGTTTTACTAGACTTATTTATTTCACTAGTTAATTTACTTAGTAAATAAGATTTATATCTTCTAGTTCGTTGTTGCTCTAGTTTTGCTACGGGTGCTACACCATCAAACGCAATTATCAGTGTTTTTTTTGGAGATATTAAATTAATATATTCATTTAATTTTTTTATTGTTTCTTTTATTAACAATTTTTCAAATTTTGTATCATCATTTTCATATTTTTCACCTATAAGTCGTAGTGTGTCATAAATAATTGAATTACTATCTAGATAGAAATTATCTATTTTATCAAGATAGTTTATTTTTTTTATAATATTTGCATGATTTTTTACAATATATGAAAAGTAACTTGGAATACCCATTATCTAATTTTAATGATTAAAGTTTAAATCATTTATGCATATAAAAAAATAATATTATAAACCATAATATTATTTTGGTTTATAAAATCACAATAATTATGAATTATAAAATTATATATAAATTAAAATCACAATATAAATTACAGATGAAAAAGAAAAATGAAAAGATTAAGGCAAACCCTTTAAAAAAAAATGATGAAACCCATACTATAAAATTTTGTAAAGGTAAAATATCATTATTTCAAAAAATGATAACTAAAACCATTATGGCAGTCCAAAAATATAAAATAATGGATATTATAAGTGCAAGTGATATTAATATTTGTATTCAAAATTTAGAAATTTTATATAAAGAACTAAATAGACTTTCACTAATTACAAATAATAAGAAAGAATTTGATAATATAATTAATTCACTTCAAAAAATTAATAATGAATTATCTGCTCTCTTTAGAAATTCAGGAACTTATGATATTCTAGATTTATTAACTGTTGCAATGGGTAATGAATTTATTAAAAAATGTAATGTAATGGATAAAGATGAAATTTTCACAGTTATTAAAAATCACGTTCATCCTATAGGATATAAAGTTATGAACTGGAGAGATGATAAAAAAAAATCTAATAAGAAACTCCATAAAAATAGGATTGTTGAAGATTTTATGATAGTTGAAACTGCTAAGAATTTTGACTGTTTTGATTTAGCAAGAACCAGTAAAGATTTTCAGAAGAAAGTTTATGGAATAAAGATAGCAATACACAATGAGAATGAAAAAAAAACTATTATTATATCAGGTATTGTTGATGATATTTTAACAGAATGTACTAATTATTCGTTTATTTTAAATAAAATAAATAAGTTAAAAATTAGCCTACCAGAAGATTCATCATTTATTATTAATGATTATATACGTTATGTTGATTCTTTAACAATAAAAGAATTATTAATTTATAATGAAAGTGAACTATATCAACGTTTTGTTGGATATAGTAATCAAATAAATCTTATTAAACAAAAACCTATCTCTCAAAATGTAAAAGAATTTATTAGTTCGGAGTTATTTGGACAGCGTAGAACACTAATACAGTTATTAATGAAAAGTGAAGATCCTGAATTCCAATACTTAGCCTATTTATTGTATGATTTACTTTCTAATGATAATAACGGATCTATAGATACATTAGAACAAACTGTATTATTTGATAGTCTTCCATGGAATATAAAAAAATATTTTAGAGATGCTATGAAAACAACTATAAACTATACAAATACTCTTGCAAAATTTGATAATAGTAAAATTCCTATAGAACAACAAATTTGTCTTCTTAAAGCACCCGATTCAGTAAAAGAGAAAGCAATGGTAAAACTAAAGGAAGTAAAAGCTAAATCAGAAGATTCTGGATCTAAAGCAAGACAATATTTAGATGGGTTATTAAAAATACCTTTTGGTGTTTATCGTAAAGAACCAATATTATCAATTATGGATAATATAAAAGATTCATTTGCCGATGTAGTTAAAACCATAAAAAATAATAATATTTCTTTGGATATTCCAGAAACAAAAAATATAACTAGCTTAGAAATTGCAAAATACTTTCCTTTAATTAAAAAAAATGCAAGTCATAAAATTACTGATACGAATACAAATAATTTAATTAATTTATTTTGTAGCGGTAAGCGAGATATACTAATTGCAAATACTTGTTATATTAACAGTATTATAAAAAAATTAGGATTAAAAAATATTAGACTACGACATTCTGGAAAAAAAAATGGTTATATGAAAGAAAATATCGAATTATTTATAAAAAATAATAAAGATAATAAACTTGTTATTAAATCTCTCCAACAAAGATTTCCAAAATATTTTGAAAGTACAAATTCATTTGATATGTTAGAAAAAATTAATGAAATTAATAAAGATTTATCAAAAATTTCAAATGTTATTAATACAGTAGATTCTACATTAGAAAAATCAGTACACGGACACAAGCAAGCAAAACGACAACTTCAGCGTATTATAGGTCAATGGTTGAATGGAGATCAGAAGGGACATTGTTTTGGTTTTGAGGGAGCACCTGGCGTTGGAAAAACAACATTAGCAAAAAAAGGTCTAGCTGAATGTCTTAAAGATGAAAATGGGGAGGTTCGTCCATTTGCCTTTATACCAATTGGTGGTTCAAGTAATGGAAGTACTTTATGTGGACATAATTATACATATGTAGGTTCTACATGGGGAAGAATCGTTGATATACTTATGGAGAAAAAATGTATGAATCCAATAATATTTATTGATGAATTAGATAAAGTAAGTAGATCAGAACATGGAAAAGAAATTATAGGAATTTTAACACATCTTGTTGATGAAACTCAAAATGATTCATTTCAAGATAAATATTTTACAGGAATTGATTTAGATTTAAGTAAAGCTCTATTTATATTTTCTTATAATGATCCTGGATTAATTGATAAGATTTTATTAGATAGAATACATAGAATAAAATTTGAATGTTTATCTGTAGAAGATAAATTAGTTATTACTAAGGATTATATACTTCCTGAAATATTTAGAAAAGTAGGTTTAAATAATTGTATCACATTTACAGATGATATTATTGAATTTATTATTGATAGATATACATATGAACCTGGTGTTAGAAAATTAAAAGAAATATTATATGAAATTATTAGTGAAGTTAATTTAGATATATTACAATTGAAAGATATTGAACTACCTATTATATTAACAAAAGATGATATTAAAAATAAATTTTTAAAGGAACGTCATGAAATTAATATTAAAGAAATACACGAAAAACCAAGTGTTGGCATTGTAACTGGATTATGGGCTAACGCTTTAGGAAAAGGTGGAATAATACCAATTGAAACGTTATATTACCCTACTACAACGCCTTTAGATTTTAAATTAACTGGTATGCAAGGTGATGTTATGAAAGAATCTATGAATGTCGCAAAATCACTTGCTTGGAAATTAACAACACTAAAACGTCAAAAAAAGTTATCAAAAGAATTTTCAGAAACAAAATTACAAGGAATTCACGTTCATTGTCCTGAAGGAGCTACACCAAAAGATGGACCATCTGCTGGTACAGCTATAACTGTAGCCATTTATAGTTTATTAAATAATAAAAAGGTTAAAAATAATATTGCAATAACAGGTGAAATTAATTTACAAGGAAAAGTAACTAAAATAGGTGGTTTAAAATTAAAAATATTAGGAGGTATTAAAGCAGGAGTTAAAGAATTTATATATCCAAAAGAAAATGAAAAAGATTTTAACAAGTTTTGGGAAGTTTATGGAGAGAAAAGTATAGTTAAAAATATCAAATTTAATTCAGTAACTAATATTAATGATGTTTTTAAATTAGTATTTATTTAATTATAAAATGTAAATTTAATATATATGCCACTTAATTCTAGTGCCTTAACATATATTAAATTTTTTATATTTTTAGTTCCTGTTATTATTCCATCAATGGCAGTTATTGGTTCATTTTATGAAGGTAATTTTAAAGGCTTATTTTATCTTTTAGGACTTATATTAACTATGACTTTTGGAGGTCTAATTAGTAAGACGGCTGGTAATTTAGTACCACACACCGGAAAAATAGGAGGTGTTGGGAAAGATGCATTTACTCCATTAATAAGTGCAGCATGTAATTTAGTAGGATCAGGACACCCAGAAAGTTGGGGAATGATGTATTCAACACCTGGACCACATGCTTTAATGTTAGCTTATACAGCTGCATATGTTATTTTTCCAATTTTAATTTTTAATAATATAAATATTCATAATTTATTTATTATTGGTGGCCTTGTATTAATTTCAACTTTAAGTGCTATTTTTAGAACATCTAGTACAATGAACTGCATTTCTATTATAGACGTTGCTGCTGGATGGGCCACAGGATTATTACTTGGTGCTGTTTGGTTTTTTATTGTTAATCAAATAGCAACAAGTTCAAATATTAAAGACGTTACATATTTTTCAGATTCAAGTTCAGATAAACAACAATGTAAACTTGAAAAGAAAGCTTTCAGATGTAAAGCAAGAAGAAAAGCTTAATTAAAATATATCCAATTTTTTTTAAACCATTTTATCACGCTTTTAGCAATTTGTTTTCTAGAATCTTGACTGGATTTTATATTTAACTTAAATGTATTTTTATTATAACTTTTAGTATAAAAAGTTATAAAATTTTGTAATGCAATTCCAATATTCATTTTTTTATATTTTTCTAAATCTTCTTTTTTAAATGTATCTTTACCAGTCCTACTATTTACATTATTATGAAAAAAATGTAAAAAATTTATTAGATCAACTTTACTATTAATTAGTCTAGTATTATTATACCCTATTACTAATTTTGCATGCTCGGAACATAAAGGACAAGGTAGATTTTTACATATTGTTTTAATTATATTTATTATATCATTTTTATTATTAATAAAAAAATTTTCATTAACTTTTACTGCTAAAACATGGAAAAAGGTCCATGTTGTTGGACCCCATAGAATCTTAGTTTGCGACATTATATATAAAAGATATAAAGACTTTTCAAGAAAATAATTTAAATATGGATAATTTTATTATTAAAAATACAACAGATTTTAACAAATATCTTATGCAATTAATATCTGAAGAAAATGAAGGTGAAAGTGAAACTAAAACATGTTTAAATGATCTTTGTCTTATTACAAACGAAAAATTAAAAGAAAAATATTATACAATGAGTTGCGGTCATAAATTTAATTATATTCCATTAATAAAAGAATTTATTAACCAAAAATTTAATACAAGTCATTACGAGGTTACCTCTTTATCAAAATTTGATTTAAAATGCCCGTATTGTAGAAATATTCAAAGAGGAACAATACCATATTATTCTAGTTTATATAGTGATAAGATTATTGGTATAAATTGGCCCCCATCCAAATTAAGTTTAAATAATTATTGTAAAGCTGTTTTTAAAACTGGTAAGAGAAAAGGAGAAGTTTGTAATACTAAATGTCTTCATAATTATTGTAAAAGACATAATAGAAAAAGGAAAATACCCTCTGAAAATACTACACTATGTATTAAAATATTAAAATCAGGTAAGCGAAAAGGAGAGAAATGTAATTGTAAATGCAGTACACCAGATAGTATTCAAAATAAGTTATGTAAAAGACATTTAAAAATGTAAAATAATTATATATAATGAATAAAGAAGAATTGTTAGCTGTTGTAAAAAATTGGATTTCTATGGACGATCAAATAAAAGAATTGCAAAAACGTGTAAGAGAATTAAAAAATGAAAAAAAAAGTGCAACTGAAACTTTAGTAGAAACAATGAAAAATAATGAGATTGATTGTTTTGAATTAGGAGCTGGGAATAAATTGTTGTATACAAAAAGTAAAAGTAAAAAACCACTTTCTAAAAAACATTTACTTGATTCTCTTGCAAAATATTTTAATGGAAATAAAGAGCAAGCTACCGAATTAAGTAAATTTATTATGAATACAAGAGAAGAAACAGTGAGGGAAAATATTAGAAGAAAATTATCAAAAAAATAATAACAGTAATTTATAATATGAATACTACTTCACATTATAAAGAAAAATTTAAAAATAATAAACCCAATAAAAAAAATAAATTAGATATTATAAAAAATAACAATGGTAAAATTCATATTAAATTAGACACTCCTATAGTTGATCCTAATTCTGATTGTTTTAATTATACATATGATTTATCAACTTCAATTAATACAGATTTAAATAATATAAGTAAAAATATTGATAGAATTTCATTTTGTATTTATCGAATAGTGCATTGTAAAACACAACAAAATGTTAAACATCCGTTTTTACAGTATCTTTTATATAAATATCCACCCTCAAATAATTCATCATTATCTAATATGTTAGTATTTCCATTTATTAAATTTAAAAATAATTTTAAGAGTGAATCTAATAAATTTATAGAAAATATTATTGGTAAGAAAATAGAACCCGATGGATTTATTGAAAAAAACAAAACAGTATTTATTTTTTATAATATTAGTACTTTAGAAAACAACATTATTAATAAAGTCTATTATATGAATAAAAATAATGAACTATGGTGGTGTATTATGGATGAAATTTGTAATCATAAAAAAGTTTTAAATTTCCCTATTCATAAATCGGTATATAATACTTTTTATAAAAACCCTTCTTTAATCTATATAAAATTAAATGAAAAACGTATTGAAATACCTACAATTGCATATTATGGAAATTATTTTAATTTTTTACCAATAGTTGCTGCCTTAGGACAAAAAGGTAATAATACAAAAACAAAAAGCGATTCATTATTTTTTTCTTCTTTTAAAAAAGCATTTAGATATGGATGCTGGACTGATGATTATAAAGAAAAAAGTATGTATAATGAAAAAATTTCAGACATTGATGGACTTTACAAAAGATGTGGTTTAATAAGATTTGCTTTATTTTTAGGTAAAATAAATATATTGGACGATATTGAATATACCAAATTAGATAATTATATTACAAGTAATAATTGGAAAACTGAATATAATTCTTTAGTATTAACTAGAATTAATTTTGATAATAATATTCTTAATGTTGAACCTGAATATATATTGAAAAATTTCAACCAACAAACTCCTTTATCATATCATGAGATAGATAAAAGTAAATTACCTTCTGTATGGGATCCTAATTTTTCTGATTATAATATCTTATAATTTATATAATGATAGTTGATTTATTTATTTTTGTATTAGGTATACTAATAATTAATACATCTTTTTTAGCAGTTCCCTATCTTTCACCAAGAATAGATCATATGGAGATTATGTCTTATCAAATATTCGCAAATATGATGTTTGTTCTTTTCTTAATTTTACCTACAGGATTAAATAAGTTTTAAGTAATTGAATTTCTTTATGTTATAAATAAAATTGATTTTAATAAAATACTTTGGGTTTTCATTATAAATTATCTTATATAATGGAAAAGCGCATCAATACAAAAGTAAAAGTATGGACGTCTGATTTTAAAAATGATATTGTTAATAAACTTCAAGTGTTGAATTCGATTAATGAAAAAGATAAATTAGAATTATTAGAATATATCTATTCATATAGTCATCTAGAATTTAAAAAAGAAGATATTCAAAAAAGAACAAGGGTTAAAAATATAGTACCATTTCATGAAAGATGTCGTGCTTTACGTGCAAATGGCGAACAATGCACTCGTCGTAAAAAAGAAACTGATGAATTTTGTGGAACTCATATTAAAGGTACTCCTCATGGTGTAATTACTAGTGAAAAAAGTCAACCAACACATAAAAAAGTACAAATATGGGCCGAAGAAATTGGTGGTATTATACGACATTTAGATAAAGAAGGTAATGTTTATGATCCTCAAGATATTTATCAGAATTCTACAAATCCAAAAATTATTGCTAAGTGGAAATTAATAGATAATGTTTATGAAATTATGTAAAATTATCTTGATAATTAAATATTATAAAATAAATAAAATTTAATTATTATCTTCTTTTTTTTCTTTTGGAATTATATCTTCTGGAATATTATTTTTTATACAATTCTTAATAAATAAAATTGTCGGTTTACAATTATAATTAGTACCAACATATACTCCCATGCTAAAACCCATTAAAATTTGCCACATTTATAATTAATAATTATATTTTTATTTATTCAACTGCTAATAATCCAAAAAATATAGCAAGGGCTGATAAATTATGCCATAAAAAATGATAGTTAATGTTATTTTCTTTTTCACATGCAATTTGATCGATGATCCAACATACAAACCCTAAAATAAAAAATACAATGTATAAATATAAATACATTCTTTTAGTACCTTTTGTTAACTTTAATCCCATTTTTGTTAAATATATTTGCATGCTAGCAAATATCATAAGAAAAAATATAAAATATTTATGAAATATTAAATATGTTACTAAAATAGGATATATAAATATTCTTTTAATTTTAGTAACATGTTGTATAACATCATAACTTAATACGATCATTGATGTTTCATCTAGTATTTGCGCCCATGATCTTAAAGACATATGAAATAAAAATGTTGATATCCCTAAAAATAATAAATCATCTCCTATAATATATTTTTCTTTACTATATAAGTAAAAAGCTACTATAATATAACAAAACGCAGATATTGAATTATAATATTCAGCAATCCATATATTTTTATCATATTTGTTTTCACAAAAATGTATACTTGCATCTGGGTTTCCCCAGAAAAAATTATTATTCATTATTTTGAGTATGTAATGTTTTTTTTAATATAGTTAATTAATTCTTGAAGAAGTTATGGAAGTAAAGGAGAACCATTATGATATGATTGGTGGTTAATTTCATTTCGGTCGATAGTGTAAAGACATCTAGATAATAAAAAAACAATTATTTCAGCAAAAAACCAAAATATGAATTTTATAGTTAACTCATTTGGACCCCAGTAAATATAAAATACGTTTTGAAAAATTAAAAAATAAATAAAAATATTACTAACGACAAAAAATAATATAGACATAAAAAAATTTACATTAAATATGCTGTTATAATTTGAATTTTTCATTTTATTATTTATGTGGATATTTTTTAAATTTATTATTTAATTTGTTTAAATAATAAAAACATTCTATCAATATTTTCTATAATGAATAATAATGCAACTACTATTTTAGGTTTAGGTGCAATTGGTACTCTTCTTGCCTATTATGGCTATAATTATTTAGATGATGATAATGATAACGAAACTATTAAAGAAAATCAAACTGAAGAAAATCAAACTGAAGAAAATCAAACTCAAGAAAATGAAGCTCAAGAAAATGAAGCTGATAAGAACAATAATATAGCATCTAAAAATATAAACGATCATGAAAATAATACAACAAGTATATTAGATAATACAAATCATGATATTTCACAAAATTCAATAAAACTTGAAGTTAAGGAGCAAATTAGTAAAACATGTATAGAAAGCAAAGAAAACAAAGAAAATAAAGAAAATAATACTGATAAATGGAGTAACTATTGGGAAAAACAGTATAATGAGATAGATAAAAAACAGGATATTGCGGCAGAATAATTTATTTATTTATTTAATATATATGGAATGTTCTAATATATTAAATTTTAATATTTCTGGTAAAACAATATTATGGATTATTATTATAATTGCAAATTTATTTGCATTAGCACGTGCTTTTATAAAATACAATATTTCTGAAACATTTTCTAATATATATGACGATACAATATATTTAAATTTTTTAAAAAAACTAGAATATCATTCAGCTAATTTAAGAAATAAGATTATAAATAATTCAACAAAAACTTATTTAGATATTAATAGTAAACATCCAAAAAATAATCAAGACGTGGTTCAAAATTTTGATCGATCATATCCGATAATACCCCATAAAAATCATAGTATTAATACTAATAATAATAAAAGAGATAGTAGTAATAGTATTGATAGACACCATAATATTTTATTTGGCTTTATTCGTAATATTTTTCCAAAAAAACATCATCATAATCATCATAATCATGTACGTCATAGTATAAGACATTATAATCATAAAAAATAAATTATTTTGTTGTTTGTAAATTTATTTTATCAATTATGAAATAACGTTTATATTTTTTTTTTCCATCTTTTGTATACCCATCGGCTTTTCTAATTGGCTTCATTGTAAAATTAAATGTTTTCAATATTTGTCTAACTAAATTTAATAAAGGCCATTTTTGTTCTTGTTTTGCATTTTTATGTAGAGATGTTAAACTAGAACTGCTTAATTTTTTTTTTAAATCTATTATTTTATCTTTAATATTTTCATATGTTTTTTCAGATAACATAACTTCTCTAGGAATTAACATTCCATTAAGATCATTTTCATTTTCTAAATTAATATTGCATAATTTTAAAAAATTTATAATATCATTATCCATTATTAATATTATACATTTATTCTTTAACTTTTTGTAGGAAGTTATTATAATTATTCACTACATTTGTATCTTCTATAATTATTCCAACTTCCATATTGGTTGTAAATGCAGATTTATCAAGATTGAATGATCCTAATATTAGAATTTTATTATCAATTAGGATTGATTTTGCATGTAATTTATTATATGATTTTTTTGTAAATTTAGATATGCTTCCATATTTTTCAAAATTTATACATTCTTTATACGCATCTTCATCGCATATAAAATCAAAAATAACACCCCTTTTACTTGCATTAGTTATTTCACCAATAATATCATTATCATCTAATTTATAAATTGTAGCTTTAATACTGTTATTTGCTAATCTAATATTTGTTATAATATTATTTTTAAAAGATTCTTTTCCAAAAATAGGTGATATTATCTGAGATTTTATAAAATTAATATTAAATAAAAGTAATAATAATAAAAAAATTTTATTCATTGTAAGCTATATGCATGTTAATTTTATATAGGTTTTAAAATTGTTTTTAATTAATGTATAAAATGTAAAAAAAATA
>Ga0255761_10004680_pt1 | contig 12071 bp, 13 predicted proteins | sample 071ome_29_FD_179961 | JGI IMG/M metagenome (GOLD analysis project Ga0255761, IMG submission 179961) | Coastal salt marsh microbial communities from the Groves Creek Marsh, Skidaway Island, Georgia - 071407BT metaG (version 2) | ecosystem: Environmental > Aquatic > Marine > Intertidal zone >... | reverse complement strand
AAGACGATCCCCATTCGATTGAAGAGAACGCCAGAAGCAATACAGAGGGTAATACAGGTCATTGACCCACACCTCTGTCCTAGGTCGGGTCTGAGTCACGTGGAGTGCCATAGAACCACCACCAAGAAAAGGTTCATGGTACTTGTCAAATTGTGGGAGATGCTGGTCTAGAAAATTGACCGCCCTGGATTTACCACCAGGATAGCGGAGAGGAGTTTTGAGTTTTGCCATCAGAGAATACGTTCAACTCCGTCTAGTATATCAGATGCTGTGATGCTCTTGGGTGCTGGTTCAACATTGGTTGCAAGCATCGTAAAATCACCAGGAATAAATTTTACCTTTGCACTAGGAGAACTTGGGGTAAAGTAAATTCTCTTTTCAACCGTTTCCCAATCAGTATAAGCAATTGACATGTTTTCAGTATCAACCAAAAACATATATTCAAAGGTTTTTTCTACATTCTTTGAATTACCTTGAAAGTTCTTAAGTGTAATTACTTTAGTAGAACCATTTTTATTGAACAGTTTGAGAGATCCTTTCATCTCATAGTGAGTTTCATCACTACCTATAAAATCAACTCCGTCCATGTGATCACCAACATAACGAACTTGGTTGTCACTCCACTTTGCAAACGACTTCTCTTGAAGATAAGTTCGGAAAGTTTTAAACGTGTTGGACTTCATCTCTTTAGTATTAGTTGCATCACAACAACCAAAGAACTCTTTCAAGTTAATGCGAGAAAAATCAAGATTCATTTGAATTCACACTCCACCATCATTTCAGTAAGGGCAGCAAGAAGATTGATTTCCTGATCTGCAACAAATGCAGATTGGTATTGATACTTGCCGATGATCAATACCGCTTGAGGAATAGTCCTAGGTTCCAGGCACTGATAAAGATTATCATAGATAGACCTAAAGATGTGAGAAGGTTCGTTGTCAAGATTACTTGACACCCACTTCTTAACAGTCGTGTACTGCTTGGTCTTCAGTGCTTGAGTCAGTTCATTAAACCTGACATCAGACAAACTGGAAAGAATACCACTGTCAATAACTCCACCGACTGCATATCGTTGACACTCATTAAGAGTACGACGCCAGTCAGGAAAGAACTTCAGGATGATTTGGGGAAGTACTTTCGGATCATATTGTACGCCCTCTTCCTCAAGTATAAACCTGAGACGGTCGAAGAAGGTTCCTGCCAGAAGTTTCTTTTCTTTTCCTGGGATGGAAAAATCGACGACTGCACACCTGGAGTGCAAGGGTTCAATAAGTTTGTTTTTGTAGTTACAGGTGAAAATAAACCGACAGTTACCATAAAACGCCTCAATGTTTGCCCGTAGAGCGAGTTGTACATCTGAGGTTGTGTTGTCAGCTTCGTCAACAATGACGACTTTGTGTTTGGAGTCACTAGAAAGTGAGAGGGTCGAAGCAAAATCTTTGACCTTGTTCCGTATGGTGTCAATAGCACGTCCTTCATCGGATCCATTAATAACGATATAGTCAGCACCCAGTTGTTCGCAGAGTGCTTTTGCGACGGTAGTTTTGCCGATACCAGCGGTGCCAAACAGAAGAAGATTAGGAATCTGTCCACTGTTCAAAAATTCATTAAATGTATTCTTCGTGGTTTCTGGAAGAATACATTCATCAATCTTCTTAGGTCGATACTTCTCAACCCAAAGAAATTCATTACGAGACATAGTAACTATTCAAGTGGTCGTTTGAAAGATTTACTGAAGATGCTCTGTGCATTGAACATCATCTTCATGTATTCTACACCATTTTTGGGTTTCGTGTGATCCCCACAGGTGAAAATGTCGCACACTGCCATACCCAACTCTGGCCAAGTGTGAATGCTGATATGACTTTCAGCGAGCATCGCCACACAAGTGACACCCTGAGGTTCAAACTTATGTGAGTTGAGTGCTAGTAAAGTTGATTTACATTTGACTGATGCTTGATAAACAACATCCCTTACAAACTGCTCGTCATCTAAGAACGATTTGTTACACTCTTTGAGTGTAAAAAGGATGTGTTTCATTTATTATATTCCGAATCTGGTTCAAGAGCAATGAAGTATTCAAGATTACTCAGAGGATCTCCTGCAGTAATAATCCTAGTAAACTTTGCTGCTCTAGTACAAACATCCACATTATAATCACCAGGAATGATTTTGATAGTTTCCATCTTAAAGTTAAAACAGAAACAAGTTTCTGACCTACCTACAATATGAGAAACTGTATTAGAAGTTTCGTTGTCCTTGTCTTTAACTGCAAGTGTCACGTCACCACCTTGAGATTCAAGACAGAGATCAGGAAGATGTAGAACCCTAGATGCCTTGAGAAGTGATTCAAGAACTTCATTAGTCAGTTTAAAGGTGAACTGGATCTCAGGAAGTCCAAGTTCTTTATCGGGAGGAACAATCAATACATCAGGATCACAGAAGAAGTATTTCAGTTTACTTCGTCCAGATTTGATAGTCAGATAAGATTGCTGATTAAACTCAAAATCAATCTCTTTTGATTGATCAAAAAGATCCCAACCATTAATGAATTGACCCAGATCGTAAATAGCAAATGCTTCTGGAAATTCTTCTTTCACCTCTGCCTTAGCAAAAACATTCTTGGTTACAGAAATGGTTGAGATCTTAGATCCTGGTTTGATGTAGATCGAATTGTTAATCGTAGAAAAATTCTTAAGAATGAATTTTGTACGGTCAGATAGTTTCATAATCATTGAGGGTAGGTTTCACGGACGGCATTCTTATCGTTGAAGTTCATGAGGAGAACTGCATAGTGCAGAATCTTCATAATATCACGGCGGGCAGTGCCCTTCTTATCGTACCGTGACGCATACTTCAGGATGTTGCTTCGGCAAAATGCCTCACCATCACCACATGCTTCAATAAGATCAAGAGTTTGAATCTGATCATCACCAGCAGAATAGTGCTGGTTGTAAGTTCCACGAATGTACTCAAGAAGTTCTTTTACAATTTCTTCTTCGTTGTACTTCCAAGGAGTTGCTGGAGAATTGGGAATCACGTCGTCTAGTGTAGTATCAATAGTAAAGGTGTTGTCGTTCATTTCAAGTTCATCGTAAAGTAAAGACCAAGCGTTAGGCATAACTAAACAAAAAATCGTGTACAAGTGACTTGGATTTTTCCTTGCCAAACTTGCTGTCAAGGTAACCACTTACGGGATCTAACTTTGTCATGTACCTGTCAAAGTCGCCGTATGTGGAAGACACATCAAACCCAGTAGGTTTCTTAGATTCTAGCATGGATTTGTACACTTGTAAATAGGCACGGAAGTCATCAAGATAATTGTTAACTTCTGACATTGTGCATTTACGAACATACACATTCTCTGAGAAGTGATTACCTGGTTCAAAGAATCTAAATGTTCCTTCTGCCTTTGGAAGTTCAGGAACAGAGAAGAGATAATTCTCTACAGGGTGCTGGAAGTCAAATACAATAATGACTTTCTTTTCAAAGAACCCCATCAAGTCCATACCAAAGCAAGGAAGATTTTCTCCTGTCTTTGGATAAATGATGTTGTTGTAGATACAGGATTTCTCATCCCATATGTCAACTTCTCTGGACTTAATGATGTACTTGTTGCTGTAGAGTTTGGCAGAAAGGTTTGCACCGTTGTCAGACCAATCTGCCCAATCTCCAATGTTTTCTAGATCAGGAAACGTCTCCCATAGAACCTGCTTGTACTGGTTCCACAGATTCTTCAATTTGGATTTCTGCATCGACTTTATCGTAGAGTTCAAGGAATGATTGTTTGGTTTCGTCATCAAAACGATTTAGGCAAACTTTGAGTGCTTTTGCTTTATCACCAAAGATGCTGTAAGCACGAATGATGTGGACTAGACGGCGGGTGCTGATGATTTCATCAATACCACCATCATAGAAGGTCTTACGAATAATACCTGCCCAGTCAACAAGATGCTTACAGAATTCAGCATCTTCAACACCAAGGTCTAGAGAATTACCTTGGAGAATCTTTTGTTCAACGGAAGCAGTCGGATACTCTTGTTCAAAGGTAACAGGGAAACGCTCAAGGAATGCTTCGTTAAGGACGTTGGTGCCAATGAAACGACCATCGTCGCTGCCCTTACCCTTGGTATTGGCAGTAGCAATCACATTGAAACCAGCAGCAGGTCGAACATGCTTACCGATCTTCTTAAGGAAGACACCCTTGCCCTCTAGAATGGACTGAAGACAGAGGATCTTGTTGGAAGCAAGGTCGATCTCATCGAGAAGAAGGATTGCTCCCCGCTCAAGTGCGTCAATAACGGGACCATTATGCCAAGCAGTGTTCCCATCCACAAGGCGGAAACCGCCGATGAGGTCATCTTCATCAGTTTCAATAGTAATGTTTACACGAATTAGTTCACGTCCGAGTTGAGCACATGCTTGCTCAACAGAGAAGGTCTTACCGTTTCCAGAGAGACCTGTAATGAATGTAGGGTAGAACAGACGGGACTGAATAATTTTGCGAACATCGTTGAAATTACCAAACTTGACGAAGGTATCATCGATTTGAGGGATAAGGTTTTCGTTATTCCCGCTCGGGATAATTGTAGGGGATGCTTGGTAGGTTTGCTCCATTTGTTCCCGAACGGTAAGATCCCATTTGCCACGACCAGTTTTGTACATTTCAAGACGCTTGCAAATAGTGGGATAAGAAACGTCGAACACATCAGCAGCAGCAAGGACTGCCTCAGTGTTGACTTGGTTACCGTAAGTTTCGATTAGGTAGTGAGTGACTTCGTTGACGTTGAGGTTAGACATGCGAGGCATTGCGATGTGATCAATAACAAAGTTAGTATAGGGGGGGAAGATCGGAAAAGATCCGATCATGTGTCAGTTTATCAGGCGACCATCGTGGCGAATGAAGAAAGAATCTTCTTGTTCGCTGCCTTGGACTTGAGTGACTTCTTGAATGCTGCTCGGATTTGTGCATTGGTTGCATCCTCAGCAACTTCAAAGTCATCAGATTGATTCAACGATGTTGAAGCAATGGCGTACATGGCATCATAACCTGTAGTATTTAAGATAGCAGACCTTTCCTTGGTCCACTTCTTTTTGTTGATTTCAGAATAATTCCCAGTGTAATACCAGTGAACGTTAGAAACATCTCGGGACTCAACAACACGATAGGAGATGAAGTTGATATGTGGAAAGTTGTCCTTCAGGTTCGTAAGCAGTGTGTTAGTAACACTGGTGTTCCAATTGTGATCATTGAATGGTTTATAGGTACGACCTTTCTTGATATCACGGAGTTGGCAATTTGTGCCAACAGAAATTTTTCCATAACGACCTTCAGGATAATACTGCTCACTCATCTTAACAACACGACCAATACCATTGGACTCTCCATCAGTTAGGAACACAGTGTTGATTTTATCAACGCCAGTTTCATTGATGAACTGAGGAAGGATGTGGTGCAAAGTTACAAGAGTTTCGTTAAGAGGAGTGCCCGAAAGAGAAAGACCACTAGGAACCAAAGTGCTTCCATAATAACGAGTGAACATCGACAAACGCCAAAGATTCAAACAATCACGATCAAAATCAGAAGCAGAACGAGTGTGAGAAATAAAGTTCAAAAGACGGAATGACTTGTGAAGATACAACTCATTAATCTTAAGTTCTTGAATCTCTTTCAATCCATCAGTATCAAAATCGTTTTCAGTTGCAGGAAACTCATAGGTGAATGCATACACTTCAAAAGGAATGTTGACCTTTTTGCAGAACCACAACAGATTTAGAAGTTGTTTCACAGTGTCATGAATAACATTACACATAGAACCAGACCAATCAAGAATAAAAACTAGACCATGGTTCTTACCTTCAGGAAGGACAGTGACTTTCTTAAACAAATCATCATTGAACTTATAGGTATGCAGTTTAGTACAATCAAGAACTCCAGTTTTAGAAACAGCAGAGCGAGAGTATGCATCTGCTGATTTCTTCATCTCAAATTCCTTGACAAGATAGTTGACACCCTTAGCAGCACTCTTCTTGTACTTGACGTATTCTCTTTGAGTAGATTCTAGTAGACGAGTATCATACGAATCAATTTTGAATCGGTCGTCATTGTAAAACTCAGTAATGTATTCTTGAAGATGATCACAATCAATAACAATTCGATCAAGGTCAATGTTTTGAGGAATCGTCAGATATGCAGTTTCATAAGAACGCTTATCAATCAGTTCTTGCTGGTTTTCTTGGAAAGCAGCATCAGTAGAAGATTCAAACTCATTGGTTTGTCCACCACTGGGAGGAGCATTGTTAATATCCTCCTCTTCATCCTCATCTGTAACGTCCTCTGAGAGGGTCTCAGAATCGTCTGTAACGCTGCTCTGAGGAGTTTCAGAGGGTTCTACATCTATTTGAGTGTTTTGTTGCTCTTCTCCATTACCCTGTTGAAGTTCATCAAGATTGACTTTAATAGGATTAGGTTCTTCCTGTTTGCTCTTTAAGTAACTATAAATGTCATGACTCAGTTTAAGAACTTCTTCCCAGGTTTCTACTTTACCAGTGCGATCAACAAACAGTTGTTCTTCAGGAGAAAACTCAATCATGTGATATGCACCAATCTTGTAGTAAAGATTCAGACGATCGATAAATGCCATCTTAGACATATCTTCACCCTCAAGAGAAAAGAAATCTTGATCATGAAGTTCTTGGTAACCTTTGTAAAATGTTTTGCTAAGACCAGCATAACGACGCTTCATTAGTTTCTCAATACGAGCATCCTCAACAACGTTGACGAAACTCAAAGGGACTTTGGCATATTCACCTTGCTTCCAATCTTCATTAGGCGTATAGAGAGCATGACCCACCTCATGACCAACCAACAGGTCATATACCAGAGGAGATGCTTTCTCCCACATGGGGAGGGTAAGAACACGTTTCTCCACATCGAAACATGCAGTGCCGACCTTACGGTGCTCAACAATCAGATTCTCGGTTGCCAGAAGTTTGGCAAGCGTTTCTTTGATCTCAAACTTCATGGGATTTCTTTGAACTGAAAACAGTATACAAAAAAAGACCCCCCTTTACGGGAGGTCTTGTGACAGTTTTTCAAGTGTCTAAGGCGTTGTTTACTTGCACGGATTCTTCCTTTGCAAGTGCCCTTACCATGCTTGTCTTTCTTTGAGTGGTGTTGCCAGTTAGGGAGTTGTGCCATTGGTCTGAAATGGTTTGGAGAAGTTTTTGACCTTCTTGAACTGTATCACATTATCAAACTTATCGTGGAGCATGTCCTCTTTGTGTGAGATCACAAACACATTGTTACCTTCTGTAACTGTTCTAAGGATGTTAATAAAGTCAGCAGTTCCATTACTATCTAGTGAGCTATCAAAAATTTCGTCCAAGATAAGAATGTTTGTATTGACTGAGTTCTTTAGTTTGGCAACCTCCCTCCAGGTGAACAAAAGTGCCAGGTCGATCCTCATCTTCTCACCTTCAGAGAATGAAGCATATGAAAACTCATCTCTAAAACGTGATTTGATTGTTTCATTAAACGTATCGTCAAGATTAAAGTTGACGTAGAACTCAAGTTCCTGAAGATGCTTGTTAATCAAAGTATTCATTACAGGAAGGTACTTCCGAATAATTGTACTCTTGACTCCACCATCTTTAAGAATATCAGCAATGATTTTTAACTCAGTAGATCTTTTAGCAATCTGACGACGCTGAAGTTCTTGACCCTTTCCTTGTTCAATTAAGGTCTTCATCTTTTCACGTTCTCGATCAACGTTATCTGTATTACTCTTGAGAGAGTCAATCTTCTCTTGAGTTTCTTTAACTTTAGTTTGCTTCCAGTTAATTGTAGAAAAGCAATTGTTGATCTTACTTTGCACTTGAGTAATTTCTTTTTGGATTCCATTACGTTTGTGCAGTATCTCGTTCAAAGATTTTTCCTTAGATCCAATATCCCCAAGGGCAGAATTGAGTTTACTAATTTTTTCTTTATCTTGATTAATGTTTGATTCTTTAAACTCTTTAGTAATATCCTGATTGCAGGTAGGACAAACATCATTTGAAGTCAAGAACTTAATCTCATTCTCCATGTCTTTGATCTTGGATCTAAACTTGATATGAAACTCATTCAACTTATCAAGTTCTTTCTGAGGATTAGAGAACTCGTTCATTTGCTGAGTAAGCGTATCAATGTCACTCATATATTTCTCAAGTTCAAGTTGATTTGATTCAATATCGACTTTCATCTTATCAATCTCATCTTCCCAGAGAACTACATTGTTTTGACCCTGCTGTTTAAGATCTTCAATAAATCTTTTTTGAACATCAACCTTCTCTTTTAAAATAGAAATAGCATAGTCAATCTCAGATACTGCTTCTTTGTTTTCCTTGACTCTCTCTTTAAGAATAGTATTCATTGTAGAGAAGATTCTAATGTCAAGAATATCCTCAATGACTTCCCTACGTCCTGCTGCTGGCAGTTGCATGAATGGAACAAAAGTAGAAGATCCAAGAACCACAATTTGAGTAAACGACTTATAGTTTAACTTAAGTACGTTCTGCTCAAACCATTTCTGTTGATCAGCAGCAGAGGCAGTTTGATCCAACTGAATACCATTCTTATAGATTTCAAAGATCGTCGGTTTCATTCCACGGTTGATTTTCCAATCAACCTTACCGATAGTAAACTCAATTTCAACTCTACAGTCAGCAAGGTTAATTGAGTTTACCAATTGTGGTTTGTTGATTTTTCTGAATGGTTTGTTGAACAATCCAAAGCATAGTGCATCAAGGATTGTAGATTTACCTGCACCATTCTCACCAACAATCAAAGTTTTGTTGTGGTTATTAAGATTGATTTCAGTAAAATTATTCCCAGTGCTGAGAAAATTTTTCCATCTAATAGTTTTAAATTCAATCATCCGATTCTTTGGGGGGAATAATAATGTCGTCAGGTGTTACAATACAATAGGAGTATCCATTTTCTTCACAAATATGGATAGCAACATCATCGTCAACTTCAACTACTGTCATCTCAGGATAATCATCAGCAGCAAGTAATTCAGAGTGCCTCTCAGCATCCTCTGCTTCTAAAAACAAATAAAGGATTTGGTTGTTATCAACAGTGGGTGCATAAGCACCCTCAGTTTCTTTACCTTTGATTGCTAGTATGTACATTACTCAATTTGAAGTGACTCTGAATAGATTGAACCAATGATAGATTTTAGCGTATCTTTATCCTCATAGTCAATCTCTTCGACATATCTCTCTAAGAAAGAAAGAGTTCCTTCTATTTCAATATCTCCAGATGGATTAATTTCCTCATTGGTATTATCAATGATTTTGAGATCATGAATACCAGTTTGGTAAAGACGCTCAATTAAACTATCGTATGCATAGTAGTTAGTTCTTTTTTCAACGATAAGTTTTACAAACTTGTCTTTGTACTGATCTGTATCAATCTCATCAGGTGATGTCGAAGTATCATCATAGTAAATCTTTTCAAACATCTTGAAAGGATTTGGGATGAACTTGAGGTTTGTAGTTTGTGTATCAAAGGCATGGAACCCTCTGACATCACCAAAGTCATTCCAATACATTTGGTAAGGATTACCTAGGTAATAGATGTTATCAGAGTGTGACCTATGCTGGAAGTGCCCAGAGAACACTTTCTTAAACTTAGAGAAAACTTCACGACTCATTCCATGATCCATGTAGTATCCAACGTGTGCCTCAAAACCAGACAACTCAAGGTGACCCATGGCAATGGTTGCTGATGTGTTAGAGATCTCTTCGTAGGTTTCTGTTTCATTATCTACACAGATCCAGGGAATAAAGCAGATATCAAGACCTCCCACGTTAATGGTTTTTGGTCTTTCAATCAAATGTACATTCTCATATTCTTGCAGTAACAATTTGATGGCATTGATGCCAAGAGTATTTTTGTAGTAAGCAGTATGATTACCTACCACAGTATAAACTTGAATTCCTCTGCTGGCAAGAGGGTCATAGTAATTCATTTTTGCCCAGTCCAATGACCAGAAATCAATTGACTTTCTATTGTCAAAGGTATCACCCAGATCAAGCACTGTAGTAATTTTGTTCTTATCCAGAAAAGGAAAGAACACTTCATCATAGAACTTTTTCATGTAGTCATGGAAAATTTGACTACCCTTTCTCATTCCAAAGTGCTGGTCAGTAATAATAGCGACTTTCATCAATACCTCATCTTTTGCTCAAGGGAATTCTTAATCTGCTCATATGAGGCATCACACCCATACTCATCACCAGTGAACACCTCACTGTATCCCGACTTCTCGATCATCTTGTTCTTAATATCTACCTGCTTCTTCTCTTTCTGAATCCTACGCAAGAAAGCATAGTAAATGATCTGAGTAAAATAAGCAAACGGATTGCTGGACTTCGCTGGATCAAAGTTGTCAATGTAAGTGATGCAGTTTTCAATACCATCACCAATCATGTCATCTTTGAACATGTAGTTGACAAAGTTTGGTTTGTAAGATAGATGCTGAGCGATCTTCAGAAAGCATCCCCCTATATACTCACCCACTGGTGGTTTTGGGTCGCCGTTTTCTTTTGCCTTCTCCACTCTATTCTTATACAGAATAATAGCATGTAAGAAGTCCTTATTGTTTACGTAGTGCTCTTTTGATTTTGCCATGTAGTATATTGGTCTTCTCAGCATATCATAACATAATATCAAGAGCTTGACAAGACCCCCTGATCTGTGTATAATAACTCGGTCAGAGTTCAGAAGACACTATAAAGCTTTAAGACATTAGATACTATGATTCTTTAGGATCACTATCTAAGAGGAAGATACCCTCTAAGAGTTCTCTTGCATCATCAATAGAGGATAAGAGTCCCATATCTTCATCCAATGGAACGCGACCTTTTCTTTTACGTTTCAGTTTACTCTTAACTTTAGATCTCTTTCTCTCTTCTTCTTGTTGATTTAATTTTACTAAACTATCTTTATAAAACTCGACTGGGAATCCTTTAATTTCTTTAACAGTAATAAGTTCATCACCATCAAGATAGAATTCAGTTTGGTGTGAGAGTTTCATCCAAGATTTAATCTTCAGTCCATGAAACGCGCCAGGAATTTCGATCTCTTCAACTTCAATGGGGTGTGATATCAGAAGATAATCTTCTTCTGGATCCGCTTCTTTTATTATGCAAAGTAATTCCTCACCTGTTTTTAGTTTTACGTTTGCGAAAAATGCTTCCATACTTACTGCTTTAATTTTACGTTGATTATCTCATAGTCAAAATTTTCTTGGTTATAAATTTTAACCCGCTCAAACAAATGTCTTAACGTATAATTTGGATTGTTAGTGTCTTTAGAGGTATCATCTGCAATATCGTACAGCACTGCTGTATTTTTGTTTTCCCCCTTTCTCAAGACCCTACCAATAGATTGTAGGTTTCTTACCCTTGATTTTGATGGACTCGCAAAAATGATATTGTGTAAGTTTTTAATGTTAATACCAGTGGAGAAAGTTCCATAACTTGCGATGATGATTGCGTTGGACTCCTGCTCAGTGATTGCTCGGATCTCTTCTCGGTCCTTTACATCAACACCACCGTGTACAAAGAAAACTTTCCTTCCATCTTTTACGCTACTATTTATTAGATCAAAAAGTGGTTCACCATGACGTTCAACATAATTGAACAATACTAAAGTATTGCCACCAAGATCTAAGGCAAGATTTTTAATAAAATTATTTCTCCTTGGATGTGAGACCAAGTAATCAATCTCTTCATGATAACTGTCAAACTTAACATGATGATGTCTTAGAGAAATAATTTTAATTTTCAATCTAGACAAATGTCCTTGTTTAATTAGCTCATTTGTGTTTGTAATCTTTTCGTGAGGACCGAACAAACCCTCTAGGACAAGTTTATTTGTCTTGCTACCATCCAGGGTTCCAGTAAATCCAATACGATATTTTGCATGATGTAGTTTGGTTAAAATATCCGTCAAAGATTTTGCTTTGAACAGATGTGCTTCATCACCAATTACTGCACTAAAACATTCAAAATACTTACGA
>Ga0255761_10004675_pt1 | contig 12082 bp, 10 predicted proteins | sample 071ome_29_FD_179961 | JGI IMG/M metagenome (GOLD analysis project Ga0255761, IMG submission 179961) | Coastal salt marsh microbial communities from the Groves Creek Marsh, Skidaway Island, Georgia - 071407BT metaG (version 2) | ecosystem: Environmental > Aquatic > Marine > Intertidal zone >... | reverse complement strand
CGGGGCCGAGGAGCTTTGGGACTACCTCACCGAGACCCTGGGCATCGGCCCGGGGGAGGTGACCCCGGACGGGCTTTTCAGCGTGCAGAAGGTGGAGTGCCTGGGAAGCTGCCACACCGCCCCCGTGATCCAGGTGAACGACGAGCCCTACGTGGAGTGCGTGACCCGGGCGAGGCTCGAGGCCCTTCTTGCAGGCCTTAGGGCGGGGAAGCGGCTTGAGGAGATTGAGCTTCCCGGAAAGTGCGGCCACCACGTGCACGAGGTGGAGGTATGACTGGCCCCATTCTTTCCGGACTGGACCCCCGGTTTGAAAGGACCCTCTACGCCCACGTGGGGAAGGAGGGGTCCTGGACCCTGGACTACTACCTCCGGCACGGGGGGTACGAGACGGCGAAGCGGGTGCTCAAGGAGAAGACCCCGGACGAGGTCATAGAGGAGGTGAAGCGCTCCGGGCTTAGGGGCCGGGGCGGGGCGGGCTTCCCCACGGGGCTTAAGTGGAGCTTCATGCCCAAGGACGACGGGAAGCAGCACTACCTCATCTGCAACGCCGACGAGTCCGAGCCCGGGAGCTTCAAGGACCGCTACATCCTGGAGGACGTCCCCCACCTCCTCATTGAGGGGATGATCCTCGCCGGGTACGCCATCCGGGCCACGGTGGGCTACATCTACGTCCGCGGGGAGTACCGCAGGGCGGCGGACCGGCTAGAACAAGCCATCAAGGAGGCCCGGGCCCGGGGCTACCTGGGGAAGAACCTCTTCGGCACGGACTTCTCCTTTGACCTCCACGTCCACCGGGGGGCCGGGGCCTACATCTGCGGCGAGGAGACGGCCCTCATGAACTCCCTGGAGGGCCTAAGGGCGAACCCCCGCTTGAAGCCCCCCTTCCCCGCCCAGTCGGGCCTTTGGGGCAAGCCCACCACCATCAACAACGTGGAGACCCTGGCCTCCGTGGTGCCCATCATGGAACGGGGCGCCGACTGGTTCGCCCAGATGGGCACGGAGCAGTCCAAGGGGATGAAGCTCTACCAGATCTCCGGGCCCGTGAAGCGCCCCGGGGTGTACGAGCTCCCCATGGGCACCACGTTCCGCGAGCTCATCTACGAGTGGGCGGGTGGGCCCCTGGAGCCCATCCAGGCCATCATCCCCGGGGGGTCCTCCACCCCGCCTCTGCCCTTCACCGAGGAGGTCCTGGACACCCCCATGAGCTACGAGCACCTCCAGGCCAAGGGCTCCATGCTGGGGACGGGGGGCGTGATCCTCATCCCCGAGCGGGTGAGCATGGTGGACGCCATGTGGAACCTCACCCGCTTCTACGCCCACGAGTCCTGCGGCAAGTGCACCCCCTGCCGCGAGGGCGTGGCGGGGTTCATGGTGAACCTCTTCGCCAAGATCGGCACCGGCCAGGGGGAGGAGAAGGACGTGGAGAACCTGGAAGCCCTCCTCCCCCTCATTGAGGGGCGGAGCTTCTGCCCCTTGGCGGACGCGGCGGTGTGGCCGGTGAAGGGCTCGCTAAGGCACTTCAAGGACCAGTACCTGGCCCTGGCGCGGGAGAAGCGCCCCGTGCCCAGGCCTTCCCTCTGGAGGTGAGATGGTCCGGGTCAAGGTGAACGACCGCATCGTGGAGGTGCCCCCGGGGACGAGCGTCATGGACGCCGTCTTCCACGCGGGGTACGACGTGCCCCTCTTCTGCTCGGAAAAGCACCTCTCCCCCATAGGGGCCTGCCGCATGTGCCTGGTGCGGATCGGCCTTCCCAAGAAGGGCCCCGACGGGAAGCCCCTCCTCAACGAGAAGGGCGAGCCTGAGATCCAGTGGCAGCCCAAGCTCGCCGCAAGCTGCGTGACGGCGGTGGCGGACGGGATGGTGGTGGACACCCTCTCGGACGTGGTGCGGGAGGCCCAGGCGGGGATGGTGGAGTTCACCCTCCTCAACCACCCTCTGGACTGCCCTACCTGCGACAAGGGCGGGGCCTGCGAGCTCCAGGACCGCACCGTGGAGTACGGGCTTTACGAGAAGTACTACCAGAAGGGCCCCCTGGAGCTTCCCGTCTACACCCGCTTTGAGTTCACCCGCCGCCACGTGGACAAGCACCACCCCCTCTCCCCCTTCGTCATCCTGGACCGGGAGCGGTGCATCCACTGCAAGCGGTGCGTGCGCTACTTTGAGGAGGTCCCCGGGGACGAGGTCCTGGACTTCATTGAGCGGGGAGTGCACACCTTCATCGGCACCATGGACTTCGGCCTCCCCTCGGGCTTCTCCGGGAACATCACGGACATCTGCCCCGTGGGGGCCCTTCTGGACCTCACCGCCCGCTTCCGCGCCCGAAACTGGGAGATGGAGGAGACCCCCACCACCTGCGCCCTCTGCCCCGTGGGGTGCGGGATCACCGCCGACACCCGTAGCGGCGAGCTCCTCAGGATCCGGGCCCGGGAGGTCCCCGAGGTCAACGAGATCTGGATCTGTGACGCGGGCCGCTTCGGCCACGAGTGGGCGGACCAAAACCGCCTCAAGACCCCCCTGGTGCGGAAAGAGGGAAGGCTCGTGGAGGCCACCTGGGAGGAGGCCTTCCTCGCCCTCAAGGAGGGCCTGAAGGAGGCGAGGGGCGAGGAGGTGGGGCTTTACCTCGCCCACGACGCCACCCTCGAGGAGGGCCTCTTGGCCTCCGAGCTCGCCAAGGCCCTGAAGACCCCCCACCTGGACTTCCAGGGCCGCACCGCCGCCCCGGCGAGCCTCTTCCCGCCCGCCTCCCTGGAGGACCTCCTCCAGGCGGACTTCGCCCTGGTCCTCGGCGACCCCACGGAGGAAGCCCCCATCCTCCACCTCCGCCTCTCCGAGTTCGTGCGCGACCTCAAGCCTCCCCACCGCTACAACCACGGCACCCCCTTCGCCGACCTGCAGATCAAGGAAAGGATGCCCCGCCGCACGGACAAGATGGCCCTCTTCGCCCCGTACCGCGCCCCCCTCATGAAGTGGGCCGCCATCCACGAGGTCCACCGCCCCGGGGAAGAGCGGGAGATCCTCCTCGCCCTCCTCGGGGACAAGGAGGGAAGCGAAATGGTGGCGAAGGCGAAGGAGGCCTGGGAGAAGGCGAAGAACCCGGTGCTCATCCTCGGGGCCGGTGTCCTCCAGGACACCGTGGCCGCGGAAAGGGCCCGCCTCCTCGCCGAGCGCAAGGGGGCCAAGGTCCTCGCCATGACCCCGGCGGCGAACGCCCGGGGCCTCGAGGCCATGGGGGTCCTCCCCGGGGCGTAGGGGGCCTCCTGGGACGAGCCCGGGGCCCTCTACGCCTACTACGGCTTCGTGCCCCCGGAAGAGGCCCTTAAGGGCAAGCGCTTCGTGGTGATGCACCTAAGCCACCTCCACCCCCTGGCGGAGCGCTACGCCCACGTGGTCCTCCCCGCCCCCACCTTCTACGAGAAGCGGGGGCACCTGGTGAACCTGGAGGGCCGGGTCCTCCCCCTAAGCCCCGCCCCCATAGAGAACGGGGAGGCGGAGGGCGCCCTCCAGGTCCTCGCCCTCCTGGCCGAGGCCCTGGGGGTGAGGCCCCCCTTCCGGCTCCACCTCGAGGCGCAGAAGGCCCTGAAGGCCCGGAAGGTCCCGGAGGCCATGGGCCGTCTCTCTTTCCGCCTCAAGGAGCTCCGGCCCAAGGAGCGGAAGGGCGCCTTCTACCTCCGGCCCACCATGTGGAAGGCCCACCAGGCGGTGGGCAAGGCCCAAGAGGCGGCCCGGGCGGAACTCTGGGCCCACCCGGAGACGGCGCGGGCCGAGGCCCTGCCCGAGGGGGCCCAGGTGGCCGTGGAGACCCCCTTCGGCCGGGTGGAGGCCCGGGTGGTCCACCGGGAGGACGTGCCCAAAGGCCACCTCTACCTCTCGGCCCTGGGGCCCGCGGCGGGCCTCCGGGTGGAGGGGCGCGTCCTGGTGCCCGCGGGAGGTGAAGCGTGACCTGGTCCTACCCCGTAGACCCTTACTGGATGGTGGCCCTGAAGGCCCTCTTGGTGGTGGTGGGCCTCCTCACCGCCTTCGCCTTCATGACCCTCATTGAGCGGAGGCTCCTCGCCCGCTTCCAGGTGCGCATGGGGCCGAACCGGGTGGGGCCTTTTGGCCTCCTCCAGCCCCTCGCCGACGCCATCAAGAGCATCTTCAAGGAAGACATCGTGGTGGCCCAGGCGGACCGGTTCCTCTTCGTCCTCGCCCCCCTCATCTCCGTGGTCTTCGCCCTCCTCGCCTTCGGGCTCATCCCCTTCGGCCCGCCGGGAAGCTTCTTCGGCTACCAGCCCTGGGTGATCAACCTGGACCTGGGGATCCTCTACCTCTTCGCCGTAAGCGAGCTCGCCGTCTACGGGATCTTCCTCTCCGGGTGGGCCTCGGGGAGCAAGTACAGCCTCTTGGGCTCCCTCCGCTCCTCGGCGAGCCTCATCTCCTACGAGCTCGGCCTGGGCCTCGCCCTCCTCGCCCCCGTGCTCCTCGTGGGCAGCCTCAACCTGAACGACATCGTGAACTGGCAGAAGGAGCACGGCTGGCTCTTCCTCTACGCCTTCCCCGCCTTCTTGGTCTACCTCATCGCCAGCATGGCCGAGGCCGCCCGCACCCCCTTTGACCTCCCCGAGGCGGAGCAGGAGCTCGTGGGCGGGTACCACACGGAGTACAGCTCCATCAAGTGGGCCCTCTTCCAGATGGCGGAGTACATCCACTTCATCACCGCAAGCGCCCTCATCCCCACCCTCTTCCTGGGCGGCTGGACCATGCCCGTCCTCGAGGTCCCCTACCTCTGGATGTTCCTCAAGATCGCCTTCTTCCTCTTCTTCTTCATCTGGATCCGGGCCACCTGGTTCCGCCTGCGCTACGACCAGCTCCTCCGCTTCGGCTGGGGCTTCCTCTTCCCGCTGGCCCTCCTCTGGTTCCTCGTCACCGCCCTCGTGGTGGCCCTGGACCTCCCCAGGACCTACCTCCTCTACCTCTCCGCCCTAAGCTTCCTCGTCCTCCTGGGAGCGGTCCTCTACACCCCCAAGCCCGCCCGCAAAGGAGGTGGCGCATGACCCTGAAGGCCCTCGCCCAAAGCCTCGGCATCACCCTGAAGTACCTCTTCTCCAAGCCGGTGACCGTCCCCTACCCCGACGCCCCCGTGGCCCTGAAGCCCCGCTTCCACGGGCGGCACGTCCTCACCCGGCACCCGAACGGGCTAGAGAAGTGCATCGGCTGCTCCCTCTGCGCCGCCGCCTGCCCCGCCTACGCCATCTACGTGGAGCCGGCGGAGAACGACCCGGAAAACCCGGTCTCCGCGGGGGAGCGGTACGCCAAGGTCTACGAGATCAACATGCTCCGGTGCATCTTCTGCGGCCTCTGCGAGGAGGCCTGCCCCACGGGGGCCATCGTCCTGGGGTACGACTTTGAGATGGCGGACTACGAGTACTCCGACCTCGTCTACGGCAAGGAGGACATGCTGGTGGACGTGGTGGGCACCAAGCCCCAGCGCCGCGAGGCCAAGCGGACGGGCAAGCCCGTGAAGGTGGGCTACGTGGTGCCCTACGTGCGGCCCGAGCTGGAGGGGTTCAAGGCCCCCACGGAAGGGGGGAAGCGATGAGCCTTCTTGAAGGCCTCGCCCTCTTCCTCCTCCTCCTGAGCGGGGTCCTGGTGGTGACCCTCAGGAACGCCATCCACGCCGCCCTGGCCCTGATCCTCAACTTCCTGGTCCTCGCCGGAGTCTACGTGGCCCTGGACGCCCGCTTCCTGGGCTTTATCCAGGTCATCGTCTACGCCGGGGCCATCGTGGTCCTCTTCCTCTTCGTCATCATGCTCCTCTTCGCCGCCCAGGGGGAGATCGGGTTTGACCCCCTGGTGCGCTCCAGGCCCCTCGCCGCCCTCCTCGCCTTAGGGGTGGCGGGGATCTTGGCCGCGGGGCTTTGGGGGCTGGACCTCGCCTTCACCCAGGACCTGAAGGGCGGGCTTCCCCAGGCCCTGGGGCCCCTGCTCTACGGCGACTGGCTCTTCGTCCTCCTCGCGGTGGGCTTCCTCCTCATGGCCGCCACGGTGGTGGCCGTGGCCCTGGTGGAGCCCGGGAAGGCCTCGAGGGCCAAGGAGGCGGAGAAGCGGGAGGAGGTGGCGCGGTGAGCTACCTCCTCACCTCCGCCCTCCTCTTCGCCCTCGGGGTCTACGGGGTCCTCACCCGGAGGACCGCCATCCTGGTCTTCCTCTCCATTGAGCTCATGCTGAACGCGGCCAACCTCTCCCTGGTGGGCTTCGCCCGGGCCTACGGGCTTGACGGCCAGGTGGCCGCCCTCATGGTCATCGCCGTGGCCGCCGCCGAGGTGGCCGTGGGCCTCGGCCTCATCGTGGCCATCTTCCGCCACCGGGAGAGCACCGCGGTGGACGACCTCTCGGAGCTTCGGGGGTAAGCATGGCGCTTCTCGGGACGATTCTCCTGCCCTTGTTGGGCTTCGCCCTCCTCGGCCTCTTCGGCAAAAGGATGCGAGAGCCCCTCCCCGGGGTCCTGGCCTCGGGGCTCGTCCTCGCCTCCTTCCTCCTGGGGGCGGGGCTTCTCCTCTCGGGCGGGGCCCGCTTCCAAGCGGAGTGGCTTCCCGGCATCCCCTTCAGCCTCCTTCTGGACAACCTCTCCGGCTTCATGCTCCTCATCGTCACCGGCGTGGGCTTCCTCATCCACGTCTACGCCATCGGCTACATGGGGGGGGACCCGGGCTACAGCCGCTTCTTCGCCTACTTCAACCTCTTCATCGCCATGATGCTCACCCTGGTCCTCGCCGACAGCTACCCGGTGATGTTCATCGGCTGGGAGGGGGTGGGCCTGGCGAGCTTCCTCCTCATCGGCTTCTGGTACAAGAACCCCCAGTACGCCGACAGCGCCCGCAAGGCCTTCATCGTGAACCGGATCGGCGACCTGGGCTTCATGCTGGGCATGGCCATCCTCTGGGCCCTCTACGGCACCCTCTCCATCAGCGAGCTCAAGGAGGCGATGGAGGGCCCCCTGAAGAACCCTGACCTCCTCGCCCTGGCAGGGCTTCTCCTCTTCCTCGGGGCTGTGGGCAAGAGCGCCCAGATCCCCCTCATGGTCTGGCTCCCCGACGCCATGGCCGGCCCCACCCCCGTCTCCGCCCTGATCCACGCGGCCACCATGGTGACGGCCGGGGTCTACCTCATCGCCCGGAGCTCCTTCCTCTACAGCGTCCTCCCCGACGTCTCCTACGCCATCGCCGTGGTCGGCCTCCTCACCGCGGCTTATGGGGCGCTATCCGCCTTCGGCCAGACCGATATCAAGAAAATCGTCGCCTACTCCACCATCAGCCAGCTCGGGTACATGTTCCTGGCGGCCGGGGTGGGGGCGTACTGGGTGGCCCTCTTCCACGTCTTCACCCACGCCTTCTTCAAGGCCCTCCTCTTCCTGGCCTCGGGGAGCGTGATCCACGCCCTGGGGGGCGAGCAGGACGTGCGCAAGATGGGGGGCCTCTGGAAGCACCTGCCCCAAACCCGCTGGCACGCCCTCATCGGGGCCCTGGCCCTGGGCGGCCTCCCCTTGCTTTCCGGCTTCTGGTCCAAGGACGCCATCCTCGCCGCCACCCTCACCTACCCCTTCGGGGGAGTGGGGTTCTACGTGGGGGCGCTCCTCGTGGCGGTCCTCACCGCCATGTACGCCATGCGCTGGTTCGTCCTGGTCTTCCTGGGGGAGGAGAGGGGGCACCACCACCCCCACGAGGCCCCGCCGGTGATGCTCTGGCCCAACCACCTCCTGGCCCTGGGCTCGGTCCTCGCGGGGTACCTGGCCTTGCCCAACGTCCTGGAACCCTTCCTGAAGCCCGCCCTGGCGGAGGTGGAGGCCCACCACCTCTCCCTGGGGGCGGAGTGGGGCCTCATCGCCCTCTCGGCGGCGGTGGCCCTTCTAGGGCTCTGGGCGGGTTTCGTCTTCTTCCAGCGCAAGGTTTTCCCCGCCTGGTACCTGGCCTTTGAGGCGGCGAGCCGGGAGGCCTTCTACGTGGACCGGGCCTACAACGCCCTCATCGTGAACCCCTTGAAGGCCCTGGCGGAGGCCCTCTTCTACGGGGATCGGGGCCTCCTAAGCGGCTACTTCGGCCTGGGCGGGGCGGCGCGGAGCCTGGGGCAGGGCCTCGCCCGGTTGCAGACCGGCTACCTTAGGGTTTACGCCCTCCTCTTCGTGCTGGGGGCGCTTCTCCTTCTGGGGGTGATGCGGTGGTAGTCCTGGCGGTCCTTCTACCGGTGGTCTTCGGGGCCCTGCTCCTTTTGGGCCTGCCCCGGGCCCTCGGGGTTTTGGGGGCGGGGCTTTCCTTCCTCCTCAACCTCTACCTCTTCCTCACCCACCCGGGCGGGGTGGCCCACGCCTTCCAAGCCCCCCTCCTCCCCGGGGCGGGGGTGTACTGGGCCTTCGGTCTAGACGGGCTTTCCGCGCTTTTCTTCCTCACCATCGCCCTCACCGTTTTCTTAGGGGCTTTGGTGGCGAGGGTGGAAGGGCGCTTCCTGGGCCTCGCCCTCCTCATGGAGGGGCTTCTCCTCGGCCTCTTCGCCGCCCGGGACCTCCTCGTCTTCTACGTCTTCTTTGAGGCCGCCCTCATCCCCGCCCTCCTCATGCTCTACCTCTACGGGGGGGAGGGGCGGACGCGGGCCCTCTACACCTTCGTCCTCTTCACCCTGGTGGGCTCCTTGCCCATGCTCGCCGCCGTCCTCGGGGCCAGGCTCCTCTCGGGCAGCCCCACCTTCCTCCTGGAGGACCTCCTCGCCCACCCCCTCCAGGAAGAGGCCGCCTTCTGGGTCTTCCTGGGCTTCGCCCTGGCCTTCGCCATCAAGACGCCCCTCTTCCCCCTCCACGCCTGGCTTCCCCCCTTCCACCAGGAAAACCACCCTTCGGGCCTCGCCGACGCCCTCGGCACCCTTTACAAGGTGGGGGTCTTCGCCTTCTTCCGCTTCGCCATCCCCTTGGCCCCTGAGGGCTTCGCCCAGGCCCAGGGCCTCCTCCTCTTCCTGGCGGCCCTCTCCGCCCTCTACGGCGCCTGGGTGGCCTTCGCCGCCAAGGACTTCAAGACCCTCCTGGCCTACGCCGGGCTTTCCCACATGGGGGTGGCGGCCCTGGGGGTCTTCTCGGGCACGCCGGAAGGGGCCATGGGGGGGCTATACCTCCTGGCGGCAAGCGGGGTCTACACCGGGGGGCTCTTCCTCCTCGCGGGAAGGCTTTACGAGCGGACGGGCACCCTGGAGATCGGGCGCTACCGGGGCCTGGCACAAAGCGCCCCGGGCCTCGCCGCCTTGGCCCTCATCCTCTTCCTCGCCATGGTGGGCCTCCCCGGGCTTTCCGGCTTCCCCGGGGAGTTTCTGACCCTCCTCGGGGCCTACAAGGCAAGCCCCTGGCTTGCCGCCTTGGCCTTCCTCTCCGTGATCGCCTCCGCGGCCTACGCCCTCACCGCCTTCCAGAAGACCTTCTGGGAGGAGGGAGGGTCCGGGGTGAAGGACCTCGCGGGGGCGGAGTGGGGCTTCGCCCTGCTTAGCGTCCTCGCCCTCCTCCTCATGGGGGTCTTCCCCGGCTACTTCGCCCGGGGGCTCCACCCTCTGGCGGAGGCCTTCGCCAAGCTTCTTGGAGGTGGCGCATGACCCTGGCGATCCTCGCGGTCTTCTCCGTGGCCTTGACCCTTCTCGGTTTCGTCCTCCCGCCCCAGGGCGTGAAGCGGGCCACGCTCCTGGGCCTGGCCCTGGCCCTCGCAAGCCTCCTCCTCACCTGGGGGAAGCCCTTCGCCTTCGGGCCCTACGCGGTGGACGGCGTCTCCCAGGTCTTCACCCTCCTCGCCCTCCTGGGGGCCTTGTGGACCGTGGGCCTCGTGCGCTCGGGGCGGTTTGAGTTCTACCTCCTCGTCCTCTACGCCGCCTTGGGCATGCACCTCCTCGCCTCCACCCGGCACCTCCTCCTGATGCTCGTGGCCCTCGAGGCCCTCTCCCTCCCCCTCTACGCCCTCGCCACCTGGCGCCGGGGGCAGGGCCTCGAGGCCGCCCTCAAGTACTTCCTCCTGGGGGCCTTGGCCGCCGCCTTCTTCCTCTACGGGGCGGCCCTCTTCTACGGGGCCACGGGGAGCCTCGTCCTGGGCGCCCCCGGGGAAGGCCCCCTCTACGCCCTGGCCCTGGGCCTGCTCCTCGTGGGCCTGGGCTTTAAGGCGGCCCTCGCCCCCTTCCACTTCTGGACCCCCGACGTCTACCAGGGAAGCCCCACCCCCGTGGTCCTCTTCATGGCCACCTCGGTGAAGGCCGCGGCCTTCGCCGCCCTCCTCCGGGTGGCCGCACCCCCCGAGGCCCTCGCCCTCCTCGTGGCCCTCTCCGTGGTGGTGGGGAACCTGGCGGCCCTGGCGCAGAAGGAGGCCAAGCGGCTTCTCGCCTACTCCTCCATCGCCCACGCCGGGTACATGGCCCTCGCCCTCTACACCGGAAACGCCCAGGCCCTGGGCTTCTACCTCCTCACCTACGTCCTGGCCACGGGCCTCGCCTTCGCCGTCCTAAGCCAGATCTCCCCGGACCGGGTGCCCCTGGAAGCCCTCCGGGGCCTCTACCGGAAAGACCCCCTCCTGGGCCTCGCCTTCCTGGTGGCCATGCTTTCCCTGCTGGGCCTGCCGCCCCTCGCGGGCTTTTGGGGCAAGTACCTGGCCTTCGCCGAGGCGGCCCGGGCCGGGGCCTGGGGGGTCTTGGTCCTGGCCCTCGTCACCAGCGCCGTGAGCGCCTACTACTACCTCGGGCTCGGGCTTGCCGTCTTCGCGCGGCCCGAGGAGACCCCCTTCCGCCCAGGCCCTCCCTGGGCCCGGGCCGCGGTCGTGGCCGCCGGGGTCCTCCTCCTCGCCTTGGGGCTCCTCCCCGGCCTCGTCCTCCCCGCCTTGGCCGCGGGGGGTTAAGATAACCCCCTGATGCTACGGCGCGCGCTGGAAGAGGCCATCGCCCAGGCCCTAAAGGAGATGGGGGTTCCGGTCCGCCTCAAGGTGGCCCGGGCCCCCAAGGACAAACCGGGGGACTACGGCGTCCCCCTTTTCGCCTTGGCCAAGGAGCTGCGGAAGCCCCCCCAGGCCATCGCCCAGGAGCTCAAGGACCGGCTTCCCCTGCCCGAGTTCGTGGAGGAGGCCGTCCCCGTGGGGGGGTACCTGAACTTCCGCCTCCGCACCGAGGCCCTCCTCCGGGAGGCCCTCCGCCCCAAGGCCCCCTTCCCCAGGCGGCCCGGGGTGGTCCTGGTGGAGCACACCTCGGTGAACCCCAACAAGGAGCTCCACGTGGGCCACCTGCGCAACATCGCCCTGGGGGACGCCATCGCCCGCATCCTGGCCTACGCGGGCCGGGAGGTTTTGGTCCTCAACTACATTGACGACACGGGCCGCCAGGCGGCGGAGACCCTCTTCGCCCTCCGCCACTACGGCCTCACCTGGGACGGGAAGGAGAAGTACGACCACTTCGCCGGCCGGGCCTACGTCCGCCTGCACCAGGACCCCGAGTACGAGAGGCTCCAGCCCGCCATTGAGGAAGTCCTCCACGCCCTGGAGCGGGGGGAGCTCAGGGAGGAGGTGAACCGGATCCTCCTCGCCCAGATGGCCACGATGCACGCCCTGAACGCCCGCTACGACCTCCTCGTCTGGGAGTCCGACATCGTCCGGGCGGGGCTCCTCCAGAAGGCCCTCGCCCTCCTGGAGCAAAGCCCCCACGTCTTCCGCCCCCGGGAGGGGAAGTACGCCGGGGCCCTGGTCATGGACGCGAGCCCCGTGATCCCGGGCCTCGAGGACCCCTTCTTCGTCCTCCTGCGCTCCAACGGCACGGCCACCTACTACGCCAAGGACATCGCCTTCCAGTTCTGGAAGATGGGCATCCTGGAGGGCCTCCGCTTCCGCCCCTACGAGAACCCCTACTACCCCGGCCTCCGGACGAGCGCCCCCGAGGGGGAGGCCTACACCCCCAAGGCGGAGGAGACCATCAACGTCGTTGACGTGCGCCAAAGCCACCCCCAGGCCCTGGTGCGGGCCGCCCTGGCCCTCGCGGGCTACCCCGCGCTTGCGGAGAAGGCCCACCACCTGGCCTACGAGACCGTCCTCCTGGAGGGGCGGCAGATGT
>Ga0255761_10004659_pt1 | contig 12112 bp, 10 predicted proteins | sample 071ome_29_FD_179961 | JGI IMG/M metagenome (GOLD analysis project Ga0255761, IMG submission 179961) | Coastal salt marsh microbial communities from the Groves Creek Marsh, Skidaway Island, Georgia - 071407BT metaG (version 2) | ecosystem: Environmental > Aquatic > Marine > Intertidal zone >... | reverse complement strand
ATCAACGACGCCGACTGGGCGGGCCTCATCGCGACCCGCCGTCGTGAAGCGGACCGGTTGCGGGCCGCGCTCGCCAATCGGCCGCGACGCGAACTCCTGACCGATGACCGACTGCTGATCGTGGCCGCCGACCACTCGGCGCGTGGAGTGCTCGGTGTGCCTGAGGATCCAACCGCGATCGCCGACCGTCGTCGCACCCTCGAAGCTCTCGCCGTGGCCCTTGCGAATCCGGGTGTGGACGGTCTGCTCGCCTCGCCGGACATCGCCGAGGAACTCGCTCTGCTCGGTGCTCTCGACAACCGTCTCGTCTTCGGCACGATGAACCGTGGCGGTCTCGCCGGGGCACGATGGGAACTCGACGATCGGATGACCGCCTACCGGGTGGATCGGCTGAGGGAACTGGGTCTCGATGGGGCCAAGGTGCTCCTCAGACTCGCGGACAACGACCAGGCGACCGCTCCGACCATCGAATCAGTGGCGAAGGCGGTCGACGACTGCGGCCGCGCGGGACTGCCGATCATGGTGGAGCCGCTGCCGTTCACGCGTGACTCCTCCGAGCGGGTCGTTCCGCTCGAGGGCGACGAGGCGCTCATGCGCGCGATCGGCATCGCGACCGCCCTCGGATCGACGTCGACGTCGACCTGGTTGAAGGTGCCGACCGGGCACGACATGCGCCGGGTGATGGCAGCGACCTCGTTGCCGACCCTGTTGCTCGGTGGCAACCCGAGCAGGGACCCGGAGACGACGTATCGTTCGTGGTCGGCGGCGATGGAGATCGAGCAGATCTTCGGCCTGGTCGTCGGCCGCTCGTTGCTCTATCCCGTGGACGGTGACGTCGACGGTGCCGTGCGTCGAGCGGTCCAGGTCGTTCGTCCAGAGAGGAGCACAGCGTGACGGTCACGATCATCAGTGGTGGCACCCAGGGCCTCGGCGAGGCGATCGCGCGTCGCCTCACCTCACGGGGTGATGACGGGCTCGTGATCTCAGGTCGGTCGGCGGAGCGAGGGGCCACCCTCGCCGACGAGCTCAGCTCCCTCGGCACACGCGCGATCTTCGTCGAGTCCGACATGGAGGACCCCGACTCCCCCCGCGAGATCGTGGCGGCCTGTCGTGAGCGCTTCGGGCGGGTGGATGGGCTCGTCAATGTCGCCGCCTACACCTATCGATCCACCATCCTCTCCGAGACCCCCGAGGAGTGGGACCGGATGATGGCGATCAATGTCAAAGCTCCCTTCTTCCTCATCCAGGAGGCCGTTTGTCTCATGATGGAAACCGGAACGGGCGGTTCCATCGTCAACATCGGATCGACCTCGGGCTTCGGAGGGCAGGCGAAGTTGGCCTCCTACTCCATCTCGAAGGGGGCTCTCAACGTGATGACGAAGCATCTCGCCTTCGCGTTGATGCCGCATCGGATCCGCGTCAATCAGGTCAATCCCGGGTGGATGGACACCGAGAGCGAGGACCGGACCCAGAAGGTGTACGACGGGGCTCCCGACAACTGGCTCGAACTCGCCGAGGCGACGCGGCCGTGGGGTCGCCTGGTCAAGCCGTGGGAGGTGGCGAATGCCGTCGAGTTCTGCCTCTCGGCGGAGTCGGGGATGATGACGGGCAATCTGATCGATGTCGATCAGACGGTCCGCGGCGCTGGGGACCTACCCCTTCCGGAGCCGGGTCAGATCTGATCGCTGTCAGGAAGTTGTCGTCGACGTGCTCGGCGCTGTCGACGTTGAGGCTGGCACCGTGCTCGTGGTCGATGTGGTGGTCGACGTGGTCGAGGTAGATGTGGTCGAGGACGTGGTGGTCGTGCCGTCGACGGGGACCGAAGTCGTGGTCGACGATGTGGTGGTCTCGGGGGCGGTGAATCGTCCGATCACATAGGTGATGGTCGAGCCCTTGTCGACCTCGTCGCCCGCGGAGAGGCTCTGCTCGAAGACGACGTCGACGCGAGGGTCGCTCGGGTCGTCGACCTCGACCTCGCGAAGCTCGCCGGTCAGGTCGCGCTCGAGCAGGAGTTCCTCGACCTGACCCTGACTCAGGCCGATGAGGACCGGCACCGTCGTCCGACCGGGCCCCGCGCTCACGAAGAGCGTCACCTCCGACCCTCGGGTGATCAGGGTGTTGGGGGAGGGGTCGGAGCGGATCACGACGCCTGCCGGAACCACCTCGTCCGGGAGATACTGGACGGCCACGCGTAGCCCGAACTCGTCGCTCTCAAGCGTCTCCCTCGCGATCTGTTCCGGATCGTTGATGATGGTCGCCGGAATGGAGACCTGGTCCGGTCCACCGGAGACCACGATCAGCAGGGGTGTGTCCTGAGGCACCATCTGCCCGGCTGCCGGGTCGGTTCTGATCACCAGACCGGGTGCGCTGTCGGACACCTCGGTGGTGTCGGACACCGGGAATCCTCGGGTCATCAACTGTCGCCGAGCCTCGTCGAGGGTGAAGCCGGCCACGTTCGGGACCGCCTGAAGGGCCTCGGTCGGGTTGTAGTAGAGGATGATCGTCGTTCCCTCGACGACGATCGTCCCAGCCTCCGGATCGGTTCGATGGACGAACTCCTCAGCCGCCAGGTCGTTGGGTTCGGGTACCGGCCGGTAGTCGAGACCGAGTTCGTCCAGCGCGGCCGTGACGCTCGACAGCCGCTGACCGGTCAGATCGCCGAGGGTTCGGGTTGTGGCGGTCGAACTCTCCTGACTCAGGCGTTGGAAGAGGAGCACCCCACCGATGGAGAGCAGTACGAGCGCGATGAACGCAGCGAGCGCGTACCAACCGGTCCGAGGTGGCGCGGCGTCGACGTACGCGGCCTCGCGGGATGCACCCGGCGGGAATCGACCCAAGTCACCGGTATCGGCTCGGGTGATGACCGCAGGGGGCGCGCCAGCGATCTCCGGGCCGACGACGGTCGGAACGGCATCCGTGGGAGTCGGTGTCGCGGTCGATGATGCGACCTCGGGCTCATCCTCGATCACCACGACCGGCGGTTCGGCCGGTGTCGGCGGAGGCGGCACGGAGGCCGTGGGCTCGGCGTCGACCTCCGGGGGTTCCGAGAGCGGTTGCTCGAGTCGGAATCGACGTAGGTCGTCGCGGAGCGACCGGGCGGTGGCGTAGCGGGTGGAGGGATCCTTGCGCATCAGTCGGGCGACGATCTCGGAGAACTCGACCGGGATCTCCTCCACCATGGTGGCGAGAGCCGGCGCCTCGTCGTGGACCTGCTTGTAGGCGATCGCGACAGCGTTCTCGCCGGTGAACGGCACTCGTCCCGCGACCATCTCGTACATGACGATGCCGAGCGAGTAGAGGTCGCTCCTCGGGTCGGGTTGGGCGCCCTGTGCCTGTTCCGGCGAGAAGTAGGTGGCGGTTCCCATGACGGATCCGGCCTGGGTGAGGTTGGCCTCCGCTGGGGCGTTCATCAGGCGTGCGATTCCGAAGTCGGCGACCTTCACCACTCCGTTCGAACCGATCAGGATGTTGGCGGGTTTGATGTCGCGGTGGGCGATACCGGCGTCGTGCGCGAATCCGAGGGCGGCGGCGACCTCGCTGGCGATCTCCGTCGCCTGTCGAGCGTTCAGTCGGCGACCGCCCTTGAGGACATCTGCGAGCGTCCTGCCCTCGACGTACTCCATCGCGATGAAGTAGGTGCCCTCGAACTTCCCCCAGTCGTAGACATTGACGATGTTCGGGTGCGTCAGGCTCGCGGCGGACTGGGCCTCGCGGCGGAACCTCTCGACGAATTTCGGATCGACGGCGAACTCGGGGAAGAGGACCTTCACCGCGATGTCCCGGTTCAGGAGTCGGTCGCGGGCGAGGAAGACGTCAGCCATTCCTCCACGTCCGACCCGGCGACGTATCTCGTAGCGGTCGTTGATGACTGTGGCGCCAGTGTTCTCAGTCATCGAACACCTCCGAGAGGCGGATTGAACCGAGACTGGTCGAAGGATCGGCGGCGTAGTTCGCGGCGGTGTGCTCGATGAGCGCAGCCGGGTGGACTCCCTCGGGTCCGAAGGGGACGACGGTGCGCCAACGCCGCGGTGTGGGTGCGTCGTCGTAGATGGGACCGTGGCTCGCTGAGGCGAGGTCATCGTGGGGTCGCAGGCGACTGCGGATCCGACTTCTCGACGGCGATCGGTTGAAGTGATCGATCGCCAGTGCGCGGTCCATCACGTAGAGCGCCTGATAGGGGTTCGGCATGCTGAACCACTCTGCTTCGTCCATCGTCGGGACGGTGTCGTGAGGTCGAGGCATCGATGACTTGAGGTCCGTGAGCCAGCTCTCTCCTGAGAATTTCTCGAACCTCACAAAACCGGGAATCAGTCCAGTGCCGTGCAGGCATTGACGGCCCCACACCCAGTAGTCGAGGTTGGCCTGGTCGAAGAGCATGTCGTCCTCGAGGTAGACGAGATGAGATATCTGCTCGACCTGCAGAGCAGCGCGAAACAGAGACTTGTGGGACCATGCGAGCCCGAAACCGTGTCGATAGATCCGTCCGGGCTTCCACGGTGCGATCGTGACGCTGAGCGCTTCGGATGAGCGAGTCTGCAGGGCTGTCTCCGCGTGTGCGATCACTGACGCGATGTCGGCGTTCTCCTCGAGGAGTCGCTGTGTCTCGTGTGGCGCGTTGCTGTAGATGACAAGGTCAAGTTGGGTCCCGGTGAGGGATTGAAGAGACCTGACGCACGAACTGAGATGGTGGCCCCGAAGCGAAGCAGATCCCGAGGACTTGGCATCTCGTCGTGTGCCGGTCGGGCGCCAGTGAGGCACGGCGATGAGGATGCGCTCCGTGCTCTCCGGTGGCTGCTCTTCGCTGTTCACTGGCCTCTTGAGGCGATCGCACTGGCGCAGTGCCGACGCGACGCGAACCGAAATGGCCCCCGACAGGTGGGTGAGCGGACTCGCCATGATCATTCGTCTCCCAGCGTCGTCTGAGTCTCGGTTCCCGACAAACGACTGGCCACGAAGTCCTCTGCCTCGGTTCTGTCTGCGAATCGCGGCTCATTTTCGACCAGATCACGCGAGACGGTATCCAACTCGCCCTTCGACAGAGGCCCGCGTGCCACGAAGGTCGGGTCGAACCAGAGGAAGTCGTGACCCTTCAGCACCACGACCCGATCCTCGGAGTCGAAGACGACTTGATATCCGGACCGGATCGTCGCGACGGAGATCGCGAGGCACGCTGTCAGCACGATGAAGACAGCGGTTACTACGAGAGCCTTTGCTGTCGGCATCCTGCGCGACTTCAGGGGGTTGACGGATGACTCCGTCGACGGAGAGGCAGGGGGCGTTCGGTCCACGACGATCATCTCGACCGTGGGGTCCGAGACGTCGGATACGTGAGCGGCCTGGACCAGGACCATGGAGATGTTGTCTCGACCGCCGTGCGCGTTGGCCAACTCGATGAGTCGATCAGCTGCCCGTTCCGGATCCGGTTCGGTGGTGAGCACCTCAGCGATGAGATCCTCGTCGACCTCGTCCACCAGTCCGTCGGAGCAGAGCAGGAGACGGTCGGTACCGGTGAGTGGCACCTGCCACAGGTCGATCTCGACATTGGGGTCGATACCGAGCGCGCGGGTCACGATGTTGCGCCGGGGATGATGTCGAGCATCATCGGGGGCGAGGAGCCCGTCGTCGACCAACTCCTGGACCAGTGAGTGGTCCTTGGAGAGTTGGTGCAGCGTTTGACCATCGAATCGGTAGGCGCGGGAGTCGCCGACGTTCACGAGCGCGAGCGACGAGTCGTTGTCGGTGACGCGGACCGCGGCCACCACCGTGGTACCCATACCCTCCCGGGTCGGATCACCGCTCGACTCCTCGATCACCCGTCGGTTCGCGTCGCGTACGGCATCTGCCAAATCCTCGGCGGATGAGACGCCACTCGCGCAGGCCTCCACGATCGCGGCCACGGCGATCGTGCTCGCGACCTCTCCAGCGAGATGACCGCCCATGCCGTCCGCTACGACGAACACGGTGCCATCGGCATGGACGCTGTCCTCGTTCTGGGTCCTGACCCGGCCCGTGTCGGTTCTCGCCGCCCATCGGAGCAACTCCGGCTTCACTTGTCCACCACCGTGATCGCGGTCGTGCCGATCGAGACGACATCGCCCGCGCTGAGAGTGGTCCAATCGGCGATCACGGTGTCGTTGACCCGGGTCCCATTGGTGGAGCCGAGGTCGCGGACGCGCAGCCCCTGATCATCCCGGCGCACTTCGGCGTGCCGTCGGCTGGCTTCGGAGTCCTTGAGCACGAGGTCGCAGGAGGACGATCGACCGATGACCGTCACGTCGCGAACGGGGTGCCGCCGGTCCCCCTCCGCGAGGAACCATGGCACCTCTGGGGCGATCGGCATGGGGGATTTCGAGCGGTCCGACTCGCTGACGGTTCGGGGGACCTCGGTGGTGTGTGTTGATGCAAGGGGCGAAGAGCATGCAAGCGGCTCCGCGAGGGAGCGCCCTTCGGGTGCCAGATGGATCCTCGTGCTGAGTCCGGTCATCGAGGTGACGATGTCACTCAACTCCCTGGCGAACGTGCTCAGGTCGCCGTTCGCTCGCAACTCGTCAAACAGATCGGGTGCCATCTCGACAGTGAGGGCGTTCGGGAGTCCGCGGCCTTCATCGAGCAACTGGCCGATCTCCCGAACAACACGCCTGGCGACGCGGAGCGGCTTGGTGCCGCTCTCGGCGGTCATTGGCATGGTCAGCATGTTACGGCGGATACGGGGCCTGCCTGAGTCGGTTTCGTCAGCTGGTAGCGACCTCGCCCCCAACTGGATGAGCGCGGTGGCCACGGACCTCTGTTCGGGCCTGGTCATCGATTCGGGCGTCGGGTGCCGCGGTGCAGCAAACTGGCACGATGACGATGCGGTCCCTCGCGCGGTTCACCATGAGCATGGCTGCCACTCTTCTTCCTCTCGGTCCGGTCGTCTCGTGTTCATCCGCGGCCGAGGAACCGCTGGTCTCTGCGGCTCCGACGTCAACCACCGCCCCGGTGACGTCGGAGAGCACCACCACGGTGCCGGCGGCCTCCGACCAGACCGCGGCGTTCCTCTCCGCGCTCGCGCTGCGCGACTCGACCCTGCTGGCCGCGACGGCTGCGGGATTGTCACCGGGCTCCCCGGCCCAGCTCTACGCCGACCACCTCTCGCTCGCCGTCGCCGCCCTCGGAGGCTCCGAGACGGCCTCGCTGACCGAGGTGGACGGCGTGTTCGAGGTGTGCGCCTCCGAGCGGTGCTCGTCGTTCTCCGATCCGATATTCGATGCCGGAACCGGACTTCTCGCCGACATCGCGGTCGATGGTCAACTCCTCCTGGATCGGATCGGTGGTCCGGGGCCGGTCGCCGCCCTCGAGGAGGCGCAGGCGCGGATCCACTCGGCCTATCGGAGCGACAACGGCACGGTGAACATGATCATCGAGGTCACGAACATCGGGACTCAGCCCCTCCGGATGCTCTCCTTCGCTGCCATACAGTCCCGCTCGGACGGGATCGTCATCCAGCCGAGTGGAGCGTGGGGCGATGTCGATGTTGATGTCGGGTCGACCGGGCGCGCGCTGGTGACCTTCGTCGATGGCGACCTGAGCGCTCCGGTCTCGATCCCCGTCATCCTCGGTGACTCGACCGACCTCGAATTCGTCGTTCCCGCTGTCAGCTGAGCGCTGGCACGTCCGTTGGCGTGGGATCGTCAACGAGGACGGAGATCGGAACCGTTCGGATCGTGATCGAGGTCTCGTCCCCGAAGGCGGTCTGCAGTATCTGACGGAGCACCCCGGTACCGAGGGGCGGCGACTCGCAGGCGAGGTCGATGCTGATGGCGGTGGCCTCGGGTGACGAGATCGCGGTCTGCAACACGATGATCCCGGGACGACGACCGACCCAGGCCGTCACGAGGCGCTCGAGCCGGACCTCAGGAAGTTCACCGTCGACCGAGGGGTCGAACTCCTGGATCCAACGGATGTTGAGTGAGACCTCGGTGCCGAGCGCCTCGGCGACGGCATCGGGCAAGGTTCGTGAGGTCGGAGGCGCGTAGGGCCCGCTCAGGACGGCATCTACCGCTCCGGCGTCAACTGTCACCTCGAGCAGCTCGAACGAGTACCCCTCCGCCGCGAGTTCCTCCACCCAGGCGGCGATCACCGCCTCGGCGGTGTCGACGGGATCGGCCACCGGAGGGGTGTCCGCCCGGGCGCTGCCCTGGGTCCGCTGGTCCCACCGGACGGTGACTTCGACGTCGGCCCCGACCAGGCCGACGAGGCGCGTGGCGAGCGCGTAGGCGGGTGGTGGCTCGTCGAGTCCGGTGAGGTCGACCGTGACCAGCGTGCCCTCACGACTCGCTCCGTTCAGTTGCAGATCGGTGTCGGCGAGCCAGGCGGACACCTCGGCGACCAGGGCCGACTGCTCTCGCGAGTTCGAGGCCGCGTCGATGGAGCGTGAGGTGAGCGGTATGGCGATCATCACGGTGACCGCGCCGATCGCCAGAACGGTGAGACCCACCCTCCGGTCGGCGAAACACATCCGGATCGTCGGTATGACCCCGGTCACGAGGAAGACGAGGAGCGCGCTGAGAGCGATCGCGAACAGGTTCGTCAGATAGAGCAGTCCGGAACCTCGCGCCAGTCCGAGGTTCCCGGTCTCGATGAGGACGCCGGTCACCGCCAACGGTGGCACGAGCGCAACGGCGACGGCCACCCCCGGCAGCGCGTCCGACACGTCTTCGCGAGCCGTGGCGTAGGCACCTGCTGCGCCTGCCGCGACGGCGACCACGAGGTCGCGGACGTCGGGGCTCGTCCGACTGAGGATCTCGGATCCCAACTGGACCTCGGGGAGAAGCCGGCTGAGGAGGAAGGCGAAGGCGAGCGAGGCGGCCGAACCGACCGCGACGAGGGCGGCGGCCTGCGCGGCGCGGCGGGTGAGACCGAGGCCGACGGCGGCCGAGAACGACATGATCGGCGTCATCAGTGGGGCGATCAGCATCGCGCCGATGACCACCGCGACCGAGTTGGCCGCGAGGCCCATGACGGCGATCGTCACCGAGAGCCCCAACATGAACATGAAGCGGATGGTGGTCTGTCGCGTCTGCGGCGGGATCAGGCGGGCGAGGATCTCCAGTCGCTCCGACCGTTCATATCGACCATCCGAAATGAGCAGGTGAGCGAACTCGCGCAGACCCGTCAGGGAGCCGTCGGTGTCGGTTCGGTTCACGTTGATCGCACCGTGCGCGCGACCTCACCCCAGCGCTCGATCGAGTCGGGGTCTCTGCGGATCGATTCCTCCGCGAGATACATGACGACCCGCGAGGCCGTTCCGCCGTATCGGTCGACCAGTCGCTCCGCGAGTTCATCCCAGGGGCACACGATCGCGAAGTGCTCCAACATCTCGTCGGTGATCGCCGCCTCCATGGCCTCGAGGTCACCCGCCCGGATGAGTGCACCGAGATGGGCGGTCGTCCCGTCGAATCCGAGGTCGTCGAACTGGAACGCGTAGTTGGGGGTCGAGCCGTAGAAGGCGATCTGTTGACGGGCCCGGCGGACCAGGGGCTCGCGCTCCTCGGGTGTGTCTCCGGGAGCGGCGAAGACGGGCACGATCAGGTCGATGTCAGCGGTCGCGCGCCCCGACTGTTCCGCGCCTTCGGCGACCGCCGGCAGGAGCCGTTCGGTGAGGTAGTGGGTGGAGTGGAGGGGGTGAACGTGGATCCCGTCGGCGACCTCGCCGGCCATTCGGGTCATGTACGGCCCGACGGCGGAGATGTCGATCGGGATGTGCTCGAAGTCGTGACGCGGCGGGGCCCAGGCCTCCGGCAGATACGAGAGCTTGTAGAACTCACCCTCATATGACAGGGGCTCCTCGCGTCGGAAGGCGCGCAGGCAGGCGCGCACTGCGAGGACGTAGTCGCGCATCCTCGGTCCGGGTGGTGCGAACTCGGATGAGTAGCGGCGAACGACGTGCCCCTTCACCTGACTGCCGAGGCCGAGCCGGAAACGGCCCCCGGTGTTCTGGGCGATCTCCCAGGCGGTGGACGCGGTCACCATCGGTGATCGTGGGAAGGCGACCGCGATCCCGGTGGTGAAGGTGAGCGAGGGTGCCGCGGTCGCGGCAGCCGCGATCTGCATCCATGGAACCTGGGAGGTCTCGGTGTAGAGCATCCCGGAGAAGCCGACGGCCTCCAATCGGCGCGCGAGGTCGGCGTTGTGCGACCAGGTGGCCGACCCGGTCATCAGGTCGAATTCCATGGCAGGACACTAGAGCCAGTCGGATGTCGCGCTCATCGCCCCATCGTGAAGAACTCGTCGTTCGGGGGGATCCCGGCGAAGTTCGCGAGACGGTTCGAGAGGGCGAAGAAGGCGGTGATCGAGCCGATGTCCCAGATCTCGTCGTCCGTGAACCCCTTGGAGCGCATCTCGTCGATGCGCTCATCGGTGACCGAGCGCGAGTCGTCCGCGACCTGCAGGGCGAACTCGACGATGTCGCGCTCACGCTCTGACAGATCGGCCTTGAACGGGTTGATGGCCACCTGATCGGCGAGCAGCGGTCGCTTGGAGCGGATTCGCAGGATTGCGCCGTGCGCGACGACGCAGTAAAGACAGTCGTTGCGGGCTGAGGTCGCGACCACGATCAGTTCCCGCTCGGCCTTCGACAGTCCCTCCGATTTGTCCATGAGGGTGTCGTGCATGGCGAAGAAGGCCCGGAACTCCTCGGGGCGCGCCGCGAGCGCGACGAACACGTTGGGCACGAACCCACTCCGTTCGGCGACGGACTCGATGCGGTTACGGATGTCATCGGGCATGCTTTCGATCGAAGAAAGAAAAAAACGAGAAACTTGCTGATTCGTGGTCACTTGAAAACCCTTTTACACGCGTGCTGAGCGTTCAAAAGGATTCGCCTAATTGATGCGAGTCGATATTTTTGCGACGACCCACGCGACTCGCCCTCCTCGGCGCCCCCTGTGTCCCCATACGCGGGGTTTCCGATCGACCTGAGTTGCTGGTTTAAACGCTCAATGATGGCATCTTGCGCCCAAATATGTTCTTGGGCGGTTCGGCGCTCTTCATCCATGGCATCCAGAAGATCCTGCAGCCGACTAGCGGGCAGTCCGCCAAGTAGGTCATTCGACTTTTGGAAAGCATCCGGTAAGAGTGCACCTGTCGGCGTGAAGTCGATAATTTCGTCACTGCAGACGGCAAAAAAGCCGATCGGGTCAGTGGGATTGTCGTGCCCCAACGTACAGACTTGCGCCACCTGTTCAGTTCTCTTAAATGGGAATATAATCGACGTTGCCAAGAAGTGTTGGCCGTAAACATCTACGAAGGTGAAGGATGACTTGAGTAAGTCCGCGAGCTCTTCAAAGTAGTACTCATGCAGGTGGAATGGATTGTTGCGTTGTAATTGATCTTGGTAGACGGACTTGTTTGGAGTGGATAAAATGAGGATGCCATTTGAACGGAGCAGACTTTTCATAAGAAAGATGGCCTTGGAGCCGTCTTCTACGTGCTCAATCATTTCAAATGACACGACCACGTCAACTCTATTTTCTAATGACGTTATTTCCTTTAAAGAAGACGTGAAGGTCAGGTTCCCTTTGGACCACGTTGCAGTTGCATGCTTGATGGCGTCCTCACTGACGTCAAATCCAACGACGCTCTCCGCAGTGGAGGCCAAAAGTGCAGAGCCGTACCCAGCTCCGCTTCCAAAGTCGACTACTGATTTACCTCGCACCAGGTCCAAGATGCTTCGGTAGCGATGCTCATGGGTGTACTCAAGATCCGGGTCAAGTGCGCCTGGGACGTAACGTTCGCCTGTAAATGGCAGATCACTGGTCATCAACGTCGAACATAGTTCGCCCAAGTGATCGCGATGGCCGCCGCGGCGGCGACGTTGAGTGAGTCGACGTCGGCTTCGATCGGGATCCGAACCCGGCGGTCGGCCCGACGCAGCGTGCTCTCGGGGAGGCCGGGTCCCTCCGCGCCGAGGACGATCGCCAGTCGATCCGGCGGCGTCAGGTCGAAGAGGCTGTCGGCGGTCTCGTCAGGTGTCAGTGCCCACGCGCCGACACCGTCGCTACGGAGGCGGTCGTAGGCGTCCTCGATCGACAACGCCCGCGCCCACGGCAGATGGAGGATCTCACCCATCGAG
>Ga0255761_10004646_pt1 | contig 12133 bp, 8 predicted proteins | sample 071ome_29_FD_179961 | JGI IMG/M metagenome (GOLD analysis project Ga0255761, IMG submission 179961) | Coastal salt marsh microbial communities from the Groves Creek Marsh, Skidaway Island, Georgia - 071407BT metaG (version 2) | ecosystem: Environmental > Aquatic > Marine > Intertidal zone > Salt... | reverse complement strand
TGGATAAAAAAACCGATCACATAAAAGTTGTTATTCACCAATTTGTAACAATTAAAAAAGGTGGAGAAATTGTAAAAATGTCCACTAGAAAAGCAAACTTTATAACTCTTGATGAACTGAAAGATGAACTTAGCTCAGATATTATAAGATATTTCTTTATCATGAGAGGCGCAAACAGTCACCTTGATTTTGACTTAGATCTTGCAAAAGATGAATCTGAAAAAAACCCTGTCTATTATTTACAATATGCTAATGCAAGAATTTCAAATCTATTAAAAAGATATGATAAGGAAATTTCAACAGACAGTAAAATTGATTACTCGCTTTTAAAAGAAAAGGATGAAATTGCCCTAGTAAAGTTATTATCAGAATTCCCTATTAAAATGGAAGATGTTTCACATTCACTAGAGCCAAGAAAGATTGCAACTTATTTAGAAGAAGTTGCTGCAGCGTATCACAAATTTTATGGTAACCATAAAGTGATTAATCCACAAAACACTAGTTTATCTTCAGCTAGAAAAAAATTATGTGAAGCAACAAAAATCATTTTAACAAATGGATTATCAATTCTTGGGATAAGTGCACCTGAAAGAATGTGAATATGAAAGTATTGAGAATCGGCCACCGAGGCTCAAAAGGCTATGTTGCAGAAAATACTCTTGAATCGATTAATCATGCTATTTTACTAGGAGTAGATGGAATTGAGATTGATATTTTTAAATGCTTGAGTGGAGAATTAGTTCTATCACATGAAAATAGCCTAAAGCGATTAACTGGTAAATCAGGACAATTAGAAAAGCTCACTCTTGACGACCTCAAAGAATTTTTGGTATTTGGAAAATATAAAATTCCCACATTAATAAATGTTTTAACAGAAATTCGGAAACCACTTTTTGTAAACTTAGAACTAAAAGGGTTAAATACTGCAGAAACCACATCTCAAATTATTGCAGATTTATCGCAAAGCACTTCATGGAGCTCAGAAAACTTTATTATTTCAAGTTTTAATTGGCATGAGCTGGAACAATTTAGATCTTTTGATGAAGATACTCCAGTGGGAGTACTAGTTAATAAGTCAATGAGTATGAATGAAGCTATTGAATTTGGTAAAAAAATTAATGCACATGCTATACATCCTAACTTTACACTACTAAACAAGAAAACTGTAAAAAAAATTAGAAATAATGGTTTTAAAATTTATACTTGGACTGTGAATAATAAAGATGATATTAATTGTATGAAAAAATTGAAAGTAGATGGAATTATATCCGACTTTCCCGATAAAATTTAATCATTAATTTTATTAGGAAGAATAAAATATAAGATAATGCCTGATACCACTGCTATCAATCCTTTCAAAAACGGTAAAGGAAAAACTAACCGAAGGCTTTCTTGCAGCCATGAGAGCAAAGCAAACATTACTCCAAATGCACCAAGTAAATTCCAAAAAATTTTCCTCATGTAATTAATTTAAAAATACTATGTTTGAAACATGTTAGAATTTTTGTGGAGGCGGGGAGATTCGAACTCCCGTCCAAATTAGAGAAAAAATAGACATCTACATGTTTAGTTTCTTGATTATATTTCACTAGATAGCTGTACAAGAACAAACAGGTATCTAGCAATCTTCTAAAAGTTCACTTATTTAACCGAAGCAGAAAAATAGGCTATCCCATTTTTATGACACCATTCAGCGAACGATGAGAAACGTCTACTGATGATGGGCTTTAGCAATTAAGCGAAAGCCATTTGGCCATTATCGGCACTTAATATAGGTTAGAAGTTTTAAGAGGTACTAAGCTCTACATGCAATCTAAGATTCCATTCTAAAATGTCGAAACCGGTCGCCCCCAATTGTCAAATAGTACTGAAGATACAATATATTTTTAAAACAAAAAAGGCTCTGCAGCGCCAACCCCAGAGCCTTTCCGATTGCTTGTATTTGCTTACAATAATCTAATTTTAGACTCCTCCAAACTAATATTAATTTTTATAATTGGTCAATATTTTTTATTTCAGATTTGAAAAAAATTTTAGAAAATGACTTTTTAAGAGTGTTAATTTAAATTTTCATAGCTTATATTTTAGCCTAGTTTTGCCTCCGTAGCTCAATGGTAGAGCAGGGGCCTTTTAAGCCCTTGGTTGTAGGTTCGAGTCCTTCCGGGGGTACTATTTTTGGGAAATATCTCTTAACTATGTCTGAATTTCACAATAAACATATCGGCCCTTCGGAGAAAGAAATCGACGAAATGCTGCAATATCTTAATTGCAACAACCTCAATAATCTTCTTGAGAAAATTGTGCCTCAAAATATACTAGACATAGATGATATGTCTATTGGGAATGAAGTATTCTCAGAAAACGATATTTTAAATCATGTTAAAAACATTGGTATCAACAATAAGGTGTATAGATCTCTAATTGGCCAAGGATATTATGATACTATTACTCCGAACGTTATTTTAAGAAATATACTTGAAAATCCAGGGTGGTATACACAGTATACTCCATATCAACCTGAAATCTCTCAAGGTAGATTGGAAGCTCTTTTGAACTATCAGACAATGATTACTCAAATTACTGCTTTGCCAATAGCTAATGCATCCCTTTTAGACGAAGGCACAGCTGCAAGCGAAGCAATGTTAATGCTTTATCGCAAAAATAAATCTGAAAAGACACAATTCTTAGTTGATAAAGAGTGTTTTCAACAAACTATAGACGTCATTATTTCAAGAGCTGAACCATTAAATATTGAAATCATTGTAAAAGACTTTAACAATTTTGATTTTACCAATGCTTTTGGTTGTATTATTCAATATCCAAATAAATATGGACACATCTCATCAGATAATGATTTCAAACGAGTTGTATCTGACGCACATAATTCAAATTGTAAGGTCATCTTTGCGAGCGATTTAATGTGCCTACAGCTTTTTGAAGCACCGGGTAATTTGGGAGCTGACATAGCTGTTGGTAATAGTCAACGATTTGGTGTGCCACTTGGATATGGCGGACCTCATGCGGCATTCATGTCAACAAGTGAAGAATTTAAAAGAGATATCCCCGGGAGAATTGTAGGCGTATCGCAAGACCGAAGAGGAAATCAAGCTTATAGACTTACACTCCAAACCAGGGAACAGCATATTAAAAGAGAAAAAGCAACATCAAATATTTGTACAGCTCAAGTATTGCTTGCTATCATTTCAGGAATGTATGCATTATTTCATGGTCCAGATGATTTAAAAAATATTGCAAGAAGAATTCATAGTCACACCAAAGAACTTGCCGATAAAATTGCAAAGCTAGGTCATGAGATTGTAACTAATGATAATTCATTTTTTGATACAATAGTGATCAAATTATCGAATATGAGCATGAATAGTTTAAAAGATAGAGCATTAAAGCAAAGTTTTAATTTGATGTATCATGATAATGGACTAATCGGTATATCTTTAGACGAAAAAACAAATTATAATGAAGTTGAGGCACTTGCAAACTTGTTCGATGTAAGTAATGATTCTAAAAATTCTTATAGTATTTTTAAACCAAATAGAACAGGCGATATTTTAACCCACCCTATTTTTCATAGTATTAATTCTGAAACAGAAATGCTTAGGTATATCAATAAGTTGGAAAAAAGAGATCTTTCCTTAAACTACAGTATGATACCGTTAGGATCTTGTACTATGAAGCTGAATGCAGCTGTTGAAATGATTCCAATTAGCTGGCCAGAATTTAATTCTATCCACCCTTTTGCGCCATTAAGTCAGGCTAAGGGTTATGAAAAAATCATTAATGAACTAGAAGAAATGCTTTATAAAGTTACTGGATTTGATGCCGTATCATTTCAACCAAATTCTGGGGCACAAGGAGAATATGCTGGATTATTAAGCATTAGAGAATATCATAAAGCAAATAATTCTACAAGAGATATTTGTCTGATACCTGAATCAGCTCATGGAACAAATCCAGCTAGTGCAATCATGGCAGGACTTAAAGTTGTAATAGTAAAATGTGACGATCATGGAAATATAGATTATGAAGATTTAAGTAAAAAAGTTGATGAAGCAGGTGATAGACTATCATCATTAATGGTTACTTACCCTTCTACGCACGGTGTATTTGAACATAACATTGATGAAATATGTAATTTAATTCATGACAATGGCGGCTTAGTCTACATGGATGGAGCCAACTTGAACGCCATGGTTGGTGTATGTAAACCGGGTAAGTTTGGAGCTGATGTTATGCACATTAATCTTCATAAAACTTTTTGTATACCACATGGTGGAGGAGGTCCAGGTATGGGCCCAATTTGTGTGAATGAAAAATTAAAGCCATATCTGCCAAAACATAGTTTCACTGATGAAGATTTTTCTTACTCTGTTTCGTCATCGCCATTTGGCAGTGCAAGTATTCTATTAATTTCATATATCTATATGAAATTAATGGCAGCAAACGGTTTAATGAAGGCATCCCAAGTAGCAATTTTATCTGCAAACTATATGGCTAAGAGACTTGAAAATGATTATAGCATTCTATATCGCGGTAAGAGCGGATTAAATGCACATGAGTTCATTGTTGATTGTAGATCATTTAAATCTACTGCTAATATTACTAACGAAGATATTGCTAAAAGATTAATTGATTATGGGTTTCATGCTCCAACTATGTCTTGGCCCATTCCTGGAACACTCATGATTGAACCAACTGAGAGCGAAACGAAATCTGAACTTGATAAATTTTGTGATGCTATGATTTCAATTAAACAAGAAATTCTCGACATAGAATCAGGTAAAATGCCACAAGAAGATAATGTTTTAGTTAATGCTCCTCATACAGTACACGATATTTGTGATGATTGGAATCATCCCTATTCTAAAGAAAATGCTGTTTTTCCAGCTCAATGGAGTAAAGAAAATAAATTTTGGCCATATGTTTCAAGAATTGATAATGCATTTGGAGATAGAAATTTTTTCTGCGTATGTCCTGATATAAATTCATATAAATGAAAAAGATAATTTTTGTTTGTACCGGTAATTCATGTAGATCTCAAATGGCACATGGATTATTTCGTAAGATGTGTAGTGGAAAATTTGAAGTTTTTAGTGCTGGATCTCATCCCAGCAGAGTTCACCCTGCAGCAATCAAAGTTATGGATGAAGTAGGGATTGATATTTCTCATCATACATCAGATAATATTAAAATATATAGGGATAAAAATATTGATATCGTAGTTACGGTATGTGATAATGCCGATAAAGAATGCCCAGTTTTTCCAGCTAAAACTCAAAGAATTCATTGGAGCATTGCAGATCCATTCAAAAAATGGTCATATGATGAAAACGATTTAAATGTTTTTAGAACTACTAGGGAAGTACTAAAAGAAAAAATTTCTGATTTGTTGAAAACTATTTAAAATATTCTTGAAGTGCTTTCACGCTAATTTTGTTTAAATGTTTCATAGAATCAATAGCGGCTCTTGCCCCTGGGAGCGTAGTAATAGTTAAAATATTTTTCATGACTGACGTTTTTCCAATCGCCTCTTCATCAAATCTTGATTGTGGCCCTTCAGGAGTATTAATTACTAATTGAATATTATCATTTAAAATTTCATCAACAACATTCGGTCTTCCTTCACCAACTTTAAACATATCATCGCACATGATACCTTGCTCATTTAGAAACCTGCATGTACCCTTTGTAGCAACCAGGTTAAAGCCTAAACCCATTAAATTTTTTGCTATTGGAACAAGGCCTTCCCTGTCTGTTTTATTAACTGACAAAAAAGCTGTTCCTTGTTTTGGAACATTATACCCATCTGACTTCATCGCTTTTAAGAAAGCGCTACCTGTGCTCATATCAATACCCATTACTTCACCAGTAGATTTCATTTCAGGGCCTAAAAAGACTTTTTCATCTTTAAACTTTTTAAATGGTAATACTGCTTTCTTTACAGCATAATGTTGAAAATTATTTTCTTTCAATTTGAAGTCATTTAATGATTTACCAACTGAAATTTGTGCGGCTATATTTGCCAATGGAACATTGCTATATTTGCTGACAAAAGGCACTGTGCGGCTTGATCTTGGGTTTACCTCTAAAACATAGACTTTATCATCTTTTACAGCAAATTGAAGGTTGATTAAACCTACCACTTTAAGCTCTAGTGCTAATTTGGCTGTAATAGTTTTAATTTCTTTTTTAACGGTATCATTTACTTCGTATGGGGGAATAACACATGAAGAATCTCCAGAATGAACTCCAGCTTCTTCGATATGTTGCATAATTCCTCCAATAAAAACTTCTTCTCCATCGCAAAGCGCATCCACATCAAATTCAAATGCATTTTCAATAAATTGATCAATTAAAATTGGGTGATTATTTGTGGCTTCAGCTGACCTAAATACGTAATCCACTAATTGTTCTTTAGAATAAACAATTTGCATTGCTCGGCCACCCAATACAAAACTTGGTCTTACTAATACAGGAAAGTTAGCAGTTTCAGCATAACTATAAATGTCATCATAATTTTTTGCTATACAATACTCAGGAGTTAATATTTTTAGTTTATCAATCACCTTAGCAAACTCTTCTCTGTTTTCAGCAAGATTAATACTGTCGGATGATGTACCATATATTTTTACTCCAGCGGAGGCAAGTTGATTAGCAATTTTTAATGGTGTTTGTCCTCCAAATTGTACTAATACGCCATCCGGCTTTTCAAAATTAATAATATTCATAATATCTTCGAATGTTATTGGTTCAAAATAAAGTCTATCAGCTAAATCGAAATCAGTTGAGACAGTTTCTGGATTACAATTAACCATTATTGATTTATAACCAGCTTCTCTCAAACCAAACACCGCTTGGACACAACAATAATCAAATTCGATACCTTGACCAATCCTATTTGGCCCACTTCCTAAAATCATAATTTTTTTACCTTCAAGAGGTTGTAAATCATTTTCTGATTCATATGTGGAATATGAATAAGGGGTTTCAGCTTCAAATTCCCCAGCGCAAGTATCTACTAATTTGTAGACCGGTTTAATCCCTTTATTCATTCTCATTTGCTGTACTTCATTTTCGGATAAATTGTTTAAGCGAGCTATTTGTAAATCTGAAAATCCGTTCTTTTTTAAAAATTCTAAATTCTCTATTGAAGAATACTCTTTTTCAATATTAACTATTTCTTGAATTTCTGTTAAGAACCATGGATCAATACCAGTATTATTATGAATTTCTTCAATTGAAAATTCCTGCTTAATAGCTTCTTTAACTTTTAACATCCTAAATGCACTGCCATCATTTAAAGATTTTATATCTAGCTCTCTAAATCTTTTAATATCTAAATCTTCATCTCGAGGATCTTTTGTTTCAAATCCTGGAAAATTAAGCTCTAGAGAGCGGAAAGCTTTTTGAAATGATTCCCTGAATGTCCTTCCGATAGCCATCGCTTCTCCAACGGACTGCATTTGTACGCCAAGTTTTCCAGAAGCTGATGAAAATTTTTCAAAATCAAATCTTGGCAGTTTTGTCACTATGTAATCAATTGTTGGTTCAAAAGCCGCCAATGTCCTGTTGGTTATATCATTTTTTAATTCATCTAGAGAATATCCAACCGCAAGCTTAGCAGCAATTTTTGCTATAGGAAATCCTGTAGCTTTTGATGCTAATGCAGAAGACCTGCTCACTCTTGGATTCATTTCAATAATCACCATTCTTCCATCGATTGGGTTAACAGCGAATTGGACATTTGAACCTCCGGTATCCACGCCTATTTTTCTAATACATTTTATAGCTGCATTTCGCATTAATTGAAACTCTTTATCGCTTAATGTCATTGCGGGTGCTATTGTAATAGAATCACCAGTATGTATACCCATTGGATCAATATTTTCAATTGAGCAAATGATAATAACATTATCATTTAAGTCTCGTATGAGTTCTAATTCATATTCTTTCCAACCATTTAAGTACTCCTCAACAAGAACTTGACCCGTAGGGCTTTCTTTCAAACCTTTATTTACTGATTCTTCAAATTCTTCTTCATTGTATGCAACAGAACCACCTGAACCACCTAAGGTAAATGAAGGTCTGATAATAGCAGGTAGTGAGATTTTTTTTAATAACTTTTTAGCCTCATCTAACGATTTAACAGTATATCCGTATGGTAAATCAAGACCAATTTCTAACATTGCCTGCTTAAACATTTCTCTGCTTTCAGCAGTTTCAATAGCTTGCCTGTTAGCTCCAATAAGTTCAACATTATACTTTTTAAGAATTCCTTCTTCATCTAGCTTCATGGCAACGTTTAAAGCTGTTTGACCCCCAACTGTGGGCAAAATAGCGTCAGGTTTTTCCTTTTTTATTATTGCTTCAACGTATTCTGAAGAAATAGGCTCAATATAGGTTTTATCCGCAAATTGAGGATCTGTCATGATTGTAGCTGGGTTAGAATTAATTAATACAACTCGATAGCCTTCTTCTTTTAAAGCCTTAATAGCTTGTGTCCCTGAATAATCAAATTCACACCCCTGGCCAATAACAATTGGTCCAGCACCTATTACTAAAACAGTGTTTATATCTTTACGTTTTGGCACCGTTCTTCATCATATTAAAAAATTCTTTGAAAACATATCTTGAATCATGTGGTCCTGGACTGGCTTCAGGATGATATTGAACTGAATATGCTGAAATATCATTGCAGCTTATCCCCGCAACTGTATCATCATTTAAATGTTTATGCGTAACTGTCACATTTGATGGAAGAGAACCTTCGTCAACAGCAAATCCATGATTTTGAGATGTAATTTCAACTTTGTTTGTAATTAAGTTTTTAACTGGTTGATTAATACCCCTATGACCAAACTTCATTTTGAACGTATTAGCACCTAATGCTAAAGCTAGAATCTGATGCCCAAGACATATTCCAAATATAGGTTTTTTACCTAACAAATTTTTTACCGTTTCTATTCCATATGTCACAGCAGCAGGGTCTCCAGGCCCATTTGATAAAAACACACCATCGGGATTAGAAGCAAGTATTTCATCGTGGGAAATATTTGCTGGGAAAATTTCAACTTCAGCATCGTGTTCAAGCATAATGTCATATATATTGCTTTTCATGCCAAAATCAATTGCCGCAATTTTACAAGTGGGATTATCAGTATTTGATAACACAACTTTTTTCTTTCTGGCAACTTTAATTGCTAAGTCTAGACCTTCCATTTTAGGAATATTCTTAATTTTACTGGCCAAATTATGAACGTCAAAATCTTCCGTTGAAATAATTCCTCTCATTGCACCTTTTTTTCTGATGTGAATAGTTAATGCTCTAGTGTCAATATCTTGAATGCCAACTATATTATGTTTTATTAAAAAAGATGATAGAGATTCTTCGGACCTCCAATTTGAAGGTTGTATAGATTCGCTCTTAATTATAAAGCCTGTAGCATAAACTTTTTCAGATTCGGTATCGCTATTATTTGTCCCATAATTTCCTATGTGTGGACTGCTCATTGCGATCATCTGATTAGAATATGAAGGATCAGTTAATATTTCTTGATATCCGGTCATTCCAGTATTAAAGCAAACTTCACCAAAAGTTTCTCCACTTTTACCAAGACTTTTTCCGATAAAAAAAAGGCCATCCTCTAGAAACAGGATAGCCTTTTTTAATTTTTGCATGGCCTATTTTAAATCAATTAAACAAAAATTAAAATCTAATTTTTTTCCCTGTTGACATTAGTACAACTGCCATTACTGTTGTTGCAATAGTAAATATAATTAAAAAGATAGATGCTGTCAGAAATGAAGCATCTGAAACACCAAGCGTTGCTTCTCGTAATGCGCTAATTGCATAATAGATTGGATTTACTTGGCTTAGAGTCATAGCCCAACCAGGGAGCATTTTAATGGAATAAAATATTCCTCCAAGGAAACTAAATGGTGTAATAACAAAATTTTGTATTAGCGCAAGCTGATCCCAGGAGTCAGATAGCTGTCCAACAAAAAGACCTAGACTTGAAAATGACCACGATACTAAAAGAATAAAAAATAATGTAAGGGGTAAGTTCAAAATAGGCATTCCTGCTAGCCAACAAATCAAAAGAATTAATATTCCATTAACAAATCCTCTTATAGCGCCTCCAATTATAAATGATAATGATAATTCAAGGCTGGAAAGTGGAGTAATCAAAAGCTCAGGAAGAGTTTGAAGTAATTTCATTTGTAATATTGACGAGGCAGAATTTGCAACTGCGTTGGTAACGACGTTCATCATTAGTAAGCCTGGTAAGATATATATTTTGTATGAAACACCACCTATCTCACTGATTCTATTTTCTAGAGCTACTCCAAAAACAAAGATATATAATAATGTAGTAACTATTCCTGGTATTATTGTTTGTCTCCAAACTGAGAAAAAACGCATAATTTCTCTAGAAGAGAGAGTATAAAAACCAACCCAATTTTTAATCATTAATTTTCCTCCCCGTTAAATCTAAAAAAACATCCTCTAAAGATGTTTGAGGAATATGGATATCTTCAATTTTAATATTTTTTTTAGAGAATTTTAAAATTATTGAAGGTAATTCAAGATTGGGCGTATCTGTAAAAATCTTCAAAGAGTTGTTATCAATTTTATAATCATATTCACTTAAAAAACTTAAATCATTATTATTATCTTTTAATTGTATTTCAATGGAAGAGTTTTTGACCGTTTTTTTTAAATTAGAAACTGTATCTTCAACAATTAACTTTCCTTTATCTATAATCCCAACTCTCTCACATAAAAGCTCTGCTTCATCTATATAGTGAGTGGTTAACAATATTGTTTTTCCATCTTTGTGTAGTTCTTGTAAATAAAGCCATAAATCATGCCTTAATTCAACATCAACGCCGGCAGTAGGTTCATCAAGAATGATTATTTCAGGATCATGTACTAAAGCTTTAGCTATTTGCAACCTTCTTTTCATTCCACCTGAAAGCTCTCGCATTTTTTTTGTTCGATGCTTGGATAAGCCCAATTTTTCTAGTAAGTATTCAATTCTTTCTTTTGCAAGAGATCTTGATACTCCGTAAAAACCAGCTTGAAAATATAATAATTGTTCAAGAGGGAAAAACCAGTCTGTGCTAACTTCCTGTTGCGCAATTCCAACTTGCGATCTAGCAAATCTGAAGTCATTTTCTATGTTTTTTCCAAAAATTTCAATATTCCCGTCTGAGGGCTTAACTAAACTTGTAATTGAATTGATGGTAGTTGATTTTCCTGCGCCGTTAGGGCCTAGTAAGCCATAAAATTCACCTTTATTGATTTCCAAATCAAGACCTTGTACTGCTTTTACATCATCATATGACTTAAACAGCTTGTTGATTTTTATTGCTAGATTTCTACTCATTTTAAGGTACTATTTTATAAATACTTCCTGAAAATTCCACTATATATAATTCACCATATATGTCTTCACCAAAAGATGATATCATGCTTTTTCTATTTCCTAATAATTGAAGGGTTAAATCATTGGTTTCGCCTTTTGCTGGGTTAAGTGACCAAATTTTTCCTGTACAAAAATCTGAAAATATATATAACCCATTTAAATCATTAATTTTATTGCCGCGATAAACGTATCCTCCTGTAACAGAACACCCGTATACATTTTTTTGATTTATGTTCATGAGGCTAAATGCATATGATGCGTCACTTGGATATTCAAATATAGGTTTTGTTAAACCATCTTGATTACATACTTCTGTTTCATAACAATGGTTTCCTTCCATAATCTTCCATCCAAAATTAATATTTGATTCATTAGAACTAATTTTATTTATTTCTTCCCAAAGATATTGCCCAACATCACCGATATAAAGATCGCCATTAATTTTATCAAAACTAAATCTCCATGGATTCCTTAAACCATAAGCCCAAATTTCATCTAATTTATCCTGTTCGTTCTTATAGGGATTAGAATCAGGTATTTTATAGCCACTTTCTGTATTTATATCTATTCTTAAAATTTTCCCCAAAAAATTACTCAAATCTTGTGCATTATTTTGTGGATCACCTGATGAACCTCCATCTCCAAATCCTAAATATAGATAATTATCTTTGGGACTAAATTCAAGGTGC
>Ga0255761_10004621_pt1 | contig 12172 bp, 5 predicted proteins | sample 071ome_29_FD_179961 | JGI IMG/M metagenome (GOLD analysis project Ga0255761, IMG submission 179961) | Coastal salt marsh microbial communities from the Groves Creek Marsh, Skidaway Island, Georgia - 071407BT metaG (version 2) | ecosystem: Environmental > Aquatic > Marine > Intertidal zone > Salt... | reverse complement strand
GTCCGCGTCGAGGTCATCGTCGATCGACTCGTCGGGCACCGTGGTGGTGGGTGGAGCGATGGGTTCCTCGATCGGATCGTCAACAGGTTCGTCGATCGGCTCCTCCTCAGGATCGTCCGGCTCGACCACCGTGGTCGGTGTCGGCTCGGTCACGGGTGGCTCAGCTGGCGGCGTCTCCTCCACGGGCTCCTCGACCGGGTCGGGAACGATCTCCACTGACGACACCGGTCGCGGCACCTCGATGTTGACGACCTCCAGCACATCGGCGACCACGTTCTGGATCGGATCGGGGAGCGAACCGGTTGACACGAGGCCGACGCTCGCACCAGCGGCCGCAGCTCCTGCCCAGCCGAACACACCGATCGCGCCGACCGCGGCGCCAACCCGGCGCTTCCAGCGACCCTTGGCCAGCGTCGGATCAGCCGAGCTGGCGATCGCCAATGACCGCAGGCGGGCCACGAGATCCTGGTCGACCTCGAAGGCCGCCTCGGTGGCGCGCAGGTCGGCGAGCCGGAGGGCGAGACGGTGGTTTGGCGGCCAGATCACGATGCCACCCCCTCGCTGCTCGACTCCTCACGCAACTCCTCCGAGAGGAGATCCTTCAGCTTCGCGAACGCTCGCGACAGCGCGACGCGGGTGGCCACCTCGGACTTGCCGATCGCCTTCGCCGTCTCTCGGGTCGACAGTCCGACCACATACCGCAGCTCGAGCATGCGGTGCTGCTCCTCCGGAAGCCGTTCGAGCGCGGCGAGAAGATCTGGATCGCTGAAGGTCTCCTCGTTCGGTTCCTCGGCCTCGAGCAGATCGAGGGTGTTCTCGATCGACACCTCGCTGCGTCGGGTGTTGCGACGCAGGTCGTCGACGATCCGCGCATGAGCGATGGAGAACACGAAGGATCGAAGATCGCCCGCGCCGCCCTCGAACTCGCCGATGCGCCGAGCCACCGCTTCCAGGGTGGCGCCCATCACCTCGTCGGGATCGCGAGAACCCATTCGGTGCGCGTAGCCGACGATCTTCGGACCGACGTCACCGACGAAGCGCGACCACTCCGATGAGTCGCCGCGCTTCAGGGCGCGCACGGAGATTCGATCGCCCATCAGGCCGCGCTCCGTGAGACGGCGCACGAGCATGCGCTCCGGGTGGTCATCGCCTCCGAGTCTGTCGTGAGGTCGGCCCATCAGGCACTCGGTGATGCTCGCTGTCGTCATCACCGCTGTTATCGCCTGACATGGGGAGAGTGTTACGCCGCCCGATCGGGCGGCGTAACGGAACGGGTCGAACCGGACGGGGGTGGTGAGGCGTCAGGGGAGGTAGCCGCTCACATCCACCAGCACGTCGGCGCGCCCGTGCACGTAGACGCACACCGTTCCCGTGCTCGACAGCGGCGCGATCACCGCATTGGCGACCGTGTCGCCGGTGGAGAAGTTGAGGTTCGACGCCTCATAACGGGTGCCGCACGGGTAGACGGTGATGTAGCCACCGGCGGCTGTCGTGTTGGTGACCGTCACGTTGAGGGATGCGACGGAGGCTCCGGTCGGCACGCCGGCTCGACCGGCGACCTGGACCTCGACGATGCTGTTCGCCACCAGACCCGAGCGACCCGCCGAACGGGTGTCCGCGAGGCGGGTCGGCGCTGTCGCACCGAAACCGGACCCATCGAGGAAGGCACCGTTCACGTCGATGAGCACATCGGCCGAGCCGTAGACGTAGACACAAACGGTTCCGGTCGACGAGAGCGGGGAGATGACCGCGTTCGCGACGGTCTGACCGTTCGTGAAGTTGAGGTTCGAGGCATCCGGCCGCGCACCGCACGGGTACACGGTGGCGTAACCGGACCCGGGTACCGAGGTGTTGGTGACCGTCAGGTTCATCGACACCGCTGACACTCCCGATGCGGGGATGCCGGCCACGCCGAGCAGGCCGACCTCGAGGACCCTGGCTCCTCCGATCGTGCCGGAGTTCCGGGTGTCGGCCACGCGTGTCGGGCTGGTGGGGATGAAGCCGGAGCCCTCGAGGATCGCGCCGCTCACATCGACCAGTACGTCGGCCTGACCGTTCGCCGCGAAACACACCGAGCCCGATGCCGAGACCGGGACGATCACCGCGTTGGCGACTGTTCTGCCGGCTGTGAAGTTGAGACTCGAGACGTCGGGCTGGGCACCGCAGGGGTAGACCGTCAGGAATCCGGAGCCTCCCGTGGCGCCCGTGTTGGTGACTGTGACGTTCATGGACACCGCTGAGACCCCGGCACTCGGGACCCCTGCCCGTCCGAGAACGGGTACCTCGAGGATCCGACCGTCGCCGACGCGTGCCGGGGCGACGCCTCCCTGGCCGGTACGGGTGTCGATGAGACGGTTGGGAGCGATGGCCTGCAGCGTGGACACCGGCGAGTCGTCGGAACCGCCGCCGCCACCGGAACCACCGCCGCCACCGGAACCGCCACCGCCACCACCGCCGCCGCCACCACCGCCGCCGCCGCCGCCACCACCACCACCGGAGCTGGGCGGGGCGGAGGGCACGGCGGTCGCGGGGGTCGAGGCCGTACCGGTCTTGCCGAGACCGGCGGAGGCCACGGAGAACGTGTAGGTCGTGCCGGCCGAGAGCCCCGTGATGGTGCAACTCGACTCGTAGTAGGCGGCGGTGCACGAACCGGACGGGGAGGCCGTGACGGTGAACGTGCCCACCGGGGGAGCGGTCGCGGCCGGCGAGGCTGAACTCGGGGTCACGGCGGTCCATGAGACGGTCACCGAGTTCACTCCCGCGGTGGCGGTCACACCTGTGACGGTGGTGGCCGGAGCGGCGGTCAGGTCGTAGATCGTCGTCGTGACGTTGAGGAAGCGGTCCGGGGAGCCAGTGCCCCGGTCGCTCACCACGCCGGTGCGACCGTCGGCCGTCAGGATCGCGGCCACATCGTGGGCGCTCGCGCTCGGATACTGGGTGCGGACCAGGGCCGCGGCTCCGGCTACGTGCGGGGCCGCCATCGAGGTGCCGCTCAGGGTGACGGTGTCCGATGTCCCCGTGATCGAGGCCGCCTCGATCGACGAACCCGGCGCGAAGATGTCGACGCACGATCCGGTGTTCGAGAAGTACGACCGTTGATCATCCGACGCCGTCGCCCCGACCGTGATGGCTGTGGCTTCCCGCGCAGGGCTGTAGGAGCAGGCGTCGTCGTCGGAGTTGCCGGCAGCGGCGACCACGACGATTCCGGCGTCGACGAGGTTCTCCACGGCGGCGTCGAGGGCATCGGAGGCGCCTCCGCCGAGGCTCATGTTGACGACACCCTTCTTGCCAGTGAGGTCGTAGTCGGCGACCCATTCCAGACCGGCGACCACGCCGGAGGTGGAACCCGATCCCCAGCAGTCGAGGACCCGCACCGGCACGATCGTGGCGGAGGTCGCGATGCCGTAGTTGGTGCCGGCGGCGGTGGAGGCAACGTGGGTGCCGTGACCGTCGCAGTCGGACGCGTCGTTGTCGCTGTCGACGATGTCGCGACCGGTCACCAAACGCGCGCCGAAGTCATCGTGGGTGCTGACTCCGGTGTCGACCACGAAGATCACCGCACCCGATCCACGGTCGGCGTCACCGTTGGTGACCGAGGAGTCACCCCGGGTGGAGAGCACCCCATTGAGGGAGTTCGTCGCCTGGTCGACGCGGTCCTGCCCCCAGGAGTTGATCCAACTGCGGTCGGATCCGGGGTGGGATGCGGCGACCGCTGATGACGCCGATGACGCCTCCGAGGTTCCCGAGGAGTTGGTCGCTGTCACGGAGAACGTGTACGACGCGTCCGGGGTGAGGCCGGTGACCGTGCACAGTGTCGGTCCCGTCGTCCAGGTGCAGGTCCGGCTGTCCGGGGAGGACGTCACCGTGTAGGCGGTGACCATGGGGTAGGCGTCGCTCGCGGCCCACCGCACCTGTACGGCGCCGTCGGCGACGGCGAGCGCCTCGACTCCGGAGGGTGCAGTGGGCGCGCCGGTGGTCGCGAACTCCCAGTTGAGGGTGACGTCCCCGCCGGTCGAGCCGTACTGGTTCACCCGGAGGTGGTACTCGGTGCCGGAGGTGACGTCGAGGGTGAGAGTGCTCTGGTAGTAGTTCCCGGTCTGACGGGAGTCGTCGTTGTAGCTCAGTCGGTTGAGCGAGGGGAGTGACGACCCGGTGTAGGCGGCGAGCACGGTGTCGAAGGACGAGCCGAAGGTGTCCACGTTGAGTCGGCCCGATGCCGACGCGGTCCAGGAGAACCACAGGGTCGCGGAACCCCAGCCGACATCGATCGGCGGTTCGCCGGTCTCCAACGTCGCCCCCGTGTTCGAGTCGGTGACCGTGCCGGACGATCCGGTCAGGGCGGTCGATGCGACGAAGTAGTCGTTGTTGGAGCCGACCGAGACGGTCACCGAGTTGGTCGCCGAGGACGGATCGGAGGCACCGGCCGAGTTTGAGGCGATGACGGTGAACGTGAAGGTGCCCGGGGTGAGGGAGGTGATGTCGCACTCGAGCGGGCCGGACGTCCAGGTGCAGGTGAAGGCGTCGTCCTCGACGGCGGTGGCGACGTACCGCGTGATCGTCGCACCGCCGTCGTCGGCTGGCGCCGACCAGGAGATCGTCGCGGTGGTTCCGTCGAGGGCAGCGGCAGCCCCCGTGGGTGCCCCAGGGGCTGTCGGGTTGGAGCCACCCCCACCGTCGAGTGGGTTGAGGTAGAGGAGGGCGTCCGGGGAGTTGGGGCCGCGGTCGGTGATCAGGCCGGTGGAGAACGATGCCAGGACCGCTGACTTGACGGCGGCGGCGGTCTGGTTGAGGTCGGTCCCCCAGAGCGCGGCGGCGGCACCGGCCACGTGGGGCGAGGCCATGGAGGTGCCGCTGATGGTGTTGGTGCCACCGGTGTGCCAGGCGGAGGTGATCGACGAACCGGGAGCAAAGATGTCGACGCACGAGCCGTAGTTGGAGAACGACGAGCGGGCGTCGGTGCTCGTGGTGGATCCGACGGTGATCGAGGTCGACTCGCGAGCCGGGCTGTAGTAGCAGGCGTTGTTGTTCGAGTTTCCGGCGGCGACCGCGGTGACGATCCCATCCGAGACCAGGCCCTGCACCGCGGTGTCGAGAGCCCAGGAGGCGCCGCCACCGAGGGAGAGGTTGGCGACGGCCGGGTCACCGGAGGTGTGCTGGGTGAGCACCCAGTCGATGGCGGCCACGATCGTGCTGGTCGAGGTGCTGCCGGTGCAGCCGAACACCCGCACCGGCACGAGGGTGGTCCCGTCGGCGACCCCGTAGGTCGAGCCGCCGACGGTTCCGGCCACGTGGGTGCCGTGTCCGTTGCAGTCGGAGGCATCACTGGCGTCCTGATCCGACGTGTAGAAGTTGCGGCCTGAGGCGAGGCGAGCTCCGAACTCGCTGTGAGCGGAGATACCGGTGTCGATGATGTAGGCGGTGACGCCGGTCCCGTCACTGCGGTCGGTGTAGGAGCTGTCGAGCGGGAGGTTGACCTGGTCGATCCGATCGAGCCCCCAGGTCGCGCCGGTCTGCGTGGCGGACGGGAGTACCGAGTCGGTCCTCCCATCGAGGGTGATGACACGGTCGGGCTCGATGTCCACGACACTCGGATGGGCTTTGAGTTCCGACACCTGGGCATCGGTGAGGTCGAGTACCCAGCCGTCGAAGACCTGTTCGAGGGTCGACACGATCTCATTCGCGACGGTCGCGGCGATCGCGATCCGCTGGGCATCGCTCGTCGACTCGCTCAACCTGACGATGTAGCGGCCGGGCACCACATCGCCGGCCACGGAGGGCATGCTCCGGTCGGTCGGTCGGTCGAGGAGTCCGACACCTCGGTTCACGTCGATGGCGGCCACCCATGGGTGCGCTCCGAGATCGGTGGCCTGGTCACCGGAGAGGGTGACGAGAGCCGACCCGATCGAGTCGTGACGGGCTCCGACGAGTCCGCCGGCGTTCACGATGGCGGCCAGGGCGAGGGCGAAGTGATCGGGGTCGGCGTCGTCGATGACGAGCACATACCGGTCGACGCCCGAGTCGATCGTGGAGGCGAGCGAGGGGAGCGAGGGTGGTGGCACCTCGATCGGGGTCTCGGCCCCGTCGTTCGGGTTTCCGTCGATGTCGAGGACGTTGCCGTCGGTGTCGAGCAGACGGAAGTCGAAGTCCTCCTGCGCGTCAGCAGCCGAGGGCAGGATGACCGTCGCCGCGACGAGGCCGGTGACCAGGCTCGTCGCAACGCGACGTCGACGTGGGCGGGTCGGATGCTCGCGGTTCACGGGGCGGTGCAGGCTCCGCCACCGTGCTGTCGGTTGGTCTGAAATGTCATCGAACGGTGACCCTGCCACGTCGGTCTCCCTGCATGCCTCTGAATTTCACAGTCATCAGAGGTGATCGACTCGGTCCTCAGAAGTGTTACACGCATTTCATCCTGTTGGTCCACCGATGACCATCCAAACGCCGCGGGCGTGATCAGATGTGATGTTGTGGAGCGACCTACCGAACCGGCGGGGATCTCCGAGGTGCGCCGGTGGGCAACGGTGGCGGCCGCCTTCGTGTCGACCTTCACGGTGTTCGGCGTGGCCTACTCCTTCGGGGCGTTCTTCGATTCGATGGCCGACGAGTTCGGCACCGGTCGGGGCCTGACGGCTCTCATGTTCTCGGTGACGACCGCCCTCTATTTCGGGGGAGGTGTCGTCTCGGGTCGATTCGCTGACCGTTACGGGCCGCGACCGGTGATGGTCGTCGGCACCGTCAGCCTCGGCCTCGGGCTCCTCGCCACCTCGGCGGTCGGATCGATCTGGCTCGGCTACATCACCTATGGGCTCGGTGTCGGCACCGCGGTCGCCTGTGGCTACGTGCCGATGGTGGCCATGGTCGGGGGATGGTTCGAACGACGGCGTACCACCGCCCTCGGTATCGCGGTCGCCGGTATCGGCGCCGGCACGCTGGTGTGCGCGCCGCTCGCCGCCCACCTCATCGAGGCCCACGGGTGGCGTCGGGCGTACGTCATCTTCGCGATCGGTGGCGTCGCGTCGATGGCTCTCGCCACCCTCGGAGTGCGCCGAGCACCGTCGCGGGGGGCCGGAGGCCGCGTCGATCTGAGAGCGGTGGCCCGCCAGCGTCCCTTCGTCGTCCTGTACCTCGGCTCGCTCGCCCTCTCGCTCGCGCTCTTCGTGCCGTTCGTGTTCATCAAGTCGTACGCGACCGAGCGGGGGGTCGAGGCGGGACGGGCCGCGTTGCTCGTCGGTTTGATCGGGGCCTCCTCGATCATCGGTCGACTCGGTCTCGGCGCGCTCGGCGCGAGGCTCGGCGCCATCAGACTGCTCCAGGGGAGTTTCGTCACCATGGCCGGCAGCTATCTGATCTGGATGGCCTCGGACGGCCGATACGGGCTGCTGGTGCTCTACACCGTGGTCATGGGCATCGGCTACGGCGGGTTCATCGCGCTCTCGCCGGCCGTGGTCGCCGAACTCTTCGGCACCGACGGCATGGCGACCATCCTCGGAGCCACCTACACGGCGGCGGGGATCGGCGGGCTGGTCGGACCTCCGACGGCCGGGGCGATCATCGACCGATGGGGATTCGGCATCGGTATCGGCTTCGCCCTGGTCATGACGCTCGTCGCCGCGGTGACGCTCCTCGCCCTGCCGCGCGGCCGCTGACGATCAGCGACGACTCAGAGCCGACCGGCGGCCCGGGCGGCGTCGACGGCGGCGTTCAACTGCCCCTCGACGATGTCGAGCCCGGCCGACCAGAACCCCGGGTCGGTGAGATCGCATCCGACGATGGCGGTGAGCGCCTCGGGCGACATCGACCCTCCGGCGCGCAGCATGTCGAGGTAGGCCGGCACGAACGAGTCGCCCTGCTCCCGGTAGCGGGCGTAGACCGACAACGCCAGCAACTGCCCGTACGCGTAGGCGTACACGTAGCCGGGGGTGGCGATGAAATGCGGCACATAACTCCACCAGGTGCGATATCCCTCGGTCACCTCGACCGCCTCGCCGAGCATCGCCGTCTGGCTCTCGGCCCAGTAGTCGCCGAAGGTCTCGACGGACAGTTCTCCGACCTCACGGCGGTGCGAGTGGCAGGAGTGCTCGAACCGGTTCATCGCCACCTGTCGGAACACCGTCGCGATGGAGTCCTCCAATGTGGCGGCGAGCAGCGAGAAGCGCTCCTCGGGATCGTCGAGCGACTCGAGGAGGCGGTTGTTGGTCACCGTCTCGCCGAACACCGAGGCCGTCTCGGCGAGAGTGAGCGGTGTCGACTGGTGGAAGATGCCCTGCTCGCGGGCGAGGTAGCCGTGCACCCCGTGGCCGAGTTCGTGAGCGAGGGTAGCGACGTCGCGCGCGGTGCTCGTCCAGTTGAGGAGCACATAGGGATGGTGCTCGGGCACGCCGTAGGCGCAGAAGGCGCCGCCGCGCTTGCCCGGACGCACCGGCGCGTCGATCCAGCGCTCGTCGATGAAGCGCCCGACGATGCCGGCCAACTCATCGGAGAACGATGCGTAGGCGTCGCGCACGATGCTCGTGCCCTCCGCCCAGCCGATCTCGGCTGACCCGCCGGCGGTCACCGAGGCCATCCGATCGAAGTCGCGCAGCCGGTCGACACCGAGGATCTCGGCCTTCAGCGCGTACCAGCGCTGCGGGATGTCGTAGCGGGAGACCACGGCGTCGACGAGCGCCTGCACGCTCACGTCACTCGCCTCATTGGCCATGTTCCGGCTGGTGATCCACGACGGGTAGTCGCGCAGGCGGTCGTCGATCGACTTGTCGAGCAGCAGCGTGTTGTAGATGAACGCCCGGGTGCGCAGACCCGGGGCGAGGGCTGTGGTCACGGCCGCCGCCGACGACCCACGGACCTCCGGTTCGGAGTGCTGCAGTTGGGCGAGCGCGGTCATGAGGCCGACGGTCCCACCCATCGCCTCGGGAAGGTCGACCTCGATGGCGGAGGTCTGCTCCTCGAAGAGTCGCACCCAGGCAGCCGGCCCCGAGAGCGAGGTCTCCGACAGCACCGTCTCCTCCGGCTCGCTCAACTGGTGCGGTCGGTACCGACGGAGGTTCTCGAGGTGGTGCCGGCAGAACGCCAGGCGCTCGTCGTCGAGCACCGCCGCGGCGTGGGCGTCGTCGGTGTCGGCCCACTCCAGATCGATGAAGAGCAACGAAGTACTGATCGCGGTGCTCCGCTCGTTCACGGTCTGCATTGCCGCCGCGACCGCCGGGTCGCTGGTGTCCTCGGAGAATCGCAGGGAGGTGAAGTGTCCGGCCCGACTGACGAGCGAGGACAGCTCCGCCAGTGTCGTCATCAATTCGACCAGCCCGTCGGAGTCGAGCGACGCGACCCTTCCGCGGTGGGCGCGCAGGTCAGCAGCGAGACGATCGGCCCGATCGAGGAGCTCGAGTGGCCCGTCGGCGCCATCGAGCAGCGGGTCGAGATCCCAGGCGACGTCGGAGGCGAGGAGATCGGTGTCGGAGGAGCCCATGCCGACAGGATGTCAGCCATGGGGCCGAGCCGTCTCGGTGGGCGGGTCGCTCGTTAGGGTCGATCCGTGACCCCCTTGGCCTCGACCGATGTGGCGACCCGTCCGCATCCGGGGCGCAATGAGACCCTCGCGATGCTCTCCGCGGTGATGGCGCTCATGGCGATGGCCATCGATCTGATGCTCTCGGCCTTCGACGAGATGCGCCTCAGTTTCGGGCTCGATCCGAACTCCAACGAGGTGGCGGGCGTGGTCACCGTCTTCTTCATGGGCCTCGCTGTCGCGCAGCTGTTCTTCGGGCCGATCACGGACCGGTTCGGACGAAAGTCGGTGCTCTACGCGAGCGTCGCCGTCTACGTGCTCGGCGCGGTCGGCTCGGCGCTCGCCCCGACCCTGCCGCTGTTGCTGGTGGCTCGTTTCGTCTGGGGAGTCGGTGCGGCCGGAGCGAGGGTGGTGGCCACCGCCGTCGCCCGCGACCTCTTCGAAGGGGTCGAGATGGCCCGAGCCATGTCGCAGATCATGGCCGTGTTCGTGCTGGTGCCGGTGATCGCGCCGACGGTCGGGGCCGGGATCGTCGCGATCCTGCCCTGGCGCGCCGTGTTCTGGGCCTGCGCCATCTGGGCGGTCGCCATAGCGGCATGGACGCGTCGACTGCCGGAGAGCCTGCCGCCCGAGCGACGCCGGCGGCTCGACCGCTCCGACATCGCCTCGGCCTACGCCGAGTTCGCGCGCACCCGACCCACGTTGTGGTTCTCGATCTCCTCGGTGTTCCTGCAGAGCGTGTTCACCATGTATCTCGCCTCGGCCGAGTTGATCGTGAGCGAGATCTTCGGGCGACGCAGCGCCTTCCCGGTGGTGTTCGGGGTGATCGCCATCGGCTTCGGTATCGCGGCGCTCGTCAACGGACGTCTCGTCGGCCGCTTCGGAGTGCGACCGGTCATGAACACCATGCTCGTCAGCCTGATCATCGGCGCGGTTCTGCTGGTGGCGGTGACCCTCGCGGGTGATGGGACCCCGTCGTTCTGGGTGTTCATGCCGCTCCTGGCTGTGCTACTCGCCCAGTTCATGTTCCTGATGCCCAACATGAACGCCGAGGCGCTCGAACCTGTACCGCACATCGCCGGCACCGCCTCGTCGCTGTCCGGTGGCCTCCGGATGGCGGGCGGGGCGGTGCTCGGTGGGGTCGTCGCCGCGCGAATCGACACCTCGCTGACGCCGTTCGCGCTCGCCTTCCTGGTGTTCATCCTGTTGGCTGCCGCGTCGATGTCGGTCGCGACGCGTCGGGTCGACACACCGTCCTGACGGTCGCCTCCTCCCTCGGGTACCGACCGTGTTTCGTTATGGCACGAATTCGGTAGCCTGCGGCCCACGTGCACCGCAGGGGAGGGCAGTGCAACGGTTCCAATCGTTCTCCCGGTTCCACCCAAGGAGGAACACCGTGATCAAGACCCGTAGAAGTGGTCGTCTGATCGCCGCCGCCGCCGCGATGTCTCTCGTCATCGCAGCTTGCGGAGGCGACGACGACAGCGCATCCGATGAGCCCGCAGCGGCCGAGGCTCCGGCCGACGAGCCGGCCGAGGCCCCCGCAGAGGAGCCGGCCGACGAGCCTGCTGACGAGCCGGCCGAGGCCCCCGCAGAGGAGCCGGCCGACGAGCCGAGCCCGGCTGAGGACGCCGGCACCGGCGCCGAGGGTGGCACCCTGATCTGGGCCCACGAGCAGGAGCCGCCGGATCTCCACCTCGACGACCCCGAGAACAACCTGTCGATCACCTCGTGGATCCGTTCCGCGATGATCGAGGGCTTCTACGGGATCTCCGGCGGCAACGACTACTACCCCGAGCTCCTCGACGGTGAGGCCGTGCCCACCACGAACGACGACGGGTCGGTCACCATCGCCTACGCGCTCCGTGACGGTCTGATGTGGAGCGACGGCACGCCGCTTACCGCCGCCGACGCGAAGTTCACCTTCGACGCCTTGATGGCCAAGGACGATGCCGGTGAGTACGTGTACCTGACCGGTGACCGTTCGCTCCTCGAGCAGATCTCCGCGGTCGAGCTCGTCTCGGACACCGAGATCACCATGACCTGGGACGGCTTCAACGCCGGCTGGAAGGGCGTCATGGGCGAGATCTACCCGGCCCACCTCTTCTCGGACGACCCGGCCACGGCCGCCGCCGAGCTCAACGACGCCCTGCGCGAGTGGAGCCACAATGGCGCCACCATGCCGTCGTCGGGCCCGATGCTCTACGACTCGTGGGAGCGTGGCGTCCAGTTCAACATGGTGCGCAACGACATGTACCACGGCTCGAACAGCCCCGACTCGGTCAACAAGGGCGCTGCCTACGTCGACGGTGTCCAGATCAACTTCGTGACCGACACCGACGCGCAGATCAACGCTCTGCTCGCCGGCGAGGCGCAGATCATCATGACCCAGCCGCAGCTCGCCTTCGAGCAGCTCTCCTCGAGCGATGACTTCACGGTGATGTCGTCGGCCGGTCCGGTCTTCGAGCACTGGGGTCTCAACCTCAACGCCAAGCACGTCGAGCGCCCCGAGGTCCGCGAGGCCCTCGCCTTCGCCATGGACAAGTCCGAGGTGATGGCTGGTCTCTACACCCCGCTGTTCGGCGACTCCCTCCCCGCTGAGGGTCTCGGCAACGTGTTCTGGCTCTCCAACCAGGGCCCGTACGAGAACCACGCCGGCGACGCCGGCTACGG
>Ga0255761_10004615_pt1 | contig 12176 bp, 10 predicted proteins | sample 071ome_29_FD_179961 | JGI IMG/M metagenome (GOLD analysis project Ga0255761, IMG submission 179961) | Coastal salt marsh microbial communities from the Groves Creek Marsh, Skidaway Island, Georgia - 071407BT metaG (version 2) | ecosystem: Environmental > Aquatic > Marine > Intertidal zone >... | reverse complement strand
TGGAATTTGGAACATTTAGTATTAATGAATACTACAACACAATAGAAGACTGCTAACAATGGAATCACGCGTAGCGTGATCCATTGAAAAGACATCTTAAATTCAGTAATATTGGCTTATGCTTAGTAAAGATAAAATATAACAATTAGCTGAAACCCTTATTGGATTAACTGACAAATTTCAGTTTCTTAAAGAACAAGACTCCAAAGTCTTAGTAAAAAATAAAGTTATGATATTTGAAGTATTTTCTATAAGCTAAAATTTATTATGTTATGTTCAGTTTTAAAAAATCAGCACTACTATCTTTTATTTTTATTTTTGTATTTTGTTCTTCAGACCCTCCAATTTTAGATGGAGTAAAACTGAACTTGTACAATTGTGATATAAAAAATAACACAAAATTAAAAGGAACCCCTGAAAGAGAAGTATTTGTAGTAGGGCATGCTTATGGTAAGCCTGGAGAAGGCGATTTTTTTCCAGATAAATTAGCTAATTATTTAGAAAAAAATGCGAATAAGCCAACATCTTATCTAGCACTTACGGGTGATTTTGTAAGGGTAAATTCAATAGATAGTTTTATAAAAGTTAAAGATTATATAGACCAAAATTTTAATGGCTATTTTATAGCAGTTGGAAATCATGAGATTGAAAATTCGGCATCTAATTATTATTCAGTTTTTAAAAATGATTATTACTCAATGGAATTCAATAGTTTTTTACTAATTTCAGCAAATTTTTCAAACAGTAATTGGTTGCCAAGTTCTGATAATATTGAGAAGATTAATAATTCAATAAACAATTCAAAAAAAGAGAACGTTATAATTTTAAGCCATCAAATATTTTGGCAAAAAGAATCAGATAAAAAAATAAACCCCAACTCGAATGCTTTGCTAGAAACTGAACTTAATGAAGATTCTTTATGGTGGGTTGAAAATAGAGATAAAAAAAACTTAATCGTGATTTCAGGCGATTACGGAGCTTGGGGAAGTGAAACTTTCTGCTATATTAATCAAAACATTATGTTTATAGCTAATGGAATTGGAAATCATGATAAAGATAGTATCTTAAAAATTATCGAATATAAAGATTTCTTTGAATTGGTTGAAATCCCACTAGATTAATGTGAATTATAAATCTATTGATTGACAGTTAGTTAGATTTGAGATGATAAGTAATATAGCCAAATACTCAACAATAATATGATTTTAGCTAAGTCATATGAACTTACATACCCTCATTTCGAGTCGCATAACTGTAGTAATAATTAGAGATAATTGAAATAGGTTATTTCAAACTATGAACTTCTTGAGTATTTTGAACATCTTAAAACTGTGACCAAACAGTGACTCGCTCACTTATTAATTGTGATATATTTACTGCTCACTGCGACCTAGAGCCTGTTAGCAACGAGCATAAAATTAACTTAAATTAGTTATAATGAAGAAAGGTCAAATGGTTAGCCTTTATTTGAAAAACAAGGGGTTGGTAGTTCGATTATGCCTCTGGCCACAATAAACAAGAGCTCTATTGCTCTTCATAAACAAACAAGAAAAAAATTTGACCGTTTCTATTACCTCTGCACACTCTTGAACTTTGGATTGAGGCTCTGTCTTCTCACATTTGTAGGGGGTATAAAGCTTTGAACGATTCTATGAATTTTGAGTATTTTCTTTGTGGAAATAATAGATTTTTTTCTATCGAGTCATCGTTACTATTTAATATTTTCTGTTCAATGATAATTATATTTTGTTTAATCCTAAATTCGTTCAAATCGTGCATTATAGGTTTTACGAACTCTAGATTTTTATCAACAGTAACTCTTGTATTTTTATATTTATAATAAGACCTATCAAATCTAACTAAAGCTTTAGGATAAAGAATCAAATTGTCAATCATATAAGGACCAATATTATTTTGACGGTAAAAATATTCTGTATTTGTTAATTTAAATTTAGTACCATTTATATTAATTTTTTTTTCAAACTTATTATTTTGTATATTTTTATCATAAAAACGGAATCTATATTTGACTGTTTCACTATCTCTTTCTAAATTATTTTTGAATATCGAAAAATCAACTGTGTCTAAATAGATAGAGTTTATTGCTCTTTTTTTATAAATCTCCTGACAATTTTGTTCAATTTTAAGTATTAGCTTTGAATCTTCATTTTCAGGAACAAAGTATTTAAATTCTTTTCTATTTTCCAACATTTACATAAGATCCATTTTCTATAAAAACTTTATTGCTTTCGCAACCTGATTCCTTAATTGAAAGCTTACTTGGTCCAAATTCTTGTTTTTTTCTATAAATTAGATAACAGTAGTTTGAATTCCTTATGGTTACTTTATTAATATCTACTATGGAAGAGTCTTTAACTGCAATTCCTGAATAAGACTGATTAATTTCAGTCTGAGTTATTTTAAGATTGCTCACTTCACCAACAGATATTCCCTTATCGCCACAATTCTGAGCTTTTATTGTTAATAATGTGACTTCGCTGCCTGAAAAGTCAACACAATCATTTCCAGTGTTCTGAATATAAACTTCGTCAATAATCAAATTTGAAAAATCTATGTCTAAACCATCTTGTGAAGCATCTGTTATATTTATTGAGTTAATATTACCTTTTGAATTAATGATGTTTATAGAATCTTCACAATGAGAACCGTTGGAAAAAATACTTGTATCAATAAACTTATTTTTATAAAATGTAACACAACCTGTTAGAAGGTTTTTATCAGCTCTAAAGTCTAAATTATTTTGAACATCATTTTTGATTACAATTTTAAAATTATTAATAATTGAACCTTCAAGAAATAATACCTTTTGATCAGGTTTATTTAAATTTACTTGAATTTCACTTTTAATTAAGTCAACATAAATCTTTGCGTCATTAAAAACTTTTATTTTAAAATCTTCAAATTTTAATATCTCAAAATCCTTTGTGTCTTGTCCTAAATTTTTGATACCATAAATTTCTTCTTCATTAGAAAGTGTTTTTTGGAAAATATTAAGACCTGGTTCAATATTATTTTTTTCAATGCAATCAGTTAAGATTTGTGAACATGAATATAAATTATCTTCTTTGTCTTTTAACACTAAACTAACATTTCGAAAAGTAGAGTTTGTAAGTCCTGAATTTTGTATATATTTCCAGTCGTCATTATAAACATAAGTGATATTGAAATTATCCAGAGCTTCAACAACATCTATATTATTTGGATAGTTTTTTGGTAAAACTATTTCTAAATTTAATAACATATTTAGATTTGAATTAAGTTTTGTAATGAGCTGGTTTACGGTGTCGATATCTATATTTAAGCCACCTGATTTAATGTCAATTAATAGTTTTTGAGGGTCAATTGGGTTTGATTCTAATATGTTAATTGCTTCCAAAATACCTAACATTAAGGCAGGTTGATCAAAGTACCATAACTTAATCCTTATGTCCTCTTCATCAAGAAAAGTTGAACCACCATCATAATAAATTGGAACAAAACTTTGATTTATTGAGTCAAAATAAAATATTCGATTATGGTTTGTGAGCATATGGTGACCCTGTAGTCCTGTTACAAGTGCATCGAATAAACTAATTCTTAAAGTGTCGTCAAGATCAGAGTGAAGAAAACCATCCATTTTATTTGTATTGATTGCATAGTTGTATTTACCTAACGCAATAAGAGAGTTCAGCTCATTTTCAAGTGTTCTTCTAGACCAATTTAAATTTCGAATTTTACCAAGGGTTAAAATCCTCCAAGTATCTTCTTTAAATGGTCGATTTGTTGATGTTTCCCAAAAGTATTTTTCATTAGTTTCAATTATTGGACCTTCTCTTAACTTATTGTATTCTAAAAATTCTTTAGTTATTTTTTCCTGAAAGATAAACCGACTTGTATCTGAATTATTTATTTTTAAATTTATATAAAAGGTTCTAGGTACGGGGAAATCAAACTGTTTCAAAAAAGAGGTGATAATAATTTCGTTATCTCCCCGGCGAGTTTCAGGTAAAAATAATTTGAATTTTGTGATTCCAAAAATATTTCCTTCCAACATATTTACATCAAGTGAGCTTAAAAAATTTTTAGAGTCTATATGGTCTTTCCAATCACCAGAAATTCTTACCTCTACTTTAAATTCACATGAAAAATCATCATTATAAAAAATTATTAGATTGGCTAAAAAGTAGTCTTTATATTGTCCCTTTATAAAACCTGGATACTCACCGCCATCTAAATAAGCTGCTACTAAATTTTCATACCAGTTACTACTATTTGGAATGGTAATTCCAATATTTTTAATGTCTGAACTGCTTTTTTCTTTTATGAATTCATAATCTAAACCATTACAAAGTGGGCTTATCGCATCAACAGGCCTATCTTGTGTGTTAATAGCTTCTTTACTGAGAGTTATGTCTTTATTGAGTTGTGAAGTAGACAAAACAGATATAAATATAAAAATACATATCAATATTAATAAAAATAAAAATTCGCCCTTAGGTTTATTAAAAATCAAAAGAATAATTAATTAAAGAATCTTCATCAACTTCTTTTAGTATATTTTCTAAATATTGCTTTTGTTTGCTCGAAAAAATATACAAATATTCATTTCCATTAAAAGATTGGTGTTTCAAATATTCTGAAGACTTTAATTTGTTAAACTCTTTAGAAGTTTGAATCCTTAAATAAAAACCATCACTGCTAGTATCATCTACAAAAATTTTATATAGGAAATTTTTATTAAATTTACTAAATGTTTTTAGTAGTAAAAAAATTATTCCTATATACAGACAGAAATTTAAAGCTATATTTGGATTAGCATTTAATACTATTCCAATTGTAATAAGCATGAAATAGTTAATTAGTTCAAGTGGGTTTTTAACCGGAGTTCTAAATCTTACAATTGACAATGCTCCAACCATTCCCAAAGAAAGTGCAATATTTGATGAAATTACACTTGTTATTAAAAAACCTATTGCAGGTAGTAATAAGAAAACAAGAAAATTTTTAAAAGATTTAAGTTCGTTTTGATCTACTAAATAGCTAAGTAAAAACCTTAAATACAGACCAATTGAACTAGCAAGAAAAAGCATGCTGAGCACTGAAAAATTCAACTGTATACTTACACCTAATAAATTACTAATCATTTTACCCATTTTATTTTACACAAACTTATTTTTATATTTTTACTTAATAGAGGTTATAAATCTTTAAGAACTCTCGACCCTCTTAAAACTCCGACATACCTACTTTTAAACTAAGTAAATTCTTTACTTTATTGTTAAAGTATAAAATATGAAACAAATTGGAAACCAAATAAAGTATTGGTATAGAAAATATGTCCCAGAAATAATAAGAATTACTCTAAGAAGATTGATACCTTTTTGGGTACAGATAAGATATTTTAAACTTCTAATCAAAAATTTTGACTTCGATGTTCAAGGTCATGGGGAAGCAAAAAAACTTTTAGAAATATGTACAGAGCTGAATATAAGTAATGGATACTATGTTGATATAGGAGCTTCTGATGGATGGACTTCTTCATCCACTTTTCCATTTGCAAGAAGCAAAAATTTTTCTGGTCTTTCAGTTGAATTAGACGATAAAAAATTCAAAAAAATGCAATATATTTACAAGAATTTCCAGAATGCAGATTTATCTAAAACAAAAGTAACTCCTTTAAGCATACTTGATTTGTTAAATGAATTTGACGTACCTCAAAATTTTGATATTTTGAATTTAGATATTGATTCTTACGACCTTTTTGTTATTAAAAAGCTTTTAGAATCTTATCGACCCAAAATAATATCTATGGAAATAAATGAAAAAATACCCCCTCCTATATATTTTACAGTCACTTATGATGAAAACCATTTTTGGAAAGGCGACCACTTTTTTGGTTGTTCACTACAAGCTGCATTTGAAGAAGTAAGTAAATTTGATTACAAACTTTATACTGTTATCTACAACAATGCAATTTTTATTCCAAAAGAAATGAATTTAGAGTTCCAAAATTTGACAGTTGCAGAATTTTATAAAGATGGATATATTAATAAATCGGACCGAAAAGAAAAATTCTCTTACAATTCTGATGTCGATGTCCTATTAGATATGAAACAAGAAGAAGCAATTATTTTTTTAAACAATTTATATAAAGACTATCAAGGAATTTTTATTCTTGAATCAAGATAATACTTTATAGACTTTCTCATTATGCAAGTTAACAAATCTGTTGAACTCTTCGCCCTCCTTAAACTCCGACATAATTCTGACACGCTCACTATTGAAGTCTCTTTTAATCTACGCTAACTGCGATATATCGAATCTGTATAATGAGGGTATATTGGAACAGAATAAGTTAGTGTAAAATAAAATAAGGTCAAATTATTAGCCCGTATCTGAAAACAAGGGGTCGGCAGTTCGATTCTGCCTCTGGCCACCAATTGAACATTGATGTTATCTGAGGCGTTATCTCACTGAAACCCAAAATGTTTCAAAAACTGGGTCAAGACTTTTAAAAAACTCAATAGAGATAGAGGTGTGTTTTCAAATTTCACACCTACATTTATTAGTAAGAAGCAGTAGAAATTATTTTCACATGTATTATTAACTTAATTAGTTCATTAAATTTTTTACAAAATGATAAAAAAAATAGTATTAAAAATTAACTCTTATATCAATCCTTCATGGGATAGTCCAAGGAAATTTTCAAAACTGAATTTATTAACTAATTTTTCAACATTTAAACCTCATGGCAATCAGGATTACGATTTAATAGCTCCTTTGTTAATTAAAAATATAAATGGAATAATTCCTGCTATTGCAAAGATAGCAAATTTTGAAAAAGAGGTGCCAAAAGTTTCTATTGAAGAATTTTATGATTTAAATAAACATAAGAATTCAGATGAAATTAAAAAAAAATTAAAAGAAAACTTTAATAAATATGGTTCGGATAAGGTGGTGAATCAATATCATCTAATTTATGCGATTTTAATTAAAAGTTTAGAAGATAATTTGAAAGTATTAGAAATAGGACTTGGCACAAATAATTTAAACATTGTTAGCAATATGGGAATAGATGGTAAACCAGTAGCTTCACTAAGAGCATTTAAAGAATCATTAATTAACTCAAATATGTATGGAGCAGATGTGGATAAAAAAATTCTTTTAAGCGAAGAAAGGTTAGAAACCTTTTTTGTTGACCAGACTGAGATAAGTACTTTTAATAATATTCAAACTTCTAAAGATAATAAATTTGACGTTATCATTGATGATGGTTTACATTATCAGTTATCAAACTTAAATTCTCTTATATTTTCTTTAAATCATCTAAATGATAGTGGTTATTTTATAATTGAAGATATAGGAAGTTGGACTATTGAAACTTGGGAAATAGCATACAAGTTATTGCCAAAAAATTTCACTAGAGAAATAATAAAAATGACCGAAACTAATTATGTTTTTTTAATTAAGAAACTTAAAGTCTAAATAAATGAAATTATTAATTGGTTAGGTGTGGAAAACAAATTTCTTTTAAAAAATCTAACCTTAATTATTCCGACTTTTAATGATGATGAAAGAATAATTAGTAATATTAACAAAATTGTATACTTTCTTGATACCCATATTAGAAATTATGAAGTAATAATCGTTTCTAACGGATCATCTCTAAAATCTATTTGTCAACTAGATAGTGTTGTTAGTAAACATAAATATCTCAAGCATTTTATTCTCAAAAAATCTGGAAAAGGTTTAGCTATTAGAGAGGGAATTAATGAAAGTAAATACCACAATATTTTATTTATAGATGCCGATTGTTCAGTAGAAATTGAAGAATTAGAAAAATTTATTAATAATGAAAGTTTTGTAAGCCCATTTGTAATAGGCAATAGAAGAAGTTCTCAATCTCAAAATTTTAATTCCCCTTTCTTTAGAAAAGTTTCAGGTTATTTTTATATCAAATTTATAAATTTTTTATTTAATATAAATATTGAAGATTCTCAATGTGGTTTTAAAGCAATTAATAAAAATATTTTTAAAAATTGCGATCAATTTAAATCAGATGGATTTAGCTTTGATTTAGAATTGATTCTATTAGCAAAAATATGCAATATTCAAATAACTCAAGTCCCTGTTGACTACAATCATAATCAAAATTCAAAAGTTAGTGTGTTCAGAGATTCAGCAGAAATGATTTATGAAGCTTTTAAAATTAAAAAATTGTATAAGAGCTTTTTTTAATAAATTAGAATATTAATTACTGAATTTATATAACTTATACTCACCTTGTTTATGCACAATGTTGTAACTGTTTAAATAAGTAGACCCAAGGTATAATTCACAATTTATTTGGCAAAAAATATAGACAGGAAAATCATTTAATAATTTTGAAAATTCGTTTTTCCTTATATAGTTAAGGCTTTCTAAGGATTTTAGTAAATCTTCATATTCTTTATTCTTCATAATTACATTTGGATGAACAATTGGTGTAATTGGGTATACATCTAAGTAAAAATATATAATGTGGTTTTCTATAGCCAACAAACTTTCTTCCCTATCTATATATTTTACAAATGATTCAATCGGATAATTTTTTGAAATTTTATTGTAGTTTACAACATTATTTAATGATTGATTAAAGATAGGAATCGACAAAAGAATAAACACCAAGATTATTAGATTACTTAACTGAAGCTGAAGTTTAGGTAGTGTATTAATAAAAATTACAATAAAAATAGCTACAAAGGGAAATATTTGAATCAAATAATGATAATAAAATTTTCCAGTTATAAAGATTGAAGCAGTTACTAGAAAAAATATACTGAATAAAATTTCATAATTTTTAAGTACATTAAGAAAGTTTTTAAATGTAGTTTTACTAAATATAAATAGTAAAAAAAATGAAAAGGTTATGATAACCACAATCATAGGAATAGTTATTAGGTCATCAAGAAAAATCCCAAAATATGAATCTAAAAATATTTCAATTGGGTTTTTTCTAATAAAAGTATATTTCAGAGGAATAATAAAAGTTGAATATATAAACTCTTTAAATTTATTATTAAAAAAATAAATTAAACCTAATGTTATAAAAGGTAAAGCGCCACCTAAAAAAAACTGAGAAAATTTTAAATAATTAACCTTATTTTTAATAAATTTGAATATGAAGTAGAAAATTACTATTGCCACATTTGTTCTTGTAAATATTGATAAAGAAATAAAAAAACCAATCAGAAAATAATTTGATTTAATTTTTGAGTTACTTAATAAAATCGCAAACAACAAAAAAAATGTAGAAAGAAACTCAGTTAATGTGGGTTGTGCAAAATTAAAACTGACTAAAAAAATATAAATACTACTACTGACAAATGATAAATGCTTATTAAATATTTTTTTTGAAATTAAGTAAATAACAATTGAAGTTAAAAAAATTAGTAAATCTCCAAAAAGCCTTGTTGTTAAAAGCGAAGCACCAAATATTTTATAAAACGTTCCTAATAAAATAAAAAATAGTGGAGGTTTTAAATCCCATAAATTTTCATAAGGAAGATTTCCATTAGAAAAATCTTTCGCAATAATCATAAATGTTGATTCATCCCAATCGATTACTTCACTATTTATAGAATGAAACTGTGTTAAAGCTGTAAGTATCAATAAGATTATAAAATATAAAAGATCTTTTTTAAAAAAACTCTTAAATTTAACCAAGGGTAGTTTTTTTTGTAGCTAATACAAAGAGCGAGAGTCCAAATTTAGGATTTAAATTTAATGATAATAAAAAGGATTCTATTTTTGAAACTAATAGAAATATAGAATTTAAAACTTTTGAGTTTTCTTCAGTTGAAGAAAAATTTTTAAACAATTTAATTTGAATAAACCTTAAAGGCAGTAATAAGTAATTCATGCCAAGTTTTTGTTGAATGTTAAACAAAGGTGAGATCTCTTCATGAACTAATTTCCAATTGTACCTTTTTATATGTTTTAAGTTTACATCATGGTTGCTCCATAAAGATTTATATGCAGGAACTGAAATTATTAATAAACCATTATCTTTTAAGACTTTATTTATATTTTCAAGAAATGATTTTGTATCTTCTATATGCTCTAAAACATCTAAAGCAATAATGATTTCAAATTTACTATTCTCAATATCATCAAAAGTTCCAAAAATCTTATTTGAAGCAATTTGTTGGTTTTGAATTAATTGATTTATAAAGTGTTCTTCAATTTCTATTACTGATACTTTTCCGTATTTTTCTAGAATGCGTAAGTTGTTGCCCATTCCAGGTCCTATTTCTAAAATCTTAGGTATCTCTTTAAAATTTGAATTTTTATTAAGAAGATAATTTAAATAGCTATTTTTTAGTTTGTACCACCACCAGTTTAAATTTAGTTCAAGGGGAATTGGATTTGACATAAATTAATTATATAGAAAATAAAAATATTTTTTTAAAGGATATTTATAAAAAATTAATTATAAAATTTGTTTTATAACCCTTGTATCTTCATTAACTTCAATTGAGATATGATGTTCAAAGTTTTCAAAACTTTCTATTTCATGAGTTGAGTTTATAACAGTAACTTTTTGCTTTTTAAATATATCGAAAATTAAATTTTTAGAATTTCTATCTAAATTAGAAGTAGATTCATCAAGAAAAATTACTTCAGATTTTGCCAGTAAAGCTCTTATGAAAGCAATTTTTTGCATTTGACCAGATGATAATGATTTATTGTTAATTCTTTTATTTAAGTCCACCTGGAAATCTTCATTAAAAAGTTTAAATTTTTGAATTTCAGAAATAATTTCATCATCAGAAATTTGCAAATCATTTCCATACATGAGGTTGTCCTTCAGGGAAGAATTGAAAATTAGTGGAGTTGGACCAATGTAGCTGTATTTTGAGTAACAAGTTTTCACCAACCCTTTGTCTGCATAATGAACACCAGCTAGTAATGCCAATAAAGTGCTTTTACCAGAACCATTGGGGCCAGTTATTAATGTATGTGAATTCTTTGCTATTACTAGATTTACATCTTGAAATATATCAATATCACTATTTAAATATTTAAAACTTAAATTTGAAACCTCAAAAGCACTTTCAGATAAATTTTCTTTAACAATTTCAAAGTTTTCTTTATTGACTTCTGTTTTATTTGTATATATAAAGTGAAATTTTTCTAAGTGAACATGGGAGTTTACTATTTGATTAGTAGAATTAGCTAGTTGTCCTAAAGCTTGAAACATTCTAAGTGTTATAGCTAAAAAGTCTAAAGTTATTTCAAAAGTGCTTGCAAAAAAAACAGTAATTATAGATAGTAAAAAAATAGTGATAAAGCTTGGTAAATAAGAGTTAATAATTGTATATTTGTAATTCTCATAAACACTTCGGTTAAGCTCATTTATGGTATTTACAAATCTATTTATTTCGTCTTTTTCTTTATTGAGTAGTTTAATTAGAAACCTATTATCCACAACTCTTTCTATTTCATTAGTTGATCCGATACCTAGTTCATAAGATTTTTCCATAAACGTTCTTGACTTTTTTATTAAATAATTAATTGGATAGAGTAATAAAACAATACCAATTAGAAAAGTAGTTATGGTGTTAAGATTTGTAGTTAATAGAAAAACACCAAAAGCTATTGCTTGTAGTAGAAAATTCATAAAGTTTGCTACACTTGAATAAAAATACGCAACATGGGTTGTCAGTGTATTGATGAAAAAATAACTATCTGCTGTTGAGTAATTTTTTTGTTCAAAAATTTCTTCAAGTAAATATTTTTTTAAGTTTTTATTTACATTTAACTCCATATTTCTCAAGATCATGCTCTGAAAATATTGAAAAGAGTATCTTAAAATAATTAATATTGGTAATAAGACTTCTAGATCAAATAGATATTTGAATTTATATAAAACTGTAGGTACAGACAAGGTTCCTGTTATCAAGTATGAAAAAAATAAAATTATGATGATATCTAATAATGCTATTAATTGAGCCATAGAGACTGCTAAAAAGATAATAAGTTTTTTATTTTCAGTATTTGTAACTTTAGAAACTATTAGTGTATCTTGAAAAACTTTTTTTAATTTTTTAAACACATCTAATTATAAGCTTTATTAAAAATCAAAATATAAATTTTTTTCATCTATGTAATATTTACAAACATTTCTTTGAAAT
>Ga0255761_10004613_pt1 | contig 12182 bp, 14 predicted proteins | sample 071ome_29_FD_179961 | JGI IMG/M metagenome (GOLD analysis project Ga0255761, IMG submission 179961) | Coastal salt marsh microbial communities from the Groves Creek Marsh, Skidaway Island, Georgia - 071407BT metaG (version 2) | ecosystem: Environmental > Aquatic > Marine > Intertidal zone >... | reverse complement strand
CTAAAAATAGTTTAGTGTATAGTTTTAAATTTGGGTTCGATTGTCATTACGCTACAGTTGGATTTACAACAAGGCTAGTAGACTTGCCTGACAGAAGTAAAAAAGTTAATACTAAACTTTGGAAAAAATGTGAAGGATGTAACGATTGCGCAGTAAATTGTCCGGCAAATGCTATACACTTAAATAAAGAGCCTTATTGGCTAGACGGCGGCGCTTGTGAAAATTTTATCTTTTTTGGCGAGCATGAAACTGTACCTAACGTAAGGGATTACTGGCATAAAAACGTACATCCTGAATATAATACCGATATAGTTAAAAGTGTTAAACATGTTAAAGACTTGCATCTGATTAATGGAATGAAATGGGACGCACGTGGTTACGAATATGATGGTAACGTAACCACAAAAGACGGAGTGCCTGTTTATATTCCACATTGTAGAGAATGTACAAGTCAGCCACGCTGTAGTAAATGGAATGGAAAGTATCCGTATGAATAACGGTTATATTAATTTAGGAAATTATCGTGTTTATACTAGTGCCGAAACTGACGGATTTGGGTACTTAACAGTTAAAGATGCAATTAGTTGTTTTCATCACTTTGCACAAGGTCGCCAATTTGAAAATGCACTAGAGTGGTGTTGTGGTCCTGGGTATTTTGGATTAGCAACACTACAAACAGGACTCGCTAAACAAGTTAGTTTTAGTGATATATCATTATATGCAAGAGATGTTATAACACAAACAATAAAGTATAACAACTTATCATGCAAGTTTTATTTGAGCGATAACTTTAAACGTATTCCCAAACAACAGTTTGATTTAATAGTTGCCAATCCTCCGCATTTTAACTTTGACTTACCTGCATGGCATGACGACGGTACGGTAACTGAACATGAACATCGAAAAATGCGTGATCTAAATTGGGATATTCATCGTAACTTTTTTAATACAGTAAATGAATACTTAACAGATGATGGGAAAATTATGCTAATGGAAAACGTAACAGGATCTAATCCCGATACGTTTTCTGAAATGTTAAAAGAAAATAATTTAGAGATTACAAATTACAGTCAAAGTATTGCACACGCAGATTATGTTTATTACATTGAAATTTCTAAACACCCAGAGGCCGGTAGTTAATCACATCTTGTTCACTATTAAACAGGTTTTTATGAAACCCTGTTTGTAAATCAATTTGTTCGTTGTATCTATAAAATCTTACAATCTTTTGTGCTAGTACAGTGTGATTGTCTTCACTTAAATGACACAGTCGACGATCCATTCCGTTCCATAATTTAGATAGAAAGATATGTTTAATGTCAGAGTCGCCAAATTCTCTTTCGTCGACTCCTGTCAAACAGTTTGCAATGTTATTGTCTGGTTTAATATGATAATGCCATGGTGTTTCGTCAAACGCAGGAAGTAAACACAATTTTACACCTGCAGATTGTGCAAAACTATAACACCAAGATAAAAACTGTTCCTGATACAATTTAGACAGCACTAAATGTTGATCAATAAAAGTTTCTTTGTATTCTTTAATAGCTCGTGCTTGCTTTTTAGTTAGAAACTTGTTAATATTTTCTAAGTAAATATTTCCACAATCAGGTTTGTCTTTTATAAACCATCGTCTGTTAATGTGACTTGAAATAATAATTAAGTAATCATCTTTCTTAAAATCTAGTGTAAACTTTTTAACTTCATTCATAATCCATTCGTTACTTACGCCTGGAAGACCATGCCAATGTGCGTGTTGTATAGGCAAGTTTCGTCCTACTTGCTGCATCCATACCCAGTTGGGCATATCATTATCATCTAAATCATGATAATGAAAATTCCTAACAGTTGCAAAACTATCACCAAAAACCCAAAGTTTACTCAACGTTGACTATCTCCTTTGAAGATTCTGTAATTATCTTCAACACTGTCTGGAGTGCTTACTTCAATAATAATACTATTATCTTCCATAGCAATCAATTGATGAGGCAACATCGGTTCGTTACGCCAGGTTTCGCCTTTGGTTAATACAGTTGTTTCCATATCGGCAGTTTGTGTATTCATGGTATGCAATGTGAAACTACCGTTAAGTACATACCAACTTTCGTCTTTATCTTTGTGAAAGTGCATGCTAAACTTTGAACCTTTTTTGTCAAAGAACATTAGTTTACCGCAGTACTTGTCGTTAGTAGCCCATATTAGTTCACGGCCCCAACCTTTTTCTTGAACACCATTAAGCTGTGTCATATTGCATCCTTTCGATAGTACTTGTTGAACTGTATCCTTTAACAGTAGGTACAATATGCACAGGTGCTAAATCGTGTCCTACAATTTCTTCTACAGTATAATCTCCGCCCTTGACAATCATGTCAGGCTTTATTTGTTTAATTAATTCGTATGGAGTGTCTTCTTCAAACACAATCACTTCATCTACATAAGGTATAAGATCAAGTTGCTCTAGTCTTGTTTGTTGATCGTTAATAGGACGACTGTTTCCTTTAAGACGTTTAACACTTTCATCACTATTTAATCCTACAACTAATTTGTCTCCTAAACTGCGAGCTTCTTTGAGTAATGTTAAATGTCCTTTGTGTAATACATCGAAACATCCATTGGTGAATATTACACGTTTTTGTAAATCTTTTTCTTTAAGAATGTATGTACCAACGTGTTTTACACTTTCAGTTGAACCTTTGACAGATAGTTCTAATGCTTTTTGATAATCATATCCTTTAGTAAGTGCATATACAAATGCCGCTAAGAAACAATCACCTGCACCTGTTACATCTGATACTTCGACAGGATCAACTGGCACGGTATAATACTGTTTGTCTATTTCTGCTATGACAGGCTTAGATGCATTTGTTGTTATAATATTACCAAGCCACTTTGTAAAACCTAAGCCTTCAAACTCTGCACCATTGGGTTTAACTAGCCACGCATCTTTATAATATTGCGCTGGTCGTTTTGGATCTACAATAGTATAACAACCTGCACTATTTGCCATAGCTATGATTTCTTCAGCAAAATCTAGTACACCTTTATTGTAGTCACTTAATACAACATAGTCATAGATACTAAAATCTAATCCTCTAAGATCTTCTAGTATTTCATAACCGTCAGCATAATAGTCTTTGTCGATTCTTGTAATGTAATGACCATCACACATTACACGAGTTTTAATACTTTTAGGTTGATCGTAATCATACAATGCTGCATTAACACCAAGACTACGCAAATTTTCATATACTAATCCTGCACCACCAATTGTTTCTTTAATTTCATTTTGTGTAACAACTGGAACAGGAGCTTCGGGGCTTAGTCTGGTGCTTGTACCGTAAATGTATTCATCTAAGATAATATCACCTATAACTAGTACTTTCATATATTCGCCTTTACAAATTCTTCTGGAGTAATAAATTTATAATCTCCTATTAGTTTTAGTAATTGTGTATTGTTACTTCGAGTATACATTTGATAGATACCTTTTAATTCTTCTGGAACATCAATATATATGATTTTTGCACCATATGTTTTTGCAATCAAATCTCCCCAGTTTTGAAAACTGTAGGTATTGCCTGTTCCTAAATTACATGTAAATGATGTAGGAATTTTCATGTGTGTTTCATACATAATTTTAACAACATCATCTACACAAATAAAGTCTCTGTGTACTGATTGACTGTTTCTAAATAACTTAATTGAAGAGTTTGTTTTTGCTTGATGTACAAAGTTGCTGTAAGGGCTTGCCATACCTGCATATACTTTGTGTTGTTCTCTATTGCCATATACATTAAAAAAGCGCCAGCTTTGTGTTTTACCAGAAGCTTTTGCAAGTATGTTGTCGCACATCATTTTAGTTGCAGCATACATATTTTTTGGTGCTGCATTACTAGATACCTCTTCGGTATCTTCATTGTCTCCATAAACACTAGCACTACTAGCAAACACTATGTCAGTTGCAGTTTCTAATAACTGTCGAGTGTACATAACGTTACTTTGATATATACTATCCCAGTCGTTGCTACTAGTTTTACTGTTAGCACCTAAATGCCAAACAGTATCTTTGCTTAAATCTCGACTTAGTAGCTCGCTTGGATGTATAAAATCCTCAAACTCTAAACCTGCTAGATTTGCTACTTTGTGCGGGTTAAGCGTATCAGCACAAATGATATCTTTGTGTCCTTGGCTGTTTAAGTACGCAACCATATTGCTGCCAACAAAACCAGCAGCTCCTGTTACAATATGCATATGTGACTCCTTTAACATATTATAAGCACTTTATCACTAAATGTCAAGATACATAAATAATTATCTTAGTAGTTAAAGGATTAAACAATGAACATTCAAAAGTATTTGTATATGGCATTAGGAATTTTCTGTGTAGGAATGGCGTATATAGGCTTTGTTGTTCCTGGCATTCCTTTTAGCATCTTTCTTGTTATAGCAGCATGGGCTTTTGCAAAATCAAGTCCTAGATTACATAACTGGTTATATAATCATCCTTGGTTTGGAGAGTTTCTTACAAATTGGACATACAAAAAAGTATTCCCAACCAAAGGCAAATATTTAATGATAGGTGTCATGTCAAGTAGTTTAGCGTTCTTATGGTTTAGTACAGGTAATATCAAAGCAGTTGCGTTTAGCGGAGCGTTTATGTTAGGTGTTGCTGTATGGGCTTGGAGATATCCAGGTTCAGTTGAAGAACAAGAACGTAGATTAGCAGCAGGTGAAAAGATTGCTTGGCTTAAATGATAGATCAAAGTAAGTTCCAAACAGTTATTGACAATTTAAAAAGTCAAGGCAATTATCGAGTGTTTAATGACATTCTCAGAGAACGTGGAGAATATCCACAAGCAATTTACTATGGCCCTTACAATATCAAAAACATTGTAAACTGGTGTTCAAACGATTATTTAGGCATGGGACAAAACAAAGTTGTCTTAGATGCAATGCATACTGCATTAAATCAAACTGGTGCAGGTAGTGGCGGAACAAGAAATATCAGTGGTACTAGTCATTATCATGTAGCATTAGAATACGAACTTGCACAGTTACATAAAAAATCCAAAGCATTATTATACTCTAGTGCATATGTTGCAAACGAATGGAGTTTAATAGCACTTAGTAAAATTATAACAGATATTGAGTTTGTTAGTGACAGTAAAAATCATGCATCACTCATTCAAGGTATAAGACATAGCCAGGCACCAAAACATATATTTGCTCATAATGATTTAGTAGAACTTGAAACTATACTAAAAAATATAAAGGGTACACCGTGTATAGTATTTGAAAGTGTCTACAGTATGGACGGATTTGTCAGTGATATAAAAGGTATTGTTGAACTTGCAGACAAGTATAATGCAATTACTTACATTGACGAAGTTCATGCTGTTGGTTTATACGGAAACCAAGGTGCAGGCTATCTTGAGAAGTTAGGACTACAAGATAAAGTTGACTTTGTAAACGGAACACTTGGGAAAGCATTTGGAGTACAAGGTGGCTATATTGCCGGAGACAGTGTTGCTATTGATGCAATAAGAAGTGTAGCAAGTGGATTTATTTTTACTACTAGTTTAAGTCCTGTAATTTGCGCAGGCGCACTAGCAGCTATAAAATATTTGCGCAGTGATAATGGTGTCGAACTTAGAAAACAACATCAACAAAGAGCTAATAAACTTAAACAACTTCTTAAAGAAAATAACATAGATGTTGTCGACAACGAAACACATATTGTTCCTGTATTAATAAGAGATGCAGTTCGTTGTAAACAACTAAGTGATATATTAATAAACGAATATAACATATATGTACAAGCAATTAATTATCCTACAGTTGATGTAGGCACTGAAAGACTGCGATTTGCACCTACACCGTTACATACTGATGCAATGATAAATGATCTAGTAGATAAGTTAAAGGAAATATTATGAGTGAAATATGGGATAGAATGATAGCATGCGAAACAGCCATTATTGAAAAATGTGCTGCCCATGGAGAAGAACAATTTGATGATCCAGAATTTGGTTGGTTAAACCGTGTATTCAAAGGAGAACACTTTCGTCGAGCTCATATAGATAGTGTAGATGCAAGAGATACAAAAGGACTGTATATGAGTCACATTTGTATTTTTCCAAATTGGGATAATGATGCTCCTATATATGGATTTGATATTATTTGTGGACGTAACAAAGTAACAGGCGCCTTTCATGATTATTCTCCTACAGTAGATTGGGAACATCCAATGGTCAACATGTTTGGAGATTTTGTAAGTAACTTAGAATGGCGAAAAGAACGTGAACTTCCGCCGTGGGCAAAAGCCATATTCAGCAAACACATGGTAGCCGCTTCAAATATTAATACCATTGAAGAAATGGAGCAAGTTGTTACTATGGCATTAGACAATTTGGATACCTATATAGCCGAACTTCCAAAGTATACTACATCTAGTGCCAATCAGACGTTAATTCGTGAAAAACAAAATAGATATTGTTATTATCAAAAGCAGAATCCCCATACACCTAAAGTTATGGAAAGTTTAGGATTGCCAGCAGACGATATTCGTGTTTTTATTGAAGAATGTTTGTTTCCAGAAGTTTAAAAAGTATCTAACCAATTTGGTAGGTCTAGTTTATCTTTTTTACTAGAGTATATTGTTTTTATTTTTTCTACCATTTCTTTGTTTTCTAGTACAAGCCTTGCGCCTCTGTGTAGTGGACGAGGCCATCCATTTATACCAACCCAAGCATATCCCGCACTTTCATGATTACATTGAGGAATAAATTCTTCAAATACAGTTATACAAAAGGCATTGTATGTAAATTTTTTGTCATCGCTAATAAATGTGTGTAAAGGATAAACTTTTTCTAAATCTGGAAGTATGCCAAGCTCTTCTTTACATTCACGTAGTAGTGTTTCTATCGGACGTTCGCGTTTAAGAGCTTTACCTCCCCAAAAACTCCATGTAAGAGGATGACTCCCTTGTTTACTTCTTTGTTGTAGCATGATTCTGCCTGTGTCTAAGGCAAGAAAACAGCATCCACTTGCTTGTATCATTATAGATATAATCGCCAGTATCCTGGATTATATGTTCCTTCGAATGTATTAATCCACTGACTTCCGTCCCATTTTAAATGATCTAATGTTGTTGTGTTTGTAATATATTCAACAGTAGATATAGTGCTTGCATCAAACACAACGTCCCAGCTTGTACCGTTAAATTCAATAATGTCATTGGTATTTGCTGTACTTCCAAGCCAGCCTGTGCCACTAGCAACATCATTTAATATTAGATATCTATCACCTGTTGTTGCTGCGGTTAATGTGCCGTCGCCTGGATAGTTTAGTTGAGGATCGATTGCAGCGTCTACTGTACCTTGTGTATTTCCTGGTAGTGTTGTTGAATCTATTGTAATGTTAAGTAAGTTTGGATTTGTAGTGTTTACTACTACTGATCCTACAATATCGTTTAGTGTTATGCTAGGATCTGTAGTTTGTTTTAAGCGTATTTGACTAACACTATCTCTAAATTCACCAATGCCTTTTAGTATGTTAACCCAATTTAGTATATTACCATTGGTGTCCAAGTTACTGCCGTTTCTATTAAGCAGTTGAGCAGTAGCGTTGCCTGTATTGTCGACTTCAAACTTCATTTTGTACTGTTCTAGTGTAACAACTTGATAACTTGTAAACAATGGAGTATAACTGCCGCCCGCCCGCAAACTTTCTAGCCCTTCATCAGTAACTTCGTCGATGTTGTCGATAATAGTATGAATAACTGTATTGCGTATAACTTTAGCAGGTGGGTTAATTAATACAGGCATTTGGAAAGTAAGTGCGCTGATGTCAATGATATCATCAACACCGCTAGGTATTGCTCGCATACTCCAGGTTGTACTGATTAATTCAACTGTGCTTAGTGTACTCCAGTCTAGTGGGTTATTGTTTGTATGAATATTCAAACTAGGATTAAACAACACAAGTATTTGTTCAAGTAGCTGTAGTTTTTGCTCTGTATTACTAGTCCATATATCAACTTGCATTGTAAGGTTATATGGAACAGGCTGGTGCCGTTTAATAGCATATTGATTGCCTACTTCGTTAAGATATTGTCCTGTAGCTTCGTCGAATTTTTTCTCATAAACTGGCATAGTTTCTTCATACTGAGGAAATGTTCTGCTATTAGGAGCAGTTTCGAGTCCTGTTACATGACAACTAATAAATGGAGTTGTTTGTAACATGTTTTCACTGTTTTCTCTAACAATATGTGCAGCCATACGACTAACATCACCATAACGAACTGGAACAGTTTGATAAACTAATGTGCCGTCACTTTTTGTATGCATTGCAACTTGGAAGCCTGCAAATATTCTAATAAACTGCTGAATATATTTTCGCAGTTGCTTATCATAAAAGTAAGGTACCGCTGTTATTTTTGAATTACTATAAGCCATTATGAATTATCCGCTTTTGGTTTAATTACGTTGCTCATTGCTTGTTGCTCATTAAACTCTTGTCCGTCGACTATAGTTGTGCGATTGTTGTTATTGATATAATCGCTAGCATTGTATGTTTGATCTGTCCAAGTTTTCTCGCTAATGTTATCATATAGCCTGTGCCACTTAGTGCCACGACGAACAAACAATCTATGAGGAACAAAATCATTTCTAATAAAATATTGTCCTTCTTGTGGAGTACTTGGAAATTGATCACCTGTGTCAATAGCTTCTCCATAATCCCATGTTTCTTCTTGATTAACAATACCGCCGCTTGTTGCATGGTCATACCCGAACAAATGATCTCGTAAACTTTTTCCAGTAGGATCTTCTTGATCAGCGGCAGCAATGATAGCATCGCTAATGTTGTATTCAGTTTTGTATGTACTAAGATCATTTTTAAGAGTATTTGCTTCTTCTCCGTCTCCAAGTATATCGTAGTATTCTTGGCTGTCTGTTAGTGGCGATAGCTTAACTCTCCAAATATGAGGATACCATGTTTGTGAAAAACCTTCTGCACCTCTGTTAGCATCATTAACAACATAGTACTTGTTAACAGCACTTTTTTCTGCATTTAATAATAATGCATCTCTGAGATGAGGAAGTTCTAGCACATCTCCGGGCATAAGACGTCTGCCCATAATTTCAACCATTTCATTCATGTGAAATGTCATGTATAACATGTCATTACTAAGAAAAAGTCCAAACTGTGTTAAGTCAAAATCTGTGTCTTGTACATTATATACACCTCTAAGTTCATATATGTCCGGATCATATTTACGATCTCTGTTTTCCATAAACAACAAATCTTGTATTTTTGTTTCGTTTAGGATCCCTTCGACATTAATAAATTCTCCACTTAGTGGATCTATTTCTCTACCATCGATATAATTAGGTTGACTTGGATCGTTTTTATCAGGTGTAACTGCTGGTCCAACATACTTGTGAACGTGTACACCTGTACCGCCGATACTGAATTGTTCACGGATATTGCGATCCATGTAGTAGTAATCATTTGTCTTTGTAGGTTTGTATAAACTTAATCTTGGCATATGTATATTTAGCTGGATCTTAGAACTTGACAAAACAGAGAATGGTGCTATTATAAGTATGTAACAGTTTGGAGATAATCATGGCGAGAAGTGTAACTAAACGTAAAAAACCTAGAGTACAACGTAGAGCTAATGCTTGGGACCAGTTGCCAATGGATAAAGGTTGGCATGCTGTACAATATCATATCCACTATTTGATCGAAGCAAAAGAATGGCTTAACAAAATCAAAGGCTACATCAAAAAGAATTATGACAAAAAAACAATTGCTAATATTAACAAACTTCCGGACTGGAAAATAGGTGGCAAAAGTCATTATGCAACTGCTGCACACTTTGAAGAAAACGCTCCTGATCAAATACATCCTGCATATGTAGGTAGACTTGACAAGTGGATTAAAGAACTTGCGGATGAAGGTGCAAAAATAGTAGCAGAGAAAAAAGCTGAAGAAAAACAAAAAAAGCAAGTATATGTTCCTACTATTCAAGAACGTCTTAAAGAAGCAACCATTGACAAATTAGAAGAACTAGACGACTGGTTAGACGATTGGTTGCGTGACAGCAAAAAGAATCCTTTGATAAAATGCAATCCGCTAAACTATTTTAGAAAACAAGAAATGAATCTAGGACATTTGCGGTTTGTAGATCAATTCTACAGAGGACAGTATGAAGAACTGCAAGAACTGAATGATCTTCCTCCTGCTAAAAAGCAAGACGATATGCAACAACAACTTGCAGAAGGTTATAACACTTACAGTAAAAAAGAAATCAAAGAACTAACTGATTTCTACAAACGCTTGTTTGATGGAATTGAAATCATTAAAGCAGAGAAAAAACAAACACGCTCTGTTCGTAAGCCTAAACAAAAGTCAGCGGCTGATCTTGTTAAAAAGCTAAAGTTCAAAGCAAGTGATGGAGATTTTGGTCTTAGTAGTATTCCTCCTGCGGAAATCATTGATGCAACAGTGCTAGTAGTGTTTAATACTAAAAATCGTAAACTAGGTGTTTACTATGCACAAGACCATTCTACGTTCAAAGTTAAAGGAACAACTTTACAGTTTTTTGATGAGAATCGTAGTGTACAAAAAACAGTACGTAAGCCCGATGAAGTACTTCCTAATTGGAAAAAGATTACTAAGCACAAACTTGGTCCACAGTTTGGATATCTAAAAACAACTGAAACAAAACTTAACGGTAGATTTAATGATGATACAATCATCTTAAAAGCCTTCAAGTAATAAATAGTTGTATGGCACTAGTAGATGATTTAATCAGAGAAATAGAACTAAGATTAGGTGGTCAGATGGTCGACGTTGAACTCGACCCTGAGCACTATGACTTGGCTATTAAGAAAAGTTTTGAAAAATATAGACAGCGTAGTGAAAACGCTGTCGAAGAAAGTTTTGTTACCTTAAACTTGCAAGAAGATATTGCTGAATATACACTAGACAGTGATGTTATCGATGTTTACGATGTTTATAGACGCAGTAGCGGTACACTTAATAGTGCGAGTAGTGGAGACATTGAGCCATTTGAAACTGCATATCTGAATAATTATCTATTATACAGTGGTCGTGCAGGCGGCATGGCAACTTATGATTTCTTAGCACAGAACAGAGAAACATTGGGTAGACTGTTTGGAGAAAATTATACATTTACTTGGAATACTGTAACTAAAAAATTATTGTTACACAGAAAAGTTAAAGCCGCTGACACTGTTTATTTGCATGTTTACAAATATAGAACAGACGAAGAACTATTAACAGATCCTTACAGTAGTCCGTGGGTAAAAGATTATGCACTAGCACATGCTAAGTTAATGCTTGCTGAAGCACGTGGTAAGTTTAATACTATTGCAGGGCCACAAGGTGGAACTAGTTTAAACGCAGACGCATTACGTATGGATGCGCAAGCAACTATTGATAAACTTGAAGATGACCTAAAATATTATGCAGAAGGCCAAGCAGGTCTTGGTATAATTATAGGTTGACAAATATGCCTGATCCTATTATTATCTAAATATGAAATTAAAGTTGTTAGTGATTGGTCATGGACGCCATGGCAAAGATACTGTCTGTGAAATTCTCAGAGACAAGTATGGTTATAGTTTTGAATCTAGTAGTCAGTTTTGCAGTAAGTTGTTCATTTATAACGACTTAAAAGACAAATACGGATATTCAAGTGAAGTAGAATGTTATGCAGACAGGCACAATCATCGTAAAGAATGGTATGATGCTATTTGTGATTACAATGTTCCAGATCCTGCTAGATTAGGACGAGAGATTTTTTCAGCACATGATATCTATTGTGGGTTACGAAATAAAAAAGAATTCCATGCAATGAAGAATACTGGTGTATTTGATTACTGCATTTGGGTAGACCGTAGTGATCACTTGCCACCTGAAAGCAAACACAGTATGAGTCTTGAACAATGGATGTCAGATTTTACTATTGATAATAACGGTACATTAGAAGATTTAGAATTTAATGTACATGCTCTTATTAGTCACATTGATAGCTACAGTGCTAGTTAATTAACTACGTGGTTAACCTCTATATCCCCCCTGATATATAGCAACTCTGGTAAATAGTTTTAGCAAATACTTTTATCAGAGGAGCAAGAATATGGCATTAGTAT
>Ga0255761_10004598_pt1 | contig 12200 bp, 15 predicted proteins | sample 071ome_29_FD_179961 | JGI IMG/M metagenome (GOLD analysis project Ga0255761, IMG submission 179961) | Coastal salt marsh microbial communities from the Groves Creek Marsh, Skidaway Island, Georgia - 071407BT metaG (version 2) | ecosystem: Environmental > Aquatic > Marine > Intertidal zone >... | reverse complement strand
GCTGTAACAGTTTTATTTGTTGTGGGATAGGTGTCTTGTTGTGTTGCCACTCTCCTACTTGTTCTAATGATGGCAACTCATATATCTGTATAGCACTAAAGTCACCGCCTGTGCCTAAACTAGGATCTAAACTAATCACATACGTCTTATCTTTTTCAGGCTGTTTAAACCATCGTACCTGACCTTGTTTAAATACAGGATCTCGGTGTTCTAGTTCTAGCAGTGTAGTAGCATTAATAAGTGTTTCATCATAAATTAAGAACTCTAATCCATGTTCTCGTCTAAATCTATCCTCACCAATACGCCCTATTTCTTCTGCTTTCCATTCTTCGTCTCTGTCAGGATGTTCCCACCACTCTGCTCTAAATGCCTTAAAACCATTTATACCAGTTGCCATTTCATTACCGAACTCGTCTATGTTCTTGTTTGCCTGTTTCCAGATAAATGCAAACTGGTCTTCGTCACTGTTAGGCGTTGATGTAATAATAGCCTTACCACCAGTACTAAGTGTTGGTGATATCGAGGTCCAAAACTCACGGGCAATGGTAGGTCTCACGAATGCAAACTCGTCTGCGTATAGTAATGAAATAGACATACCTCGACCAGTGTTTTCAGTTGTAGTCATTGCTACAATACGTGAACCATTGTCAAAGTCTATACTACCTTTGTTATAACTTGTTACGCCAGCACGTATGTGATTAGGCACAGACTCGTATGCATATCGCACACGTTGCATGATCTCTTGAGCACCTGCATACTTGTGTGCGGCTACTAGTATTGTACTGTCTGGCACAAACATTGCGTACCATAACAAATAACCTGCCGCTGAAGTGGATTTACCTGTCTGTCTAGGTAGTAAACTTATACTAAATCTATTATCGTTATATGTACTGATTAGACGCTTTTGATAGTCAAAGGGCTTATACAACATCTTACCTTTAACAGGATGCTGTATATAAAAGTAGTTGCTCATAAAATGTGCGCACCCTGTTTTAGGGTCCATACATAATGCTAGTTCGCGAATTTGAGACTCTGTAAACGTCTCTTTTTTATGAGCGGCTTTAATTAATACGCCGTCTAGTGTCTTTGCCATACTAATATTTAACACATCTGTGCTTACTTGTTAAATACTTTTAGAAAGGTTTAACATGTCGCATACCTTGCTTCTCAACAAAGATTATCAACCAATATCAGTACTACCCCTCTCAGTTATTAACTGGCAACACTCTATTAAGTTGATGTTTTTAGGACGTATACAAGTTCTTGAAACATACAACGACTGGTATGTACACAGTGAAAAACTAACATTAAACGTGCCAAGTGTTGCAGTAACTAATGAATATTTTAATTTAAGACGTAAAGTTAGATTCAGTAGGCACAACATTTACCTACGTGACTTATACCAATGTCAGTATTGTGAAGATACGTTTGATTTTAAAGATTTAACTATTGATCATGTTATACCTAGAAGCAAAGGTGGTAAGTCTACTTGGGATAATGTAGTCACTAGTTGTAAACGTTGTAATCACAACAAAGCAGATAAACTTACACCTCGGCCGATACATAAACCTTACGAGCCAGACTACTGGCGTCTAGCATCAAAGTGGCGTAATAGTCCTATTAAGATTAAAGACCCTAAGTGGGAAAAGTATTTAGATGCTGGTAAGCAGGTTGCTTAGTCAGTTGGTTTTTCACCAGTTAAGTAAGGCTTACTAAACCACAACTTAAACCACTCTTCAGTACCAGGCTGGATCTTTTTCTTACGCATGATCTCTGCCTTCTCAGTACCTGTATAGCTCATGTTTTCCATGCCCATACAAGGTTTCTTTTCTGTAATACCTGCAAGTGCTTTAAGTTCGTCTAATGTCATTATTTTTTATGTAAAGATTTGTTTATGATTTTACCTAAACTACCTATACGACTAAACGGAATAGGTTTGCCGTTATCATCACATATAAGTTCGAACTCTCCACCTACTGATCCAGCCATATAACGTCCGTGTTCGCCTACATATTTTACTGGTTTTACTTGCTTGTCGTCTAAGTATCTGTAGCGTACAATGCTTGCTCCAGCCTTAGCGGATTTAATTCCTGCCATTGTGTTATCTCCTAATTGTTAATAGGGAGATTTAGATTTCGTTTTCTTACCGGCTTTTCTCGCTGAGCGGCCATCACAATGTGCCTTCTGGCTGAATCCCTTGGGATTACTACAATCTATACTCCTTTTGTATTTTTTGCTCCACGATTCGGTGAACAACTCGTTTAAAGTCATTAGTTGTCTCCGTACAATCTACCGTGTTCGCCTCGAATGTCTGCCACATGCTTGGGACCGTTGTGTCCGCCGCCTGCATCTACTGTAACAGCATCAATGTCTGCTACTGTAGGATTAGGGCTAGTTGCCCAGGGTACTGGCTTTTCTTGTGCCAGCATATCATATATTGCTTTGAATCTATTTGCAACTGGTTCACCTGGCTCAGGACCATCACCACATGGTGTGCCTTCTATGTCGCCATCGTGTTGTAATGTAGGTAATTCTTCTTTAGGTTCGTTTAGGGCGGCGGCTAAAAAGTCAGTGTCAATGACTGCTAAGTCCTGTTCTTGTGGTTGCTCTACACCATCAATGATATCTAATACGCTTCTAATTAAGTCAGTTGCTTTCATGTAGTCACCTATTTCTGGTATTTTTCAATGTTAGTTCTAACTATTGTAAGGTCTTTCAACAATTCACCTTTTTCAATAGCATTAGTAATTCTGCCAGAAGAGCTTACATTCATTCTAATAGTTAATAAGTTTTTGTTACTTTCTTTGTCGTAAATTTGTACCTGAGGACGTTTTCCAGTTTTAACAAACCTAGCGTCCAAGTCTATCATATCATTATTATATAATTTTTTAAGATGTTTAAAATCTAAAACGTAATATCCTGCTTTCGTAAATTGAACTAATTTTACTCTATCGTCTCCTAGTGTACCAAAATACTTAACGCCATCTATTAACTTTTGCAATTCTTCTGATTCTTCCTTATATGTAGAACCTGCTAACGAAGTTTGCAACATTCTTGCACCAAACGAATAGGCTTTGTCATAAGCCTCAATAATATCTTCAGACTGAGAAAACTCATCTCTTCCGGCTTCTATGTCTACTCCAAATCTTCCAAACAAATCTACAAGTAAATTATAACGCTCTGATAAAGATGCTGTCTGTCGGCCGCCGCCTACTTGACCTATTTGAGCAGTACCGCCACCTGTTTTAACACTTAGGTCAAAGTTTTTCTTAACTATTTCACCTTGGGGGGTTTTGTAATGCATCATTACATCAACTTTACTTCCTTTTTCATCGCTGATACCATCAGCAATAATATGCACTGTGTCAGGTCGTTTATTGTAAGCAAAGTATTTCATATACTTTTGAACCATAGGACTATTCACATAATCTACAATAGCATTAACTTCTGGACCCATTATTCTGTTAAGTTTGTCTGTATCTTTAAAATCGCTGTAAGTAGTTGGTTTAAGTGCTACTGTGAGTGCAAATGTATCTGTCATATCACTTGCTAAATCACCACTGGACCAAGCCTTATTTGCAGGTCCTTGATCAGGTAATTGATTTATAAAATTAAACACATCTTGTGCAGTTATAGGCGAGCCGTTACGACCTTGTGTCATTTTAGCCAACGTTGCTACTGCAAATATTCCCTCTGCTGTTTCACCTTTGTTGCCTAAGACGTCTTTTACTTCTTTGCCTTTAGATGCGGCTTTCATCTCGTCGCTTTTAAAAATATTTTTAACCGGGACACTTACTTGTTCACCGTTTAATTCACCTTTGATTACATCATCAATGCTTTTAACTTCTGGTTGATCTTTTGAAGTTATTAAAGTTCCTTGATCTCCCAGTGTTCCTATCTGTAAGGAGCCACCCTTTCTTATTACATCGTTAATATATTTAAAATACCCTGGGAGGCTAGCAGGTGATGCCTTGACAAGAGCGGCCATCTCATAGATAAACTCTCTTGCTCTCATGAGTAATCAACCTCTGTCTCGTCCGACCAACCTTGGTTAATAACTTCTTCTCTGCCATCACTGTGTACAAGTGTTACAGGTCCTGGACCCGTATACGTTTGTGTTATGAGATAGTCTGAACCACTTATAGGTTCACTTTCTTTAGTCATAAAACCTAAATCTTCTAACTCTCCAAAACTATTATTATCACGAGACCAACTGGCATTCACTACTCTAGGTGCTTGATTGTTTTCTATAGCGGCTTTAAGTTCTTCGTGTGATAACTTAATACCTTGTTGTTCTTTAAGAATTTCTTTTATTCTCACTTGCCTTTCCTTTTTACTGCGTCACGTGCTGGCATAGGACTTACTTTTTGTGTGTCTTTAGGTTCCTGACTACCAGGACTAGTCATTTGCTGTGAACTTAGTCCAAGTTTTTTAAGAGCCTTGTTAATAATATCTTCTTCTTGCTTACTGTAACATAATGTTACTGGTCTGTTGTTTAGTTCGTGAACGCCATTGCCGCCGTTATCTTCAGGACTACTAGCCATTGCTAGTCCAAATCTATAAAGACCGTAACCTTGATCAATCTGTGGGAAGGTCCTAGCACCAGAGATAGCTTTTTCTTGGTAGTCTGATATTTTACCTTTCTTAACTTCTGTTACAAAGTCTTTGGCTCTCATTGTTATACAATCTTACTAACTGGCTTCTTAGACCACATACGGCAGGACCAGTAACGTGCCTTAGTTCTGTCACTGGCTTTTGGTGTACCACACCCGTGTCTAGCTCTAAATGACTTTCTACGCTTAGGATCGTCACGTTTGATTTCCATATTCTTGTCACCAAAGTTAACTTTCTTAACGTTGCCTGTCTTTGGATCTTTTACATAGACTTTATACTTGGCCACATCACCACGCATTGGCTTACCAAGTTTAACTTCACGACCTTGATATTCTGCTTCATCTAGTTCAACTTCTTCTTTCTTTAAGATAGTGCTTCCTCTACTCATCTTATCACGAAGTTTGTCTACAATATTATCGTCTTTAGGTTTAGTAGTAATTGTCTCGGGCTCTTTGCCTAGTAACTTGTTCAGTAAACTCATAAACTTATCATCAGCATCTGCCATTGCTTCTGCTTGGCTACGCTTAGGCATTTTGTCTACAGCAATTAACGCACTTTCGTTCTCAACTTCTGGAACAACTCTTAGTTTACCAGCAACATATAGTGGATGCATCTTTAGTGCTTTCTGTGCATCTTCTTCATCATTTGAATCTACAGATACAATAAACTTACCACCTTTTTGTTTTAATTTATATCTAATCTTTGTAGGCCCCATTGCATCCTCAATATCAGTTACAACATTTTTCATTGCACCTTCATCAAGCTCGTCTAATTCTTCTTCGTCGATATGCTCAACACTTTCACCGTGTGCATACTTGTCGTCACGCATACTCCAGATAACTTCGGCTTCTTCTTGTGCGGCTTCTAATGCGTATTCGTGATCTATTTGTCCTGGCTGGACAACTAATGTTGCCGATTCGTCGTCGACTTTAGCAATGTAATCAGGGTCACTTTCGCCTCTTAATGACTTAGGATCTACTACTACCTGTCCATCCTCAACGTTAGCAGTAAAGTATAAAGTACCATTTTGAGTCTCACCATCGTCACCTGTAAATTCAAAGTTTGTAACGTAACCTTCAAAACTGTCTGGGGTGAAACCTTCAACCAGGTCTAGTGCTTCTAGCAGTGATATTCCACGTTCGTCATATTCAAGAACAAGTTTGTCCTCGGTAGACTCTAACACGCCTGCTTCAATAGCAAGTTCCTCGTTAATATGAATATCAACCGTGTCGCCTACTTGTGGTCTAATGCTACCTTGTTCTGACTCTGCAAAATATTCTGCTAGTTTTTTCATTTTTTAACGCCTTCTAGTTCTGCTTGATATGCTTTCCAAAGTTTGTTTTCAACTACGTCTACTTCTTCAGTAGCCATTGGGTTGTCACCCAACTTTGCTTTGTCTGCGTGTTGCTTTGACTTAGCATGTAAGTCGTTACCTTGATCTGTAACATCTGACACGCTGTATGTTGTTGTCTCTTCTGTACCTTGTCCTGGCTCATTAGCAAGTTCGTCTAACTCTACTTTACCTTCTAATCCAGCAAGTGCCATTAAGTCAGCAAGTTCAGACAGACCTTCTTCAACTTCGCCTTTTTTCTTAGCAATTTCACGCTTAATTACCATATCTCTGTGAGCCATATAATCATCACTGTCGATGTCGCCATCTCCATCGTGGTCATATTTTTTCTTGCCTTCCATTTCAAACGACTCATCAAGTTTTCTCATGCTTTCTAACTTCCAGCCCATGTTCTCACGCTTACATCTTGCTTTAAGATCATCTTCTGATTCGTCTTCGTCTTTGACCATGCGAACACCCTTGGTCTCGCCGTCTTTTGTAAGTTTGCAATGGTAATGTTTCTTTTCTGACTTGTCAACTTTACCTTTCTTTTCTTTACGAACACCACTTGCTTCGTCTACTTGAGGATCTTTAAATAATTTTTTTGCAAGTTGTGGATCTTTAGAAACTTGTTTTTTAAATTTTTCTGCCAACTCTTCTCTGACAGATGTATCTAAACCTGAGTCCATCATTGCACCAACTATATATCCAGTGTCCCAGCCTTTATTATTAAGAATCACTTTCACAACATCTTTCATATCTAATAAATCTCTGAGGCGTGGCTTTAGCATATCAACGTCTTCCTCATCGCCAAGTTCCATTTCTAGTCTTGTACTTTTGATATCATCTTGTATCTCTTTGTAAGTCATCTTTACAAATGGCATTACTTCGTCTACTTGTTCTTCTTCAGTAACGTCTTCATTACTTTTCTTTTTCTTGTGCATGTGGCTTTCGACTACAGGATCGATCATGTTACGTACAGGAATGTTTCTAACAATAAACTTAGAACCATCTTCACGTACAAAACTTGCATCGTAGTGTGATACTTCTCCTGACTCGCTTAGTGTATGCTCACCGTGTAATACTGTGCCTTCACCAAACTTAGCATGTTTAAATGACTTTGTGCATGGATGATAGATACCATCGCCTTCGTCAATTTGCTCTGCTGATTCTTTAATAACCTCTGCTTCTTGTTCTGTAGACTCGTCAACCTTATACTCTTTCATAGCATCTGCACTATTTTCGTAAGTGTTCTCAAGCCCTGATAATCTCTTAATGTCTTCTAGCCAATTAAGGTCTTGTTGTCTTTCTTCGGCTTGGACATTTTCTTGTTTCTTTTCTTCCACTTTATTCTCCTCGCTTTCGTTTACGCCTTCTTTGGCCATTTTTGTTGCTGTTGCATACATTACGGACTCTGCATCTTTACCGTAACGCTTTTTAAAATCTTTCTTGTTCTTCTTCATGCCTTTAACGTAGTCTTCTCTGTCAGACATTTCGTCTTTAGTAAGTTTTCTTTCTTCAACATCGTCTTCACGCATTTTTTTCTTACCGTGTGGACTACCGCAACTCTCGTCAAATTGCTTTAGTATGTCTGCCATTGTTTTATATGTCACTGTAATACACCTTATCTAGCAGAACTCTTAGGCTCTGGCTTTTTATTTGCTGTAGATCCTACAGGACTCTGGTCACCAGTAGGAAGGTCATTTGTAGTTTTACCTTTCTCTGTGTTAGGATCTGCATATTCATGCTTTACACTTGACTCTAAATCTTTAAGCATGCTGTTCTTAAACTTCTCTGTGCCGTGTTCACTGTTGTCTGACTTCTCTAAGTCTTTCTCAAGTAAAGCACCGTCTGCTTTAGCACCCTGATCAGCAACATAGGACTCATCCTGTCCTTTAGTATATACTAAAATGTCTGCTTCATTAATACCAGCACGTTGCTTCATCATCTCTTTGATTTGTGGTGGAGTTACAGGCATCTTAACGCTGGCTTCGATAACATGAACTTCAATAGGTCCTCTGTTAGGAAACTCTCCTGGATGCTCTTTAATTGGTAAACGCTTTGGTTTACTCATTGATGCCATGTCGTATGCCTTTAATACATTCTCCATAGCATTTAAAATGTCTTTGTCAGGCTCGCAACACATTTTGATCTTAAAATCGTATGTTTTGTCAGCGGCCTCTGTTAAATATTCTACAAATGTTTTCATGGTAATAGGTCCTTGTGTTGTATTTAGCAAACTTTACTAGTTTTATTTGTTGTTTTTGAGGATCTCTTGAAGTAATGCATTCCTATCCAAAACAACACCTTTGCCTTCGATTTCTGCCTCTTCATTGGTGCCATCTTTTTGGCTTTGTTTGTCTAAACGTAATTTTTTAATTTGCAAGTCAACTGTTCTCAACTTACGGTCTAACTTAGCCTGTTTAGCAGTAATAGCATGTCCTAATAACTGACTTGCTGTTTGGAATATATTGCCGCTAAAGCGACTGTCAACATTCATACCAAGATCCATAAGATCCTGAAACTTCTCTGTTGCTAAGTCTGCTAAGTCGTCTAATTCTCTGTCACTTGTGTCATCTAAATCTCTAACTCTAGGAAGTGCTGTGTCTATTTTATCAATAGCAGTATCTACTTCTTGTATGAACTCCTTTTTAACAGGGATAGACTGTTTAGCCTCATCTTCTGTTTGAGGTTCTTCATTTTCTATGTTAAAAATTTCTTCCAGTTTCTTTGTCATATTTTAAAAACTTTATTTTACTTGTTGTAGTTGCATAGTGATCTATATAAGTCTCACTATCCGACTGATCATCGCTTGGGCACATAGCACAAATCTTATTAGGTTTTCCTATGTTCTGTACAAAATTATTTAACTGATCAGCAGTACAGTCGTGAACATCCACTCCGTTGAATATATAGCCGTCCCAGTCTTTGTCATCAGCTTGATTATGATTAGCTAGAGCATGTTGCAGATTCCAGTTCATTGTACACTTAAATAAAATTCCATCGTTGAACGCTACTTGTTTAGGTTGCATACATCTAGCAAAAGCCTTGGCAGGCTCGTTTTTCCAAGGCTTTAAACTACCAAAAGTGCCTTTTACCATTAGCTGGTATGTGTCGTAGTTTGCTATTTCAAACTTGTTACCGTTGTTGTCTTTATAGACTATAAGTTCATCTTGAAACTGTAGATAATCATCATCGAAAGGTTTAGGATCTACTTCCCAATCAAAGTTATTTTTGATAAGTTCAACGCTATCTTCAAACCACTCAGCCCCTGGCATATGATTAGAAAACTTTAACCAAATGTTCCCATACTTTCTCATGGAGTCAATTATCCATTTGTTTCGCATGACCAAATGACCGTTAGTTAATATCATAAGTTTTATGTCTGGAAATTCGGTTCTTAATCCGTCTATCCAATTTGGGAAGTCTTTATTTAAAAAAGGTTCGCCACCCATCAATAACAATTTTTCAACTTTAACTTTGTGTTCTAGTAATCTTTTTAAATGTAGTCTTGTATCTTTCCAACGTACATTTCCCCTAGAGTGATTTTGATAGTCTGAAAAATTAGTACAGGATGCACATTTTAAAGTACATCCATACGTAACCATCATTTCAAGGTTTGATATAACCTTAGTTGGTATTTGCCATTCGTGATCTTTAATTGTTTGTGTTATTTCATTGTATATTTCGTCAGGAACTTCTACTCCAAGTAGAACATCTTGAAAGGACGGCCATGCATCCCCACGCCATGCATTGTAGCTGTTCTCTTCTACTAAGAATATATCATTTTTACTTAGAAACATATAACACCTATTTATTGCTAGGATTATGGAATAATTCGTTTTCGCCTAGTATACGAAATGCTATTCCATACTGTTTACACCAAGTTTCAGCGGCTTGCCATTTCGCTTGATTAATTACCCAAGCAACTTTGTTGCGCTGACTGCGTGTTTTTTCTAGTAGTGTTTGATTGCGGGGTTTTATTTCTATTAGCTCTTTGTGATTACGTCTATTTTTGTCTACATACTCTATTAAGAAGTCAGGTACGTATATTGTTTGCTTATTTTTAACTGGATTGAAGTAAGGGATCTTTACAGGTTCACTAGCCCAACTTAATACACTAGGATTAGTGTCACAGAACATCATAAAACGTTGTTCCCAACTACTACGGTATGTTGGTAGTTGTCTGCCTAAGTATTTGTCTGGATTAGTGGGTTTAAATTTGCCTTGTGCATATTTGCTCATACAAGAATTGTTCGAATTACAAATGGATTTTGATTTTGTGTATTACTGATTCCTAAGTAACTTGTACCTACTCTAGTGTTGTTTAAGAAAAATGCTAGGAATGCATCGAGTTCTACGTCATTAGTTCTTCTGATATATTCTATCATATCAGTCATTGTCATATTTTGTTGTGCCGCACCTTGTATAGCCGCAGACGCTAAATTTTCTGCTGCCGCTCGGTTACCATTTCTCTTCATCAAAAGACCAATTAATGCTTCGTATTGGTTATCGCTTACTATTCCTTGCTTAACAAAATAGTTTTTAAAGTAGTTAGGAGTACTTTCAATATTAGGGTTTGGTAAATTACTTGATATAGCCATGTGTTATGTTCCTAACGTATTAGGGTTTTCACCTAACTGTTGTTGAATCTGTGATGTACGATTTTGATCTTGACGTTGTGTAAAGTTTTGTGTTCCTACATTACTCGAGGCGTTAGGATTAGTTACAATCTCACTATTTGGAGATGCACTAGAAACATCTTTTGTTGCGGAATCTCCAAATTTATCAACTAAATTTGTAACACTTGGAAAGAAGAACTTACCTTGCGTATTATTTCCTCTAACAACATCCGTTGCTAGTTCAGTTATGTCACGTAGTGCTGTTTTCTTTAAATCTGCGTTTTTAAATGTTTCTCTTGCTTTAAAGGCATTTAGTGCCGCACCAAGGAAATTACCTTGCTGTAGTTGATCACCGATGCCGCCTATTGTCTGGACCAAGCCACCTTTGCCTATAATGGTATCTCTACCTCCCAATGATTGCAATGGGCTAGGTGTTCTGTCGTAGTGTATTTGTCCAAATCCTCTAACTTGCTCTTGTGTTACTATACCTTCTCCAATGTAACGTATTTGTTCAGGCATAACTGTCATTGAATTTGATAAGAAATTTTCTCCACTGTAATCATGTTTACCGTGATTGAAACTTTGTATCATAGGATTTTCAATAACATAATGGGTAAACTGTTTTTGGCTCATACTATAAACATGGATACGTCTAATGAATTCGCCTTCTGCTTCTTTGTTTTGTGTGTAACCCCATTGGTCTGAAGTTCTATTACCATAAACAGCGTATGTAGGATCATAGTCTGGATTGTTATGCTCCATATCTTTATAATAATGTCGCATATACAATTCGTGAAATCTTTTTACAATATTAGAAGTATCGTCATGAAACTCTATGGTGATAGGATTGTAGCCAACTCTTGTTTGTATGTTTACTTTTCTATTATAAGCATGTAACTGTTCGGTGCTATAACTAAACCCCGGTAGCGAAACATTTTTAGCCAGCATACCAAGTTCAATTTTTTCTTCGTTGGTCTGGTAGTTTAAGTTAGGATTAAGTTCTATGTTTACATGAAATAATGCACCATGTTTAGGTGCTAGTGCATAGTTATTGTCTCCAAACATGCGTTGTGCATGTTTAAAGTCTTTAATATAGTCAGGTGTACTTGCGGCATTTGCTAAATTTCTAAATTGCTTGCCGAGACTTTCGTTAACATCTATTCCTGTTCCTGCTTTAAGAACAGATGCTGTAGTACTGCCTAATGCTTTAAGAAAAGAGTTTGCCATACTATTATTTATCCGTAAAAAAAGCAGGGTTTTTATACCCTGCTTAATTTATACTGCTTGTGTTACTACGATTAACCTGTAATTGTTTGTCCAATTGTTCTACCAACTGTAGTACCAATACCAGTTCCAAGCGGTGTTTGTGCCGCATTATCAAAACTGATTGTCATTGCGATTTGTACTGGCTCATCGCTACCATACGCTACGTCACCGTAACTTACATTAGTTAAGAAACAACCATATAGTTCCCATGTCTCTAATGTAGTTGGAGCAAATGCACCATTACCACCATCTAATATTTCACATCTTGTAATAAACTTGTAGTCGATACCCGATGCCGCACTAGACTGTTCCATAAAGTCATATTGCTTTTGCATCTGTTCGCCAACTAGTTTGGAAACATTACCTTG
>Ga0255761_10004590_pt1 | contig 12219 bp, 9 predicted proteins | sample 071ome_29_FD_179961 | JGI IMG/M metagenome (GOLD analysis project Ga0255761, IMG submission 179961) | Coastal salt marsh microbial communities from the Groves Creek Marsh, Skidaway Island, Georgia - 071407BT metaG (version 2) | ecosystem: Environmental > Aquatic > Marine > Intertidal zone > Salt... | reverse complement strand
TGCTTTGTCTAGGTTGCCGTTATCAGGCCAACTGTTTAATGGAGCAAATCTTTGCGCACCAGTACCGCCCCCACCTCTGCCATCTGCAGTTCTGTATGTTCCAGCTGCGTGCCAAGTCATTCTTATAAAAAATGGACCATAATGACCATAATCAGCAGGCCACCAATCCTGGGAGTCTGTCATCAGATCATTTAAATCTTTCTTTAAGGATTCATAATCCAGTTTTGCAAATTCATCTCTGTAGTTAAAACCCTCATCCATTGGGTCCGACTTGGAATCATGTTGATGTAAGATGCTTAAATTTAATTGATTAGGCCACCAATCTTTATTTGATGTACCAGAATTTGAGTTACTTGCTAATGCCCCATGCATGACAGGACATTTATTTTCATTATCCATTTACTATTCCTCCAAAATAATAGATTACTAATACTTTACAGATTTTTTTAGTTTTATTAAATATAATAATAATGTATTTTATATTCGATATAACAAAACATTAATGATTACTATAAAACAAATTAATTATGCTATTGCTGCATCTGAAACATTGCATTTTAAAAATGCTGCTGATAGGTGTTTTATTTCTGCATCAACATTAAGTAATGCCATATCTGAAATGGAGAGCAGCTTGGGCTTTAAAGTATTTGAGAGAGATAATAAAAAAGTTATTTTGACTGAGCTTGGTAAAGAGTTTATTCAAAAGGCAAAGCTAATAAAATTAGAATATGATGATATTGAAAATTTAAATGCGATTAAAAAGCCACCACTTTCTTCAAATATATCTCTAGGAATAATACCCACTATTAGCCCATATTTCCTTCCAATTATTCTTCCGGGTTTAAAAAGAAATTTTCCTAATTTGAAACTAACCATAAGTGAGTCTCAGTCAGCTGAGCTTATTTCCAAAGTAAAAAGTGGTGTTATTGATATAGCTATTCTTGCTTTGCCTTATGATCTAGAAGGGATGAAAGCATATAAATTTTGGGAAGAGGATTTTTATTATATACATCATAAAAATCGATTTAGTTCAGAGAGAAAAAGAATACGAGCAAAGGATCTTGATACCAAGGAATTAATGCTACTGAAAGATGGGCATTGTTTAAAAGATCATGCGCTAGCAGCATGCAATATTTCAAAAAATAGTAACAACTACCAAATGGCTGCATCAAACCTTAATACTTTAATAGAATTAGTTGCAGGAGACCTTGGCACAACACTGGTTCCAGAAATGGCAATTAATCAACTTTTAAAAACTAAAACAAATTTACAAAAAGTTCTTTTAAATGAACCAAGCCCGCACAGAGAACTAGCAATTATTGCCAGACCAACATACCCTCTAATTGAAAATATAAATTTACTTAGAAATTTCTTTAAAGAGGAGCTAAAAAAAACTCATAACTAAATTTTGTATAACAAATATTGTTTAGTATGATTTGTATATGAAAGTTGCAATTTATCCAGGTTCATTTGATCCCATAACTTTAGGGCATATGGATATTATAGATAGGGCATGTTATTTATTCGATAAAGTAATAGTTGCAATTGCTAAAAGCGAATCAAAAAACCCTTTATTTTCCCTTGAGGAAAGAATTAAGTTAACAGAGACAATTTATAAGGATCATCCAAAGGTTGAGGTTGTAGGTTTTCCAAGAAAACTTACAGTTGATTTAGCAAGAGACTATGGAGCCTCTGCTATTGTTAGGGGATTAAGGGCGGTGGCTGATTTTGAGTATGAATTTCAGTTGGCCACAATGAATAGAGCACTCGCACCCGATATTGAAAGCATATTTTTAACACCAAAAGAATCTTTAATATATGTCTCTTCTAGCTTAATAAAAGAGATTGCAGACCTTAAAGGAAATATATCTAACTTTGTTCATCCGGTTGTAGAGAAAGCGCTTATTGCTAAGCTGGATAATTCATAATTATTTCTGGCAATTGTCACAGTAAAAAGTTGACCTTTGGTTAAGAACAATCTTGCTAATAACTCCTTTGCAAGATCTACATTTTTTATTTTCTCTACCATAAACTTTTAGTTTAATTTTAAAATATCCTTCCGAGCCATCAACAGAGTAAAAGTCTTTCAATGTGGTGCCACCCATTTTTATGGCAACTTTTAAGATATTTTTTATAGATTTAACAAGTCTTTTACAATCATCTTCACTTATAGAGTTTGTTGTTCTATTTGGATTGATTCCTGCATGAAATAAAGATTCTGATGCATATATGTTTCCAACGCCAACAACAACCTTTTGATTCATTATGAAATTTTTAATATTTGTCTTAGATTTTCTTGATATATCAAATAAGTATTTTTTATTAAAATCTTTTGACAATGGCTCGGGTCCTAAGTTTTTAATTAAAAAGTGGTCTTTCAGATCATGAGTGAAGTGGATTGATCCAAACCTTCTTATATCGTTATATATAATTTTTTTATCTTTAAGATAAAAAATAATGTGATCATGTTTTTTATATATGTTGCTTTTAAGATCTTGGATTCTAATATTTCCTGACATTCCAAGGTGCAATAGAATAAAACCATCTAACATATTAAAAATAATATATTTAGCCCTTCTTGTGATACTTATAATTTTTTTATTAGATATATTATTTTCAAAATCTTTCTCAATTTTCCATCTTAAATTTCTATTTTTTATGTCTACTGAAACTATTTTTTTTTCAACGAATGGTTGAAGGGCTGACATGGTAGTTTCAACCTCAGGGAGCTCTGGCATATATTTAGTTTAGTAGATTATTAATATCAATAATATTCTGTGGAGAAATTGTTCCAGATGCAAGCGCCAGTCTTAAATTGGCAAGTATGTAATCATACTTAGCATTTGCAAGATTTTTTTCAGCACTATATAGATTTTTTTCAGCTTGAAGTAAATCTACAACATTTCTAGTCCCAACTTTATAGCCTACTGAAGTTGCCTCTAAGGCGCTAGTTGCTGACACTACAGCTTGTTGTTGAGCTTGAACATTTGCCACCAAAGTAATTACATTTGAGTATTGCGATCTTACTTCTTGAATAACAGATCTTTCTATAAAAAGTGCATTTTCTATACTTTTATCATAATTAGCATATGCCTGTCTTCTTTTAGAACTTACTGAACCACCTTGAAAGATTGGCATGCTAAATTGAATAGCATAATTTCTTCTGCCAGTTACCTCTGGTACAGGTATTCCTTGGCCATTAATATCAAAACCTTCAAAGTTAAACTGGTTAGTTTCAGATTCATTTATTGTGGCTGCAATATTAATTTTAGGTAAGTGATTTGATGCTGAGCTTCTGGCATTATTTTTTGCTGCATTTTTTCTTAAATGAGAAGCTTTAAGTTTGTAATTTTTTTCTATTGCCTTATCAACCCAGGCCTCTTTTGAGCTTGGGGTTGGTTCAGTGATAATTAGTTCATTGCCTAGCTCATCAATTGAAAAAACCTCTCTGCCAATTAATGCATTTAAAGATTCTCTAGCAGAAAAAAGATTGCCTTCAGCATTTATTTTTGAAGCTCTACTTAAATCAAAGGCTAGCTGAGCCTCTTGAACTTCTGTAATTGCTGATAAGCCAACTTCAAATCTTTGTTGGGCTTGATCAAGTTGTTTTTTTATAGCTTTTTCTTCAGAAATGGCAGCATTGAGATTATCTATTGCTCTAAGCACACCAAAATATACCTCTGCTGTTCTTACAAGCAGGTTTTGTTGCTCATAAGCAAAATCTGCCTCAGCCGCATCAGTAAGAGCTTTAGAGCTTTTATAATTAAACCAATAATCTAATCTTAATAAAGGCTGGCTCAAAGTAGCTTGAGAACCAAATGAGTTATAGTTTTGTTGTAATACTTTATTTTGATAATATTCATTCCAGTTAGTAGTGCCACTTATAGAAATATTTGGGAGCAATGCAGCCCTTCCTTGAATCATTAGCTCTTTGTCAGCTAAAAAAGTATACTCAGCCGCTTTATAAGTAGGGTCATTTTCTAGAGCTTCATTATAAATATCTAATAAGCTTTCCCCATGAGCAATAAATGGAAAAACACACATTGCACTTAAAAAGAATTTATTAAATATTAATTTCATAGAAGTATTTTAGCTTAATTTTTTAATGTTAGCATTGTAAACATTTATATGCTTCTATGTAAAGGATGCTTTACATTAAAATAATAAATGAATTTTTATAATAGCTAATTCTTTCAAATGATATGACATAGAATCCTAATAAAAGTTTCATACATTAATAAATCTTTTAAATAATGCATTTATTTCATCTATTTTAAATATCATTTATTTAACATGGAGTAGAATAAGTAAAATACTTTTAAAACTTTATATGGAAAAACGATCTTTTAACTTTTTACACTCAGACTCAGAAAATAGAATATATATAGATTCAAAAAATAACGATCTAAAAATACCTTTTAAGCTTATTGATGTTACTTCAACCCAAACAGAAAACGGGGCCAGTGAAAATCCAAACTTTCTTAAATATGATACGACAGGCCCTATGGGAGATGAGAAATACAAGCATGATTTTAAAAAGGGGTTACCTAAATTAAGAGCCTCATGGTTAATCAAAAATACAGACTTAAGTAATAAAAAAAATATTCTGAAATCTAAATCTGATCAATCAATTACACAAATGCATTATGCAAGAAAAGGGATTATTACTAAAGAAATGGAGTATGTTGCAATCAGAGAAAACGCTCTTCTTGAACAAGCTAAGCAGCTTGGTGTGAAGATTCCTAATGGCATGGGCAATATGCCAGACAGTATAACTCCTGAGTATGTTAGAGATGAAATTGCATCTGGGAGAGCAATCATTCCAGCAAATGTAAATCATCCAGAACTTGAGCCTATGATTATAGGAAGAAAATTTTTAGTGAAGGTAAATTCAAATATTGGTAATTCTGCAGTGACTTCATCTATTGAAGAGGAGGTTGAAAAATTATTATGGTCTACCAAATGGGGTGCCGACACAATTATGGATTTATCAACAGGTAAAAATATTCATGAAACTCGTGAAAATATTGTTAGAAATTCACCTATTCCTGTTGGTACTGTGCCTATCTATCAAGCGTTAGAAAAGGTTAATGGCAAAGCTGAGAATCTTAATTGGGATATTTTTAAAGAAACTTTAATTGAGCAGGCTGAGCAAGGTGTAGATTATTTTACTATTCATGCAGGAGTGCTTTTGAGATATGTACCAATGACCGCCAATAGATTAACAGGTATAGTTTCCAGAGGCGGGTCTATTATGGCTGGCTGGTGCTTAGCTCACCATAAGGAAAATTTTCTATATACTCATTTTGATGACATTTGTGAAATTATGAAGGCATATGATGTTTCTTTTTCATTGGGCGATGGCTTGAGGCCTGGATCTATAGCAGACGCTAATGATGAAGCTCAATTTTCAGAGCTTGAAACTCTTGGTGAGCTCACACAAAGAGCATGGGAGCATGATGTTCAAGTGATGATTGAAGGGCCAGGCCATGTACCAATCCAGCAAATAGAAGAAAATGTAATCAAAGAAAAGGCTTTATGTCATGATGCGCCTTTTTATACACTTGGCCCATTAACTACCGACATTGCGCCTGGTTATGATCATATAACTTCTGCTATTGGGGCTGCACAAATTGGGTCATACGGCACAGCCATGCTTTGTTATGTAACCCCTAAAGAGCATCTTGGTCTTCCTAATAAAGAAGATGTTAAGCAGGGCTTAATGGCATATAAGATTGCCGCTCATGCAGCAGATCTTGGTAAGGGACATAAAGGAGCTTTTGCAAGAGATTATGCTCTTTCTAAAGCCAGGTTTGAATTCAGATGGGAAGATCAATTTAATTTAGGCTTGGATCCTCAGACGGCCAGAGATTATCATGACGAAACGCTTCCAAAACAATCAAGCAAGCTGGCACATTTTTGTTCAATGTGTGGTCCAAAGTTTTGTTCTATGAAGATTTCTCAAGATATTAGAAAAAATTATGGTTCAATTGACTCTATTGATATTACAAACATAGAGGATTCAATGAAACAGAAATCAGAAGAATTCAAAAAACAGGGTTCTGAAATTTATAAGGCAGTATAAGTTGGTTAAATCTTCATATGATTCAAAAGCTATAGAGGTTTTATCAGGCCTCGATCCAGTTAAGAAAAGACCGGGGATGTATACTGATACAACTAACCCGAACCATCTTATACAAGAAGTACTGGATAATTCTGTAGATGAAGCATTGGCAGGACATTGCTCAAAAATAAAAATCATTCTCTATAAAGATCAATTTATTGAAGTAATTGATAATGGCAGAGGAATGCCAGTTGATATACATCCAGAGCATAAAATATCTGGTATAGAATTAATTCTATGCAAACTCCATGCTGGAGCTAAATTTTCTGGAAACGAATACAACTTTTCCGGTGGATTGCATGGGGTGGGTGTGTCAGTTGTAAATGCTCTTTCACAAAACCTTGAAGCAAAAATTAAAAGAGATGCAAAAGAGCACTTAATAACTTTTTCTAATGGTGACAAGGTTAATGATCTCAGCGTAATAGGTGAAGTTGGAGCAAGAAATACAGGCTCAAGCATTAAATTTAAACCAAATAAGGATTACTTTGAAACTGATAAAGTTGATACTAAATCCCTTATTAAATTATTGAAAGCAAAAGCAGTTTTGTGCCCAGGACTTACAATAGAATTTTTTGATGAAAAAAAATCTTTCAGAGAGAGTTGGTATTTTGAGGACGGGCTCAAGTCATACATAGATGATGCTGCTCAAGATTTAGATACTCTTCTTGAAGATCCAATTATATGCAATAAAGAAGGTGATATTCAGGCAGTTGATTTTATTATTAATTGGTCTCTCACACCTTCTAAAAATAAATTAGAAGAAACTTATGTGAATTTAATACCCACTCAACAAGGCGGCTCACATTTAAATGGATTTAAATCAGGCTTTCTTGAAGCCATTAAAGAGTTTTGTGACTACAGAAATCTAATCCCAAAGGGTATTAAACTTAACTCAGATGATGTTATTAAGGATGCTATATTTGTAATTTCGTCTAAGATGCAAAATCCTCAATTTGCAGGACAAACAAAAGAAAGACTTGATTCCAAAGATCATGCCTCTTTTGTTTCCTCAACAACTAAGGATCTTATAAGCATCTGGTTGAATACTCATACTGAAGAAGGTGAAAAGATTGCAGATCTAGCAATCAGCTCTGCTCAATCAAGAGCAAAAGCCTCAGTAAATGTTGTTAGAAAAAAAGTTGTAAAGGGGCCTGCTCTTCCAGGCAAACTTTCAGATTGTAATAGTCAGGATTTAAACGAAACAGAATTATTTTTAGTTGAAGGTGATTCTGCTGGTGGTTCAGCCAAACAAGCTAGAGAAAGAGCATTCCAAGCAATAATGCCTTTGAGAGGAAAAATTTTAAATACTTGGGATCTTGAGAGCGCTGACATTATTAAATCACAAGAAATTAAAAACCTTTCGACTGCAATTGGAGTTACTCCTGGAAATGATGATTTAGGTTCATTACGCTACGGGAAGATATGTATATTAGCTGATGCTGATTCAGATGGGCTGCATATTTCAACCTTATTATGTGCACTATTTTTAAGACATTTTAGGCCTTTAGTCAAAGAAGGCAGAATATTTGTATCAATGCCGCCGCTTTTCAGGATAGATTGTGGCCACGAAGTTAGATATGCCCTTGATGAAAAGGAAAAAGAAATTATCGTTAATGAATTTAAAAAGAAAAAAGGAAAACCAAAAATTAATATACAGAGATTTAAGGGTTTAGGTGAAATGAATCCATCACAATTAAGAGAAACAGTCATGGACCCTCAATCACGCAAGCTGGTAAATCTTACTATTAGCTCAAGCGATAACGCCAATTCTGTTATGGATCTTCTACTTTCAAAGAAAAGATCGAGTGACAGAAAAGAATGGCTTGAAAAAAAAGGATCATTAGCTGAGATATAAATGAGTAAACAAGAATCAAATATTAGTTTAAAGAAATATGCAGAAGACGCTTATTTAAATTATGCAATGTATGTAATTTTAGATAGAGCTCTGCCTAATATTGGAGATGGCCTAAAACCTGTCCAAAGAAGAATACTTTATGCAATGTCAGAGCTTGGTCTAGATGCAGGTTCGAAATATAAAAAGTCTGCTCGAACTGTAGGAGATGTAATTGGTAAGTTTCATCCTCATGGAGACTCTGCTGCATATGAAGCAATGGTTTTAATGGCTCAAGACTTTTCTTTTAAATATCCATTAGTGGATGGTCAAGGCAATTGGGGCTCGCAAGATGACCCTAAGTCATTTGCTGCGATGAGGTATACAGAATCAAAACTTACAAAATTTGCAAAACTTTTAATTGATGAATTAAAAGCAGGCACTGTAGACTGGCAACCAAATTTTGATGGGTCTTTATTGGAGCCAGTTATCTTTCCAGCCAAGGTTCCTTCAATATTATTGAATGGCACTTCAGGCATAGCTGTAGGCATGGCTACTGATATTTCATCTCATAATATTAATGAAGTTTTAGACGCAACAATTCATGTTTTAGAAAATCCCAAATCAACAACAAAAGACCTCTTAAAGATTATAAAAGGTCCAGATTTTTCAAATAGCGCAAAGATAGTAGCTAATACAGAAGAATTATTAGAAATTTACTCAACTGGTAGAGGTGGATTTAAGATACAGGCAGATTGGGATAAAGCGGGAAATGATATTGTAATAACTTCGCTTCCATATCAGGCATCTGGTTCAAAAATTTTAGAACAGATTGCTGATCAAATGTTGAATAAAAAAGTTCCCATGATTGTTGATTTAGCAGATGAGGGCGACCATCAGGAGCCAGTAAGATTAGTCATATCATTAAAATCAAATAGAGTTAATGCAGATGATGTAATGAACCATTTATTTGCTACAACAGATTTACAAAAATCATATAGATTTAATATGAATTTAATTTCATCATCTGGAAATCCAAGAGTTTTTGCATTAGATGAGTTACTTAAAGAATGGATAAAATTCAGAAAAATTACTGTAACTAGAAAGCTTGAAAATAGATTAGACCAGGTTAACGATAGACTTCATATTCTTGATGGCCTTGCCATTGTGTATTTGAATATTGATGAGGTTATAAAAATTATTAGAGAATCTGATGAGCCAAAAAAAGAGCTTTCTAAGAAATTTAAATTATCTGATATTCAAGTTAATGCAATCTTAGAAATTAGATTGAGGCAACTTGCAAAATTAGAGCAAATTAAAATTGAAACTGAGCAAAATAAATTATCAGAAGAGCAATCAGAGATAGAGAAAATTTTAGCCTCAAAATCACGACTTAAAACTTTAATTAAAAATGAGCTTATAGAAATTAAGCAAGAATTCGGCGAAGAAAGAAAATCTCCAATTATTGAATCTTCTTCAGCAAAAGTTTTTTCAGAAGAGGAAACTATTGTTACTGAGCCAGTTACAATTGTACTTTCCAAGGCTGGCTGGATTAGGTCTGCAAAAGGACATGAGATAGATCCCAGCTCATTATCATATAGAGGTGACGATCTGTTACAAGATTTTTGCAGAGGTAAAAGTAATCAAAATACAGTGTTCTTAGCATCAAATGGAAAAGCATATACGCTTTCTGCCCACTCTTTGCCATCAGCAAGAGGCTTGGGGGATCCAATTACTGGAAGAATTTCTGCTGACTCAGGTATTATTTTTAAATCATGCGCTATTGGCGAACAAGAGGATAAATATGTAGTTTCAAACTCTGCAGGATTTGGTTATATATCTGATTTTGCAAGCATGATTTCAAATAAAAAATCTGGAAGAGCATTTATGAAAGTTCCAGAAGGTGCTGATGTTCATAAAGCAATTAAATATAGAGAAGATCATGAATTTATTGTTGCAATATCAAATATTGGTAGGATGCTCATTTTTAATATAGAAGAGCTACCATTTTTACAGAAAGGAAAGGGTAATAAAATCATCAATATTCCAACTCCAAAATTTAAGTCAGGTGAGGAATCTATGACTCATATTGAGCTCTTAGCTCCTGAGAGTATTTTAAGAATTGATAGTGGCAAGCAGCATATGAGGCTTAAGTTCAAGGATCTTCAAAATTATATTTCTACAAGAGCAAAAAGAGGAAATATGCTACCCCAAGGTTATAGAAAAGTTGACAGTATTATCGAAGAGCTTGAATAAAATTTAAATGATAAAAATATCAAGTGAAGGTGAAAATTTTCAAATAATACTGAGCCCAAACCGCTCATTAACTGGAAATTATAGATGGATCTTTATTGGAAGTATTGCGACCATTTGTTTATCCATTGCAACTATTTTTTTTATTCTTGGCGCAACATTAATACTTCCATTTGCTGGGCTTGAAGTAGCAATCCTGTCTATTGCTTTTTATTTAAATTTTAAATGGAGTAGCCAAAAAGAAGTTATTTATATTAATCCTCAGGAGGTAAGGATTGAAAAAGGAAATAATAAACTTGAATTTAGCTGGAGAGATTTTAGAACTTTTACCTCTTTTGTTGTCTCAAAAGAAGATAAAGACAATATTCAACTTGGATTTAGATCCAAAGGGCAGACAATATATGTTGGTAGCTTCTTGAATTTTGATCAAAAAATAGAATTAAAAGAAGAGGTTTCAAAAATTATATCTAAATTAAATTCTTTATAGCTTCCATTTAGGCAATTTTTTCTTCTCAAGCTTAAGCTTAAACTTAACAAGCTTAGGAATACCATTTTCAAATTTTAATGGAGCTTCTCCTTGAATCAAAGGCATTAAGTATTTGATAGCCTTGGGTGTTACATTCAAACCATCTTTTGAAATAAATGATGCAGGTAGTTTTTTCTCAAGATTTGCAATTTTTGACAAAGGGGCAGGCTTAATTTCCCACGAATAACGTTTTGTTTTTTTTCGTACAATAATTGGCATGACACCATTTAAACCTTTTACGGCATATTCAACTGCCTTTCTGCCAACAGCAGATGCATGCTCTAAATCAGTTAAAGATGCAATATGTCTTCCACTTCTCTGTAAATAATCTGCAACTGCCCAATGATTTTTTAAGTTCAATTTACTTGAAATAAGGCTTGCTAACTTAGGAGCAACCCCACCTAGCTGAACATGACCAAATGCATCCTTAGTATCTGACTCTGCTACAAATTTATTTTTTGAGTTCTTAATTCCCTCTGACGCAACAATTACACAAAAACCATTCTTTTGAACAACTTCTTTTACTTTGTTTAAAAATTTTTTTTCTTCAAATATTATCTCTGGAAGAAGAATGATATGAGGTGATGAGCTTTTATCATTTCTTGCTAAAGCACTAGATGCAGCCATCCATCCTGCATGCCTTCCCATTACTTCTAAAATAAATACCTTGGTTGAAGATTCTGCCATTGATTCAACATCAAGAGCTGCCTCTAAAGTTGAGGTAGCAATATATTTTGCTGCAGATCCAAATCCAGGACAACAGTCAGTTAAAACTAAATCATTATCTACTGTTTTTGGGATAGCAATACAAGTAAGAGGATAACCAAGTTCTTCACTTATTTTGGAAACTTTGAAGGCAGTATCCGCAGAGTCATTGCCACCATTATAAAAAAAGTAACCAATATTATGAGCCTTAAAAACCTCGATTAATCGAAGATATTCTTTTCGATCTGTATCAATATCTTTTAACTTAAATCTACAGGAGCCAAAGATTCCTCCAGGTCTATAAAATAATGAATTTAAAGCCGAAATGGATTCCTTGGATGTATCAAATAATTCCTCTCTAAGCGCTCCCAAGATGCCATACTTACCAGCATAAACTTTGCCTATTTTCTTGTATTTTTTTGCTTCTAGAATTACTGAGGCAGCAGTGGCATTTATTACAGAAGTTACGCCACCAGATTGAGCATAAAAAGCATTTCGTTTCATAAATTAATACCTAAAGTTTCGTTATCTCTAATGCTAACGTATTATAGCTAATATGAAAGTGCATATCTTAGGAATTTGTGGAACCTTTATGGCTGGCGTTGCTAAACTTATGATTGAAAAGGGTTATGAAGTTTCAGGAAGCGATAGAGATTTTTATCCTCCTATGTCTGAATATTTAGAAACTTTAAAAATTGATTTAATTAAAGGATATGATTCTCAAAACTTACCTGAAGCAGATTTGTATGTCATTGGAAATGTCATATCAAGAGGAAATGA
>Ga0255761_10004585_pt1 | contig 12224 bp, 11 predicted proteins | sample 071ome_29_FD_179961 | JGI IMG/M metagenome (GOLD analysis project Ga0255761, IMG submission 179961) | Coastal salt marsh microbial communities from the Groves Creek Marsh, Skidaway Island, Georgia - 071407BT metaG (version 2) | ecosystem: Environmental > Aquatic > Marine > Intertidal zone >... | reverse complement strand
ATAAAAGATATTAGAACAAAGTATGAGGAAACAAATACTCAGTCAGTATTAGATGGTAAAATTAATAACTTCATAAAAGCTAGCTTAAAAAATGGATACTAAAGAACTCAATAAAATTCAAAGAGACAGAGAAGAAAAGCTCAAGCTGTTAAGAAAAGGGGGCTTTAACTTTCCAAATAAGTTTGAAAAAGTAGATAAGCTGGGCGATACGCACTTAAAGTTTAGCGACAAAAATAAGGAAGAGTTAGAAAATCTTAGCCCATCAGTTCAGACAGCAGGAAGAGTTGTCTTAAAACGAGTAATGGGAAAAGCTGCTTTTATGACCCTAGAGGATGAATCTGGTAGATTGCAGGTTTATTTTTCATTGAATAATTTAGGTGAAGCTTTTTCACAAATAAGTGATTGGGATTTGGGAGATATTGTTGGGGTAAGTGGAAAACTATTTAGAACTAAAACAGACGAACTTACTATTGAAGCAACAACAAGCATTCTTTTGACAAAGTCACTCAATCCAATGCCAGAAAAGCATAAGGGCTTATCAAACATTGAAACTATTTATAGACAAAGATACCTAGATCTCATGAGCAGTTCAGACTCAAGAGAATTATTTAAAAAACGAAATAGAATAATTTCCTCTTTAAGAAAAAACCTTGAAAATCAAGGATTTCTTGAGGTTGAAACTCCAATGATGCATCCAATACCAGGAGGAGCAAATGCAAGACCATTTGAGACACACCATAATGCATTAGACAAAAAGCTTTATTTAAGAATTGCACCTGAGCTTTATCTTAAAAGACTACTTGTTGGTGGTTTTGATAAGGTGTTTGAAATTAATAGAAACTTTAGAAATGAGGGCATTTCAACAGTGCATAATCCTGAGTTTACGATGTTGGAGTTCTACGAATCATACGGCAGTCTTGAGAAAACAACTAAGTTTGTCCAAAAATTAGTCCAAGATAGCATCTCAGAGGTAAATGAATCTTTAAAGATTGAATACGATGGTAAACCTTTGGATATGTCAGGAGATTTTAAAGTTGCTTCAATAAAAGAGTTGCTCGAGGAGAAGTTAGGGTGTGAATTAACTTCTCCGAAAGCTGTAATGAGTGCTGCGAAGAAAATGAAACTTTCCGTCAAAGAAAATTGGGGTTGGGGCAAAGTTTTGTTGGAGCTTTTTGAGGCGCATATTGAAGAAGATCTTTGGGAACCAACCTTTGTTAAAGATTACCCTTATGAGGTTTCTCCTTTATCAAGAAAGAAAGATGACAATCCGGAGTTTACTGACAGAATTGAGCTGTTTATTGCTGGTAGGGAGTTTGCCAATTTCTTTTGTGAATTAAATGATCCAATTGATCAGGAAGAGAGATTCGATGATCAGCTAAAACAAAAAGATTTAGGTGATATAGAGGCTATGTTCTTTGATGAAGACTATATCAATGCGCTCAAGCATGGGATGCCGCCTGCTGTTGGTGTTGGGATAGGAATTGATAGATTGGTTATGCTCGCTACTAATAAAACTTCGATCAGGGACGTTGTTTTATTTCCAACTTTAAAATAGATATTTTTTAGTTAAATAAGTTCCTGTATAAAGTTTCTCTCTTCAAGCAATTCATTTGCAGTAATTTCAAGTTTACTCTTTGCAAAGTCACTCAAACTAAAATCTCTTACAATTTCAACACCGCCATTTCCATCAGAGATTAGAGGAAAACCTGAAAATATGCCCTCAGGCATGCCATATGCTCCATCACTTAGTATTGCTGCATTAAAAACATCACCGGATCTTGTTGGATGCTCAACTGCTTTGACAGTATCGCATGCAGCTCTAGCCGCAGAAGATGCTGAAGATGCACCTCTAGCTTTAATTATTTCTGCACCCCTTTGTTGAATGCGTGGTAGGTACTCATTTTCAACCCAGGAATGATTGTTAATTAAGTCATAAGCATTTTGACCATTAATATTTGTATTCTCTAAGTCTGGAAACATGGTAGGACTATGATTGCCAAATATAGCCAACCTGTAGATGTCATCAACATGACAGTTTAATTTTATTGATAGTTGAGCTTTTGCTCTTAAGGCATCTAGCATTGTCATCGCCATCCATAACTGATTTTTGTTTGGTGAATTGCTGTAACCAATAAGCGCATTTGTATTTGCAGGGTTTCCAACAACGAGAATTTTGCAGGATTGTTTTGCTTTTTCACCAATAGCTTTACCTTGTTCAGTGAAAATACCGCCGTTGATTTGTAACAAGTCTGATCGTTCTTTAATTTCTTTGCCATTTAGTACAATACCCCTAGGGATAGAGCCAACTAAAAGACACCAGTCTGCATCTATAACCGCATCTTGAATGTTATCAAAGGTACTAATTGAATTTACCGTGCTGTATGCGGAATCTTCTAGCTCTTTGACAAAACCATCCAATCTTTCCATAGCTGAAGGGATTTCAACTAAAGCTAAATCTATTTTCTCATTTGATTTGAATACGCCCTGTTGGCATAAAAATGGAACTAGTGAGTAAGATATTTGGCCAGCAGCCCCTGTTATTACAACTTTCATAGCTTTGATTAATTTCTATTCTATGTTTACTTGTTGTTTAATTCCATTAGAATCAACATTTCGTACATAAATTATTAAGGAGTCAGACAATGTCACTAGATTTTAATGGAAAAGTTGCAGTAGTAACAGGTTCAGGAGGAGGCATAGGAAAAGGTTATGCACTTGAGCTTGCCAGAAGAGGCGCGAAAGTTGTTGTCAATGATTTGGGCGGATCTGTCGATGGTACAGGGGGCTCAGTATCAGCAGCTGAAGCTGTAGTTCAAGAAATTGAAGCAAATGGAGGTGAGGCGTTAGCAAATGGAGCAAACGTCAGCAATCAATCTGATGTGAAGGATATGGTTGAATCAACACTAAGCAAATGGGGAAGGGTTGATATTTTAATAAATAATGCCGGCATTCTTCGAGATAAGTCTTTTGGAAAAATGGAGTGGGAAGATTTTGTTGCGGTCATTAATGTTCATTTGCTCGGTTCAGCTCTATGTGCTCATAGTGTTTTTCCAGTAATGAAAGAACAAGAATATGGAAGAATAATTATGACATCGTCTTCATCAGGACTTTTTGGTAATTTTGGGCAAACAAATTATGCTGCAGCAAAAATGGGAGTAGTGGGATTAATGAACACGCTTAAGCTTGAAGGAGCAAAATACAATGTTCATACCAACTCCATTGCACCCACAGCAACAACAAGAATGACTGAGCATTTATTTCCTGCTGAGTTTGGCGAGCAGTTAGATCCAAAATACATTATCCCAGCTGTTGTATATCTTGCGAGTGAAAAAGCACCTAATGGTGAAATTCTAGAAGCAGGTGGGGGTGTGGTTGCCAACACATATGTTATGGAAACAATGGGTAAGTTTTTTGGCACAGATGAAAGTTTTACTGCCGAAGCTGTTGCAGAAAGCTGGGCGGAGATAGCTGATACCAATGATGCTAGAAGGCCCTTTCAAGGTGGAGATGTCGCTTTGAAGCACTTTGAGGCTATTCAAAAAACACAGAAATAAACCTTATTACTAAGCATAAAAAAAGGCTCATAAAGAGCCTTTTTTATTTAAAGCACCACCATAGTTGCAGACCTACAGCAGCGCAACTTTTAATCAAATTGCAAAGAACCACCAACTTGGTATTCGATGACTCTGGTTTCAAAGAAGTTTTTCTCTTTCCTAAGATCCATAATTTCAGACATCCAAGGAAACGGATTCTTTACACCTGGGAATTCTTCACTTAAACCAATCTGTACCAGTCTTCTGTTACAGATAAATTTTAGATACTCTTCCATCATTACCGCATTCATTCCCAGAACTCCGCGTGGCATTGAATCTCTTGCGTATTCTATTTCGTATTGAGTCCCTTCAAGTATTAAGTTTCTAGCTCTAGTCTTCATGTCTTCATCCCAAATATTTGGATTTTCATTAATAATCGTATTGATAACATCTATTCCAAAGTTTACGTGCATGGATTCATCACGAAGGATGTACTGGAATTGTTCTGAAACTCCAGTCATTTTGTTTAATCTTCCCATTGATAGTACTTGCGTAAAACCGCAATAGAAGAACATGCCTTCAAGCACACAATAATAGGCTATTAGGTTTCCAAGAAACTCTTTATCGTTTTCAGGTGTGCCAGTGCTAAAACTAGGATCAGAAAGCGATCTCGTATGTTTTAGGCCCCAAGCAGCCTTTTTCTCAACTGAAGGTACTTCTCTGTACATATTAAATATTTCACCTTCATCCATACCTAATGATTCAACGCAGTACTGATATGCGTGAGTGTGAATTGCCTCCTCGAAAGCTTGTCGCAGAAGATACTGTCTGCATTCAGGGTTTGTTATCTGTCTATATACAGAGAGAACTAGGTTATTTGCAACCAATGAATCTGCAGTTGAAAAGAAGCCCAAACTTCTTTTAACTATTCTTCTTTCATCTTCTGAGAGCCCATCGTTACTTTTCCACAAAGCAATATCTGCAGTCATATTAATTTCTTGTGGCATCCAGTGGTTGGCACAACCATCAAGATATTTTTTCCAAGCCCATTCATACTTGAAGGGTACAAGTTGATTGAGATCTGCCCTTGAATTAATCATGGCTTTTTGATCAACCTGCACCCTGCCTTCTAATGTATCTAAATCTTCTTTAGCTAGCTTCATATCCTCTTCAGTTAGTGTAGAAACACTTACAGCTTCCTGGTTGGATGTATTTGCAACTGGCTCACTTTGTTGAAGTTGAACCTGAGGCTCAGCTTTTTCTGGAGTTTTCTCTTGTTTGTTTTCAGTTTTTTCTTCTTTATGATAATCGTCCCAATTTAACATTTTTCCTCCTATTGGCATGCCTCACAATCTGGATCTAATATACTGCAAGCTTTTGGTGCAGAAGCAGCTACTGTTGTGCTTGTTGCTGCAGTTTCAACTGCATTCAAGTTGCTTCTTTCAACCGTTGATTTTTCTGTTGAAGTAGCGCCCATAGCTCTCAAGTAATATGTTGTTTTTAGGCCTTTATACCAAGCCATTCTATAAGTGATATCAAGTTTTTTTCCATCAACATTTGCAATGTATAAGTTCAATGATTGAGCTTGATCAATCCATTTTTGTCTTCTGCTTGCCGATTCGACTATATAGCGTGGCTCAACTTCAAAAGCTGTCATAAATCTATTCTTAATATCTTCAGGAATTCTGTTTATCTGTGATAGAGATCCCTCAAAATATTTAAGATCGCTCAACATCACATCATCCCAAAGATCTGCCTGTTTTAATTCTTCAATTAAATAAGGGTTAACTATCGTAAATTCGCCTGATAGATTGGATTTAACGAATAGGTTTTGATAAGTTGGCTCAATAGATTGTGATACTCCTGTAATGTTGGCTATAGTTGCAGTTGGGGCAATAGCCATAACGTTTGAGTTTCTCATCCCTGTTGTTTTGACCTTCTCTCTTAATTTATCCCAATCAAGGGTTGTGTCTGTGTTTTGGTCAATAAAGTTTTCACCTCTTTGTTCTTTAAGAAGTTGGATTGAATCTATTGGCAGTATACCCTGATCCCAAAGAGAGTCTTTATAGGTCTCATAAGTTCCTCTTTCCTTCGCCAAGTCTGATGATGCATCTATTGCGAAGTAGCTTATTAGTTCCATTGATTTATCGGCAAAGTCTACAGCTTCTTGTGAGTTGTATGATATTCCAAGTTTATATAATGCATCCTGGAAACCCATCAAGCCCAAACCAACAGGTCTGTGTTTTTTATTGGAGTTTTCAGCTTGTGGAACAGGGTAGTAATTTATATCAATAACGTTATCTAGCATTCTTAAAGCTGTAGTTACTGATTGTTTTAGTTGCTCCACATTTATTTTTCCATCTTGAATATGTTGTGGAAGGTTTATGCTGCCTAAGTTACATACTGCTATTTCTTCTTCATTAGTATTAAGGGTGATCTCTGTGCATAAGTTTGACGAATGCACAGTTCCTACATGCCCTTGAGGTGATCTTATATTGCAAGGATCTTTGAATGTTATCCAAGGGTGCCCTGTTTCAAAAAGCATGGATAGCATTTTTCTCCAGAGGTTTTTTGCAGGAATTTTCTTAAAGTGAGTGAGGGTTCCATTCTCTGTCATTTTTTCGTATTCCTCATACCTTTTTTCAAATTCTGAACCATAAATATCATGCAGATCTGGCACATCTGATGGGGAGAAGAGAGTCCATTCCTTTTCTTCTTCTAATCGCTTCATAAACAAATCTGGTATCCAGTTTGCTGTATTCATATCGTGGGTTCTTCTTCTATCGTCTCCGGTATTTTTTCTTAGATCTAAAAATTCCTCTACATCCATATGCCAGCACTCGAGATAAGCACAAAAAGCACCTTTTCTTTTGCCGCCTTGATTAACGGCAACAGCCGTGTCATTAGACACTTTGAGGAATGGAACTATTCCTTGGCTCTTTCCGTTTGTTCCTTTGATTCTTGATCCAAGAGCACGTACATTTGTCCAATCATTTCCAAGTCCTCCTGCCCACTTTGAAAGTAGAGCATTATCTCTTATGGCCCCATATATGCCTGAAAGATCATCTGGGACTGTTGTTAAGTAGCATGAGGATAATTGTGGTCTGTGTGTGCCTGAATTGAACAGAGTCGGTGTTGAGCTCATATAATCAAAGCTTGAAAGCAACTTATAGAATTCTATGGCTCTATCTGTCTTATTTTCTTCATTTACTGCAAGTCCCATTGCCACTCTCATTAAGAAGACTTGAGGTAATTCATACCTGGTATCTTCTGATGAAATGAAGTATCGATCGTAAAGTGTTTGCAATCCTAGGTATGTAAAGTTGAAATCTCTTTTTTCATCAATAGCATCTTGAAGTTTTTCTAAATCAAAGCTTAGTAACTCTTTGTTAAGAAAATCGAGCTCAATACCTTTTTCAAACGTCTTTACTAATGCTTCTTTGTACATTTCCTTTCTGACTGATTTTTTGGCTAAGTCAATACCAAGGAAACCTAAGACCTCATTTTCAATGTTATTCAATAGTATTCTGGCGGTGACGTATGAGTAGTTTGGTTCTTTTTCTACCATTGTTCTGGCAGCAATTACCATACAGTCAGCAAGATCTTTTTCAGACATACCTTCGTAAGAAGAAGCGTTTATTTCTTTAATAAGAGCTTCTGGATCCACATCAGTTAAATTTGCACAAGCATTATTGACTATTGTACTGACAGGATCATCTTGATTATCTTTTGTTGCAACTACGGGTTCTTCTTCTTTTCTTTCTTGTTTTCGTGCCTCTCTGTACAATACATAACTTCTTGCAACTTTATGATGCTCGCTTCTCATTAATTGAAGTTCTACTTGATCTTGTATCTCTTCTATATGAATCGTTCCACCGGATGGCATTCTGCGCTCAAAGACTTCGATTACTGCTCTTGTTAAAACATCTACATTCTCATGAATCCTCGATGAGCCGGCAGCTGTTCCTCCTTCTACTGCAAGAAAAGCTTTCATTATTGCAACCTTTATTTTTTCTTCTTCAAACGAAACGACTTTTCCATTGCGTTTAATAACACGCATTTTCCCTGGTGTTAGAACCACATTTGGTTGTTGAATTTCTTCTGTTTTATTTGTTACGCTTTCTGTTATCTGTTGGTCCATGACTAAAGCTATTTTTATGCATCTAAAACTTACATTCAAGCTTTTTAGCACAATATGTTGTGTTATTTTTTTTAGACAACACAATATGCAGTGTTTTACCTGTGGATAAACATTGGATAAATTGGGTACTTTTTTTTAATTTTTATTTCCAAAAAAGCTTAAAATCTGTATTATCAAAAGCTTTCCACATGAAAGTAAAAATTCTTAATAACATTGCAAAGTCAGGCTTAGAAATTCTTGAAAAAGAAGGTTTTGCTCTAGATGAAAATGACGTTTTGGATGGTTGTAGTGGTATTGTGCTGAGGAGCCAAAATTTAACTCAAGAAAAACTACCTAAATCCATTGTCGGTATAGCCCGAGCAGGAGCAGGAACTAACAATATTAATGTAGAGGATTGCTCACACAATGGTGTCGTTGTATTTAACACTCCAGGGGCAAATGCAAACGCTGTAAAAGAAATGGTTCTATGTTCTTTGATTCTAGGAAAAAGAGATCTTGTTTTAGGCAATAAATCAATTGACGCTATCGATATAGAGAACATGGATGATGAAGCAGTTATGAAAGAAATAGAGGGCATGAAGAAAAAATTTGTTGGGAATGAAATTAAAAATAAAAACCTTACTGTAATAGGGCTTGGTGCGATCGGTTCCATGGTGGCAGAGCATGCTATACAGTTGGGGATGAATGTAACAGGTTATGATCCTGGATTAACAGTAGAGACTGCACTGAGGTTGCCAAGTTCCATCAGAATGGCAAAATCCCTTGAAGATTCTTTTAAGGATGCAGAATACATTTCTTTACATATACCTCTTGTTCCAGATACTAAAGAGATTATTAATAGTAAGTTGATAGCCAAACTGAACAATAGTGTGCTGATTAATTTCTCAAGAGGTGGAATTGTTTGTGAAGAAAGTTTGCTGGAAGGATTAGATCAGAAGTTTTTGTACAAATATGTTACTGACTTCCCTACAAAGAAATTAATCAATAGAGTTAGATCAAAAAAAGATGTTGTAATCTTTCCCCACTTAGGAGCAAGCACAACAGAAAGTGAAATTAACTGTGCAGAAATGGCATGCTCACAGCTTGCAGATTTTTTAAAGAAAGGAAAAATAGTTAACAGTGTAAACTTTCCTAATATATCATCTGAAAAAGTAAGCAAACACAGAATATATTTTTCAAACATGAATGAACCTGGAATCATCAGTAAAGTGGCAGATGTGCTCGCTCAAGAAAATATAAATATTGATGAATTTGTTAATAAAAGCCGCAACAATCTAGCAAGCAATATAATTGATTCAGATGATGACATAACACCTCAAATTCTTGATAAGCTAATGAAAATAAAGGGTGTAACAAATGCAAGACTTTGCTATTAAAAAAACAGACTTTTTTTTAGTAAAAAACCTTGCTTTTCACACAGACCACTAAAATTAATTTGTTCAGCTGAGTTGCAATCTTTTTTTTTGGAGAATTTAACCTTCATCCACTGAAACTCGCTCTATTAAAGTGTTTGAAGTTGTTGTTCATTTTTTAACCAATTCATTGAGAATGTTTATGTTTGCGGCATTTAATAAATTTTTTATAGTTTTCCCCAAAGTTATCCACAGTTTCTGTGGATAAAAAAATATGTTATTTTTTAAATTATTTTAGAGCCTATGAATTGGGATGAGCTAATAAAATCAGAAACACAAAAAGATTATTTTAAGTCAATAAAAAACGTAATTTTAAGTGATAATCGAAATGGTAAATCAATCTTTCCATATCCAAAAAATTATTTCAAAGCGTTGGAGTATTGTTCTTACGAAGATTTAAAAGTAGTAATACTAGGACAAGACCCATACCACACTCCAGGCGTTGCCGATGGTCTTGCTTTTTCATCTGGTATTTGCACCTATATGCCTCCATCTTTGAGAAATATTTTTTTGGAAATCAAAGATGATGTAGGCATAAAAAACCAAAACGTTTCGTTGGAAGGTTGGGCAAAGCAAGGTGTACTTCTACTTAATTCATATCTATCAGTTCAAGAGGGTCAACCACTATCTCACGCAAAAATAGGTTGGGAGATTTTTACAAACAGGGTTTTGATTGAAGCAAGCAGAAAGTGCAATGTTGTCTTTATGCTATGGGGCAGCTATGCACGTTCAAAAAAAGATATCTTAGAAAGTCAAAATTTAATTTTAGAAGCTACTCACCCATCACCTCTTTCTGCTCACAAAGGATTTCTTGGGTGCAAGCATTTTTCAAAAGCAAATGCATATCTTGACCGCCATGGCATTAAGCAGATTGACTGGCAACTAGCTTAGATTTAAATAATTTATCGGTATTTTCAAAGCTTTTAAAGATATATTGTCCATAAAGTATATTGTCTAACTCAATTTCAAAAACCTCTTTGCCAATCTTTAGCAATTCATTCTTTTCATCTGCCGTGAGATCTTTGAAGATAGCCAATGTATAATTTTTTGACCCTAAGTATTTTAGCCTTGCAATTATTTCCTGCCCTCTGTAGCACCCTTTGGTAAATGAAACATATTTTTCCAGATTGTATCCAAATTCATTAGGCCTATTTTTTAAAGACATAGCATTACAAATATCCACATCAAAGTGTAAGAGTTTAAGAAGATCCCAATTATTACTATTATTAGAAGCTTTTGGCATAAAAGTAGTTTTTGTAAAACCAACGCCATCATAAATTCCTGAAATAATTTTTTCTTTGATTCCGATTTCACACTTATAGAATTTCGAATATTTCTCAAGCTCTCTTTTTAGAATTTCTGCAACATCATCCTTGATAATAAGTTCTAAAGTTTCACTGTTTATTACAGTTGCATTAGTGATAACAAAACCTTTCTCATCACAGAAAAGCACATCTTTGTTCAGTGTTTTGTCTGAAATATCGCCTGATGCTTGACCCTGGATAAATTCTAAACACCTCTTGCCTGTAATTTCCAAGGTACAATAATCATTTAAAGTAAAATAACTTATGTCTAAATTGCTGCTCATAAAAAAACTTAATTTTAAAGCAAGAAGAGGAATGAAAGAAACCTCTGAAATCTTAGGCAAGCTGCTTGATTCCATCAATGCATTTACTGATAACGAATTAAATCAACTTGAATGCCTTCTAAACTTAGATGACCAATATCTGTTTGATTTATTTTTCAAGCAAAAAGATAAATTTGATGAGGAGTTTCACGATTTAAAAAAATATTTAAAATGAATGAACTTAACTTAATTTTTAAGGTCAAAAGGTAACATGAAAGGACAAAATATCTCAGAACTTGTAGAACTATCTCAATCTGGAGATGAATCAGCTTTTGAAATTTTGTTTAAAACCTTTCAAACAAGATTGCATCATTCTTTATTCAAAGTGTTAAGAAACTATCATGAAACTGAAGACATTGTGCAACAGGCTTTTATGAGAGCATGGGAAAAGATTGGCACTTTTAAGGGGGAGGCAAATTTTTATACTTGGCTTTATAGGATTGGCTTTAATTTAGCGATCACAAAAATAAATAAATCAAGGGAGAATCAATTAGATGAAGATTTTGAGTTAACTCTTAAATCAGATGACAATGTTGTTCAAAATCTCACTGATAGACGCCTAGAAGATAAAATTATTGACTTGCTCAATCAGATATCAGAAGAACAAAGAACAGCGTACATCCTTTGTGAAATTGACTCTAAAAATTATGAGGAAATTGCAAACATTACCGATGTACCAATTGGCACTGTCAGGTCAAGAATCTTTAGAGCAAGACAGTTTTTAATAGAGAACCTAAAAAACGAATTATGAAAGATATAACAGATTTTGACTTACAAAGACTATCATCATTTATTGATGGTGAAATGAGCAGAGAAGACATCAGAGAGCTTATCTTGGATATGGGGAAAAACTCAGAATTAAAGGAATGTTACCTCAAGATGGTAGAACTGAGCCATGCATCTTCTGACATTAAAACATTAAGTTTTACAAAAAAATTAAGCAACCTTTCATTGAATTCTCTACTTAAAGCTTTTTTTGAAAAGCTTGTTGCTCCTGTAGGTGTTTTCGCAGCAGGTGTTGTTATGAGCTATACAGTAGTGAATTCTATTGTTTCAGAGAACTACGAAAATAATGAAACTGCTGCTGTTATTGCACAAGCTATTTCTTCAGCAGAAGCAAAGCAAACGCTGCTAAACATTCAAAATGAAGAAATCATACAATTTGCTTCAAGACACTTTTCAAACACCCCAGATGCAAATATCCTTCCTGTTGGTTATGCTCCTAATTGGGTGCCATCTGGTTTTATATCTGATCCTGCTCGATCAAGCAAATTTATTAATAACTCTAAGAGAAAACAATTTTCTATTTTCGTGACAAGTCCAGAAGCCTTCTCTTTACCTGATGGCTCATATAGAAAGGAAAATTTTATACTTATTAAAGAAACCCATAACCACAATGGCGTTGCTCATACTCTTGCAGTTTTTGGCGATATAGATATTGAATCTGGCAAAAAAATCCTTAACTCTATAGAAGTTAAATAAACCTTAATGAAAAAACTAATTTCCCTCTT
>Ga0255761_10004576_pt1 | contig 12234 bp, 10 predicted proteins | sample 071ome_29_FD_179961 | JGI IMG/M metagenome (GOLD analysis project Ga0255761, IMG submission 179961) | Coastal salt marsh microbial communities from the Groves Creek Marsh, Skidaway Island, Georgia - 071407BT metaG (version 2) | ecosystem: Environmental > Aquatic > Marine > Intertidal zone >... | reverse complement strand
ATACTATTTGTACTTGCTATTATGCTTGGTTTCATAATGTTAGTCCTTCCAGCATTTTATTTGATGGGTAGATTAAGTTTATTCCCTTCCTTAATAATGTTTGAGAATGAAGGGGTTACTAAAAGTTTGGGTAGATCATGGGAAATGACAGATGAATATGGCGGCAAGCTTTTTGGAATAACTCTATTTTTTTGGGGAGGAACTTTAATTACTTCTTTAATAATTGGAGCGTTAGTTCCTGAGTCGACATTACAAATATTTATCTTATTATTAATTGAATATGCAATTATTATTCCATGGATGTATGTTTACTATAGTCTTTATAAATCCTTATCAAACTAAATATTAAATAATATTGTTTGTAATTTAATTGAAAGGTAGAATGCATCTTACTTTTTGGGCCTGTAGCTCAGTTTTGGTTAGAGCGTTCGACTGATAATCGAGAGGTCGGAGGTTCAAGTCCTCCCAGGCCCACCACTTCAAATTAACAATCAAACTTGCATATATGCACCCAAAAAAAGTTATCTATATCTATAATTAAATAAAGATATTTTTGATGTTAAATATAAGGATGTATAAAAAGCTTTCATATTTATTAGTATTTATTTTAGTTTCAGGAACTTTAATCTGGGAATACAAAGTAAATATTCTTGTTTGGGCCATTCCAAAAATTTCGAATATATCAGTTCAAGATAATATTCCAACTAGCTGGTCTATAGGTCCAGAAATGCCAACCGAAGATGATAGGCCAAATATTATATTAATATTAGCTGATGACATGGGCTATAACGATATATCTATACACAATGGTGGGGCAGCTGACGGAACTCTTAAAACTAAGAACATTGATGCATTAGCAGATAGCGGAATTTTATTTACAAGGGGTTATGCAGCCAATGCTACATGCGCTCCATCAAGAGCATCAATTATGACTGGCAAGTATTCAACTAGCTTTGGCTATGAGTTTACACCAATACCCGCTTTAGGGAGAACAGTTTTGGGTTGGCTTGCTGAAGAAGATGATTCTGAATTAAAGCAGAGAATTGATAGAGATGTGGTTTCAAATATGCCTGCTTTCATGGATCAAGGCATGCCTACTGAGCAAATTACCATTGCAGAAATTTTAAGAGATGCAGGATATTATACTGCTCATATAGGTAAATGGCATCTTGGTCATGGGTATGGCATGGACCCACTTAGTCAAGGCTTTCAAGACTCACTGGGTTTAGTTGGACCCCTTTATTTGCCTGAAGATCATCCTGATGTAGTAAATGCAAAGTTTGATTCAAGCATTGATAAGATGATATGGAGCATAGGCCAGTATTCTGCAACTTTTAATGAGGGTAGTGTATTTGCACCTGATAAATATGTTACAGATTTCTATACAGATGAAGCTTTAAAGGTAATTGAAAACAATAAGAATAGACCTTTCTTTCTCTATCTAAGCCATTGGGCAATTCATAATCCACTTCAGGCCCTAAGAAGTGATTATGAGCAAATGAGTCATATGCACGGCCATAATCTTCAAGTTTATTCAGGAATGATAAATGCATTAGATAGAAGTGTTGGCAAGATCGTTGAAAAGTTAAAAGAATTAAATATATATGGTAAAACTTTAATAATATTTACTAGTGATAATGGCGGCGCTAATTATATTGAACTTGATGATATCAATAAGCCCTATAGGGGCTGGAAGATTAGTTTTTTTGAGGGAGGTATAAGAGTTCCTTATATTGTTAGCTGGCCTAGTCAAATCAGCCCAGGAAAAAAATCAGATATAGCGGTTCATCATTTTGATATTTTTCCTACTATTGCCAAAGCAGCTGGAATTGAATCTGCTCATGCATTAGATGGCAGAGATTTATTGCCATTGATAAAAAATGATAACTCATCTGGGTTTAATCGAACTCTTTTCTGGAGGTCGGGTAACCATCAATCCGTACTTCATGAAAATTGGAAATTCATAGTTAGTAAAAAAGAGAATTTTCGTTGGTTATTTGATACATCTGTTGATCCACTTGAAAAAAATAATATTATTAAAACTCATCCTGAAGTGGCAAAACACATTGAAGAGCTTTTAGTTAAATTTAATTCAGAACAAAGCGATCCTTTATTTCCATCATCATACGATGCCCCCATAATGATTGATAAATATGATGGACAAGAATATGAAGAAGGAGACGAATATATCTATTGGTCGAATTAATTATATTTAGCTAATAGACCTTGATTTAAGCCATGCTGAAACTGAAAAAGGTATAGACAAGATATACATGAGAGCAAATAAATTTAATGTTTGCCATGGAAAATTAATTAAGCTTAGCGCAACAGCTGAAAACACAATTAAAAAAGCTAATCTTGATTTGATAATTGGCTCTCTACTTTTTATCGAGAAAGTAGGTATCTTGCTTACCAACATTCCACTTATTAGTATTATATAACCTGCTACAAAATTAAGATTCGAGTTAATCCAATCAAGACCGATAAAACTATGAGTTAGTGGTAGTAAAATTAATATTGCACCTGCTGGGGTTGGGATTCCGGTGAAGAAACTGACCTCTATATTTTCAGTTTTTGATTTTTCTTGAAGTACATTAAATAGCGCCAGTCTAAGGCAAGAGAATATTATATAAATAAGTGCAGCAAACGCCCCTAGGCCGCTAGCTTGCTCAAAGATAGCAAGATAAACTAAAAATCCTGGAGCTATTCCAAAGCTCAAAAAGTCCGACAATGAATCTAGCTGAACTCCTAACTCAGACTCGCTTTTTAAATATCTTGCAAGCATGCCATCAAGACCATCGCAAACTGCTGCAAACAATATACATATAACCGCAAGATTATAGTCTCCTTCTAATGCAAATCTAATAGAACTTAATCCAAAACAAAGTCCAGTCAAGGTAACTAAATTAGGTATTAAAGATCTAAGCTTTTTACTCATGGGTGTTATTTAACTTTGCAAGCTTGCTTTTACCAGCTACCACCTTATCACCTACAGCACAGGTCACTGTGGCATCTAGCGGCATATATATATCTACTCTTGAACCAAATCTTATTAGGCCATATCTTTCACCTTGCTCTAGAAATTGTTTTTCAGATACAAAGCCAAGAATTCTTCGAGCAATCAAGCCCGCAATTTGAACAACAATAATTTTGATATTATTGTCATTAGCTATCACCATACTGCTCCTCTCATTTTTTTCACTAGCTTTGTCTAAACTAGCATTTAGAAAGCTGCCCGCTTTATAAACTATTTTTTGAATTTCTCCAGAAATAGGCGTTCTATTAACATGAACATTAAAAACATTCATAAATACACATACACGTAACATTTTTTCTTGCCCCATCTCTAATTCAGGCGGTGGTGAAGCTTCATCAATCAAACATACCTTGCCATCAGCAGAGCTAATAATAGAATTTACATCTTTTTCTGTATTTCGCTTAGGATTTCTAAAAAACCACAGTGTGAAAAATGTAAGCAAATACCCAAGTAAAGCAAGTGGTAAAAATATGTATGTTAGTGCTATTGATATTGCGAAAAATATCAAAGCAAACTTCCAGCCCTCAGGATGTATATAAGCTTTATGATTCACTTTATATTAGTTGTTCTTATTAAAGCGAGGATTATAAATTAAGAAAATGCATTATCCAAAAAAATTATGAAGCTTCTCCAATTAAGATAACTGTTTATATAAACTCTGTTTTAAAAGTTGCTGAGCCTTGAATTAATAATTGCATCTGCTTCAGACATAATTCCAGTTATTAATTCATCAACTGTCGGAATATCATTTACCAAGCCTGCAACCATTCCACACGACCAAGCTCCAGCTTCCATTGTGCCTTCATGCATAATTTTTGGATACACTCCCGCAACTTCATCAAGAATATCTTCAAATCTTAACTTGTCTCCAAGAGCTTTTTCTTTTTCCATTAGTCTTTCCACTGCTTCATTATTAAGTACTCTTTCTGTATTAGTCAGTGATCTCATGATAAGTCTAGTATCTAATTCTGTTGCGTTCACAATTGCTTCTTTCACATTCTGATGCACGGGAGCATCTTGAGTTGCGATGAATCTTGTACCCATATTCATACCCTCAGCCCCTAACGCCATTGCAGCAACGAGACTTCTTGCATCCGCCATTCCACCCGAAGCAACAAAGGGTATTTCTAATTCATCAGCTGCTCTTGGCAATAAGATAAAGTTAGGAATGTCGTCTTCTCCTGGATGTCCACCACATTCAAAACCATCAACAGAAACTGCATCACATCCTATTGATTGAGCTTTAAGAGAATGTCTTACAGAGGTGCATTTATGAATTACTTTAATTCCTGCATCTTTTAGAGCAGGGAGGTATTCAGCAGGATTTCTTCCAGCAGTTTCAACTACAGGCACGCCTCCATCAATAATAGCCTTAACTAAACCAGGATAATCTGGAGGAGTTAGAGATGGCAGAAAAGTTAAATTGACTGCAAATGGCTTATCGGTCATATCCTTACATCTTGCAATTTCATTGGCCAGCTTTTCTGGAGTACCTTGAGTAAGACCAGTAATAGTTCCTAGTCCACCGGCATTTGATACAGCTGCAGCTAGTTCAGCAAATCCAACATGATGCATCCCTCCTTGAATAATGGGATGCTCAATTCCAAACATTTCAGTAATTTTAGTTTTCATATTTTTTCTCCTTTAGTTCAGCAACAATTCACATCCTGTTCCATCAAGATATTTAATTATTCTGGATTTATCATTTTCATTTAAATTATCAAATTCTTCTTTAATCCAATTCAAACATTTGACTTGATAGGGAAATGATTTTTGTTTCCATATTGATCCATCTATCATGGTTTCCCAAGATTCATTTCCTTCAGCAATTGCTTGTGCATTTGCAAGTAATGCTGGAACATACATTCTTCCAAATTCCTTTAGTATTTCTTTGAGAGTTTCTGGACTATCCTCAAGTTCTGTCCAATTATTATTTTCTACATCATGCCCAGATAGGTCAGCCATTATATCCACCCAGGCAACGAGTCTGTATGAATTTTCTTCTGCAATTCTTCTTGATGTAGGATCAAAACCAACAAGTTGTGTAAGCTGACCATAAATAGCAAAGTCTGCTGATGATGGTTTATCCCCAAATAAAAATTTATTATTTAATAAATGATTATCCATTAAACCTATAAACCTTTTATAACTTTTATCAATCAGGTCAGCAGTAGTCTCATTGGAGCCAACTACCCATAGCCTGCCAATTTGCCTGTCAGAAAAGAATTTTTTTAGCTCTATTAGTTCTTCCTCAGATGTATTTGTAGCAATATCAACCAATGGAAGAACAGTTCCAGCTTTATTAGCATCATCTTCAAAATACCACCTATAGTGAAACATATATTTAGTAACCCATTCATCACCAAAGTCTTCTAACAAATAATTTACAAAAGAAAGCGCAGGATCTTTTGGTAATAACTTTCTTTGAGGATAATCCTTTTCCAATCTTCTAATAATTGGAGTAGAGTCAGTAGCAGGTTTTAATGCGCCATTATTATCTTTAAGAAGAATTGTTGGCAGTAAAACTGGTTTGGGAGGCTCTATATTTAAATCATTTAATTTTCCAGCAACATCCCCAAAGTAAGCTTCATAAGGTATGTGTCTATATCTACATATAGATATCATTTTTTGTGTATATGGAGATGGAGTGGCTCCAAATATCTGTAATTTATCTGTCATAAAAGCCCCTATATAACAACAATTATTCCTTCATTGGGATTTATATCTCCTTTAACAAACTGGTTATAAATAGAGATAAAATTTTCAATACCGTTAACTTCTCTAATCTTCATCCAATGACTACTTTGTAAAGATCTAGTTTTCATGAATTCATTTGTTTTCTGATTGTAGCCATCATAGCCCCAATCTTTAACTCTTTTTTGAATATGGGCTGGTGCAAAAAAGAACTCAGTTCTCTCTCTAAGCATAGCTTGTCCAAGTGCATCTTCAGCTGTTACATCATTGTCCCAATGTGTCATTCCAACAGTAAGACATTTGAGCATATTGTCCCTCAATGAACCATGAAGAGTGCCTAGAATTTCACGACTACCAGCCATATCAACTATGACTGATTTATTTTGGAAGTTTACAGATGAGATTTCATCATAAGTGATTACCTCATCATAACAACCCAAGTTCTTTACGAAATCTAAATTTTTTTGAGAGGTGAGACCAATTATAGATGGAGAACTGCTAGCTTCTTCAAGCCCCTGAGCAAGGCCAATTGCAGTTTTGCTTGATGCACTCACTATAAGAATTTGTTCAGCTCCATAATAATCTTTCTCTTCAAGAGCATCGCAAATACAAAAAGAGGTTATATGAAGAGGAAATAACAATGATCTAATATTATCCATTTCAGATTCATAATCTGCATCACCTGATAATCTTATGTAATTATTATATACAGCTGGCAAGTCCCTCCTATGATCTTTACCATCACTAAAACTTTGATCTGTTATTTTAATAGGCTTTAAACTTAACATATTAGCAGGAGGAAAATATCCAAACAGCCTTTCTCCAATATTGATCTCAACTGAATTAGACTCTATAACTTTTCCAAACCCCCAAACTGGTATACAACCCCAAAGATTATCTTCGTCTTCAGTTGTCTTAAAAAATTGCCAGTATCCGATAGTATCTCCGGCTACACCATATGTAACATTATTGGCTGTAAAGGCAAAATTCTCTATTACTACAGCTATTTCTCCTTCATCAAGGTTAAAGTCTTGAGATTCAATAATTCTTGTTTTTGTAAGATCGCTTTTTAAAGATTGCAATTGTTTCATTGCTATTTTTCTCTTACTTCCACTTACTCACCCATTGATATCGCTTTTTGAAATGCAGGTCTTGCTTCAATGTTAGCTACATAATTTTTAATATGAAGCATATCTTCAGGGACACATCCTAATCTATTAGCCATAAAGCATGAGTGGCCAAGCATTAGATCGGCAGCAGAGAAATCACCAATTAAATAATCTTTGCCCTCAAGATTTCGATTTACAGGCCCTAATGATTTAGTTAGTAGATTTTGCGCTTGCTTTAAGACATTTTCATCCCTTCTATCGGGCGGCAATAGAATTGTTTGCACTACAATTTGATTCATTGGGGGCATAACCATTCCCTCACAGTAATGAAACCATTGCAGATAATATGGAAAGTCTTCAGAGCCAACATCAGGTTTTAAACCTCCATCTTTATGTCGTTCAAGAATATATTGAATGATTGCACCAGATTCAAATATTGATATATCACCATCTTCTAAAACAGGAACTCTTCCAAGAGCATGACGCGCTCTATGTTCTGGTGATTTAAGACCTTCCTTAGTAAAAGGCATAATATTTACTTCATAATCTAGCCCCAGCTCTTCGAGAAGCCAAACAATTCTTCCGGCACGTGTACCAGGAGTAAAGTGAACTTTTAACATAGTATCCCCCTTATTTTTACTATTTATATTAAATCACTCTTTTATAAACTTAATTAATACATTAGATAGTAATTCTGCTTTTGTCCATTGAAAGAAATGACCGCCACCTATATGAGGAGCACTTATGGCATTTGGAGCCATTTTTAAAACATCCTTTTCTATTCCATTTGTAACCGGATCATTTCCAGCAAAGACAGATAAAAATGGTATATCAGAAGTACTAAAAAACTCTCTTGCTTTTCTTTGAGCTTCAAGAGACTGATCAGGAATACTTGGTACCTGACTTGGCATAGCCCTCGGTCCCATTTTATAGGAAGGATCTGGAAAGGGTGCTTCATAAGCTTTAATCAGATCAGTGCTAAATGGTGAAAATTTTTCAAGCCCTAAGCCCTGTAATAAAAGGTGCGCATATGCTCTAAGTGGTGATTTTGCGAGCTTATCCTCCATCTGCATTGAATTAAGAAATCCAATAGGCATATTTTTTGATTCCCATGAAAACTTTTGCCAGTACATAAACTTTGTAGCAAAATGTTTTGTCTTATCCATTTTGGATATATTTTTAGCCATAGTAAAAAAATTAATTTTTTTATTTGATGCTCTAAATGCTTTTATTTCATCAATTACTTCTTGAGGAACATCAGGATTATATGGCAGCCCTGTGTTACCCATTGCAACTTTTATAAACCTATCTGGGTCTGCTGCTACCATTCTCAAGCCAATTAAGCCACCCCAATCCTGTCCAAAGAAAGTGAGATTCTTGAAATCATTTTTTGTAAGCCAGGCACCCATCCAATCTACTTGATTCTGATATGAATAATCTTCGCGTTTGGCCGGCTTATCTGATTTTCCATAACCAACTAGATCTGGAGCTATCACCCTTATACCTGCTTTAGTTAGATAGGGAATCATTCGCGCATAAAGATAACTCCATACAGGTTGACCATGCATAGCAAGTAATATTGGGCCATCCTTTGGTCCCTCATCAATATGATGGATTCTAATCTCAGTTCCATCTGCAGCGCTTATGTTGGTATATATAGGATTGAAAGGATAATCTTTAAGATTCTCAAAATATTTATCCGGTGTTCTTAAAATTTTCATACTTTGATACTAAAACATTTTTTCTGCAATTCCATAAAAATTTTTACACAATTCAAATAAAAATTTTGCAAAACAACATACAATGTATTCAAAATAATTTTTTAAAAAAATGAATATCTGCATCATAGGTTCAACGGGCGCTATAGGGAATGCTTTCTTGGAGTATTATATTGCTGATAACAAAGTTACCAACATCTATTCATTTTCAAGATCTAAATTAGAAATAGACAAAGCTTCATCTATAAAAAACTTTCAAATAGATATAGAAAATGAAGATTCAATTAAAAAAGCTTCTGAAGAGGTAAGAGGAGTGGCTTTTGATTTAGTAATAGTTGCCACAGGAATTCTTTATACAGATGAGTTTGGTCCAGAAAAAAGTATCAGAGATCTCTCTTTTAATAAATTTGAAAAAATTTTTAAAGCTAATACAGTTGGTCCAGCTATTATTGGTAAATATTTTTTACCATTACTCAATAAAAGCTCAATATCAAAGATGTGTTTTCTAAGCGCAAAGGTTGGAAGTATTTCAGATAATAGGCTTGGCGGCTGGTATTCCTATAGAGCAAGCAAGACAGCTTTAAATCAAATTATAAAAAATTTTAGTATTGAAATAAGCAGGTCAAATAAACAAGCAATTATTGTTGGTCTTCAACCAGGTACTGTATCAAGCAAACTTAGTGAGCCTTTTACAAAGCCAGGACAATCAAATTTATTTACACCTGAAGAAAGTGTTAGGCATCTAGTTAGCGTAATTGATGAATTAGAGATTGATAATAATGGCTCTATGCTTTCTTGGGATGGCAGTATAATTCAGCCATAAAAAAACCCGAAACAAGTTCGGGTTTTTATATCTAAAATACTTCTTAAGCGCCGTGTGACTCTTTAACAGCTACATGCCATATGATTAATCCAAAGAGGATTTTATTCACAAAGTCAGCAAGGTTATAAATAAGGTTTAAGTTAGAAGCATAAACTCCTTCTCCACCCATTAAGTAACCTGCAGCATATCCTGCTGGATATACAGCCCAACCAACAATGATAATAATCATCATGGTTCTATAAGCTGACTGCACAGCTGGACTAGCAGCAGAAACTGCTGTTTTACCATCACCCGCATACAGCACATAGATCATATAAATCCATGCTGCCATTGCAACTATGAATGCTGGCATAGCACCCAATGCACCTGATTCACCTAAATAACCAAAAATAAGCATTACTAATGAACCTAAGAATAGTTGCAGGAATAATTTACCAGCCACATTAGTTACAGCTCTAAGGATTAGGTAGAATTCAATGATAAGAAGTGGCACAGTTAGTAACCAATCAATATACCTAAATACTGTTGGAGAACTACCTGTTTCAATCCAGACTCCCCTCATATACAAATAATGCCAGAATGCGATACCTGTAACCAAACCAGATACAGTTAATGATGTTTTCCATTTAGCACTTACATTATCTCTTTCAATGAAAAAGAAAACAGTAGAAGCTAATAAAGCAGCAGTTACTAACCAGAAACTAACTCCAGTCATATCTGATGCATCAAGGTCTCCACCACCTGCTGCAAATGTAGGCATTGCAACTAATCCGACAAGTATAAGAAAAATATTTTTCATTATTACTCTCCCTTTAATAATAATTGACTCTAAAATTTATCACAAATGCTTAATTTTTAGCAAGTTAAATTACATTAATATATAAAGTTTTTATATACAATTTTGATATTAAATTATTTTATATATAGATAAAAAAAGGGTGAATAAATTCACCCTTTAAAAAAAGAATATGAAGATTTATATATCAAACCTGTCAGCGTTCATTACTTTATTCCAGGCTAAGATAAAATCATCTACAAATTTTTCATTTGCATCATGACTTGCGTATACTTCTGCAAGAGCTCTTAGTTGAGAATTAGATCCAAAAACTAAATCAGTTCTTGTTGCAGATCTTTCTTTTTCTCCAGAAACTCTATTGAATGCCTCATATGAATTACCTGTACCATTTGGCTTCCAAGCAACGCTCATATCTAAAAGGGTATCAAAGAAATCATTTGATAATACATCTTTGTTATCAGTGAAGAGCCCGTAATCATTTGTGCTTATTCCAAGAGATCTCATCCCACCATACAAGACAGTAAGCTCTGGTGCGGTCAGTCCAAGCAATTGAGCTTTATCAAGAAGAAACTCTTCAGCTGGAGCATTTAATCCGGCCTTGTGATAATTTCTAAAACCATCTGATACAGGCTCTAAAACCTCAAAAGATTCAAAATCAGTTTGTTCCTGAGATGCATCTCCTCTGCCCGGGGTAAATGGTACACTTTTACCAGATGCTTTTTCTATACCAGCATTACCTGCTAAAACAATAATATCAGCTACAGATACACCTGTTTCTTCAGAAATTTTTGAATAAACATTCAGCACTTTATCAAGCTGTTCTGGTTTATTAACTTCCCAGTTATTCTGAGGAGCCAATCTTATTCTTGCGCCATTAGCACCACCCCTCATATCAGAGCCTCTATATGTTGAGGCAGAAGCCCATGCAGTTTCTACCATCTCTTGAATTGTGAGATCGCTTTCAAGAATTTTAGATTTTACTGAATCTACATCATAATCATAGCTACCACTTGGAACTGGATCTTGCCAGATTAACTCTTCATCAGGAACTTCAGGACCCATATACCTTACCTTAGGCCCCATGTCTCTATGGAGAAGTTTAAACCAAGCTCTTGCAAATGCATCTGCAAACTCATCAGGGTTTTCATGAAATCTTTTAGATATTTCTCTATACGATGGATCTTCACGAAGAGCCATGTCTGCAGTAGTCATCATAGTAGGAACTTTCTTTGATGCATCTTCAGCATCAGGCGCTAAATCATTTTCATCAGGATTTATGGCATGCCAAACTTTTGCTCCAGCAGGGGTGTCAACTAATTCCCATTCATATTTAAAGAGCAGATCAAAGTAGCCGTTATCCCATTGAGTAGGATTAGCTGTCCAAGCGCCTTCAAATCCACTAGTAATTGTGTCGCTTCCTTTACCGGATGCATGTGAACTAGTCCAGCCAAAGCCCATTTGCTCTATAGGAGCACCTTCAGGCTCTGTTCCAACGCTCTCTTCTGGGCCAGCACCATGACCTTTACCAAATGTATGGCCTCCAGCAACAAGGGCTACAGTTTCTTCATCATTCATTGCCATTCTTCCAAACGTTTCACGAATATCTACTGCGCTAGCTAATGGATCTGGATTGCCATCAGGACCTTGAGGATTTACATATATTAATCCCATTTGGACTGCACCTAATGGATTTGCTAAATCTCTCTCACCACTATACCTTTCATTTGCAAGCCATTCTTTTTCAGCTCCCCAATGAATATCTTCTTCTGGTGCCCAAATATCAGGTCTGCCGCCACTGAATCCAAATGTTTTACCACCCATTGATTCAATAGCAACATTTCCAGCTAATATAAGAAGGTCAGCCCAACTTATTTGTTTCCCATATTTTTGCTTGATAGGCCATAAAAGTCTTCTTGCTTTGTCTAGGTTGCCGTTATCAGGCCAACTGTTTAATGGAGCAAATCTTTGCGCACCAGTACCGCCCCCACCTCTGCCATCTGCAGTTCTGTATGTTCCAGCTGCGTGCCAAGTCATTCTTATGAAAAATGGACCATAAT